>Ga0310122_10001883_pt1 | contig 13404 bp, 13 predicted proteins | sample CB6_Bottom_1051__FD_203503 | JGI IMG/M metagenome (GOLD analysis project Ga0310122, IMG submission 203503) | Marine microbial communities from Western Arctic Ocean, Canada - CB6_Bottom_1051 | ecosystem: Environmental > Aquatic > Marine > Oceanic | place: Canada: Western Arctic Ocean | collected...
TTATCTTTGGGCGACGATTTGGATAATCATCTGGATAATGAGCAGCCGATGCAGACGAGTGGGTCACACGGGCGTTGGATTATTCCTGTGATAGTGGTGATTGTACCGCTGTTTTCAATATTAACTTATTTTGCATTAGGTGAGCCGGATGCTTTGAAAAAAGCGGAAATGGTCCAGGCTCGGCAAACGCAATCACCGACAATGGATGATATTAATGCCATGGTGAAAGGTTTGGCCGGTCGTTTAGAGCAAGAGCCCAATAATGCAAAAGGCTGGGTAATGCTGGGACGTTCTTATAAATATTTACAAAAGTATGATCTGGCGGTGAATGCCTTAAGCAATGCCTATGCTTTAGTCGATGATGATCCCGAGTTAATGCTGGATTATGCCGATGCACTGGCTATGGTTAATCGTGGCAGAATAACAGGCAAAGCGGCTGAACTGGTGTTTAAATCCTTAGAACAACTCCCGGATAGTATTTCTGGTCTATGGTTAGCCGGTATGGCAAAAGCTGAAGTCGGCGAATTTGTTCCTGCTATGCAATATTGGAAGAAACTGGTAACTTTATTGCCACCTGATTCAGCTGATTTGCAAGAATTACAAAGCATGATGGCCAATGTGCAAACACAAATCTCGGGTTCAGAAACGATCAAACCATGGCAGGCAGAAGTACCTGCACAGGCATCGGCTGATGTAAGTATAGAAGTCAAAGTCAGTATGAAGGCTGGGATAAAAGCAAAAGTAAGCCAGAGTGATACGGTTTTTATTTATGCAAAAGCTCTAACAGGTCCTCCTATGCCGTTGGCTATCGTGCGTAAACAAGTGTCTGATTTACCGTTCTCCGTGACGTTAAATGATGCGATGGCGATGATGCCTGCGATGAAATTATCTAATTTTAAAGCGGTTAAAGTGATGGCAAGAATTTCTAAATCAGGTACAGCTATACGCCAGAAGGGTGATTATATCGGTACGCTTGAATTACCAGAGCTGACGGCAAATACTTCGGTGGCTATTGTTATTAATGATGAAGTACTGTAATTCAGTGTCAGGGCTATATAGCAAATATTGATTGCAGCAGGTCTCTATTCAATAGATAGGTTCAATCGGCGGTGCATAACAACCGGGGCACTGTCAGAGGGCATTTATTGATATTGCTGATGTTGCTGAGCGATGCATAGATGGCGTTCCTTGTTGCTCAACATGCGTAGGCTAACAGCGGAAGTCGTGGTGCGAGTATTGTTGCAATTTTAGCGGCTGCTGTGACAGCATCAGCGCTTTTATTGTGCTGCGCCAAGACCATGATGTAGCAAATATCAGTAGCGTAAAAAGGGCTTGAAGTTATTGTGATGAGACCGGCATGAACTAGCTGTGCTGATCCCTAGGGCGGTGATCGTCCGTGTATTGCTTTGTGTTGCTCAGGTTTTCAGTAGCAGTTGCTATCCCCAGGCATGATGAATAGACAACGATAGACACGTATTGAGCGCATATCGGTTTGAAGGCGAATCTTCGGTGTGAGGGAGGTTGCCAGCTACACGTCTAAACTTTTGTGATCCAGACAGAGCTTAAATTAAGTATCTTTTTAACTTTAACAGCATAGGCGGCGGCTTCGGATTTACTTTTAAAGCCTTTCACTGTCAAACGGAACTAGGTTTGTCCATTGACTTCAACCTGGATTACTTTCTCTGGAATTCCTTTTTTATCAGATTCGGCGGCTTTTCTTTGGGCATACCATTCTTGTTTAAAGGCCACCAGGTTAACCGCCCACTGCATTTTAGGCACTGCTTTTGGAATTGTTTTTGTCCTGGCTGCGGTAATTTTACGGTTTGCTAATGATTCAACTTTCGTCAGCAGTAATTTAATAGCCTGCTGGGTGTGATTATTTTGCAGTACCAAATCATCAACCATGGCTTTTTGTGCGGTCTCTTTTAATACGATATTCAGCCTGTTTAACTGCTCGTTAAAGCTATTGTCCTGACCGGATAATAAGTTTAATTCCTGTTGTATCTGTTTGAGTTGCTCATCAGTGTCATTACTTGATGTCTCGACTTCGTTTAGCAAGGCATCCAGCTTGTCTGAAAAATCAGCGGATGCCTTACGAGTGTCTTTCGAGTCAGCCATGTTTACTCCCTCAGGTGGGAAATTCAGTCATGTGAATGTGAGTGCGTATGTTCATGAAAATAATCAATCATGCTATCGCCTACAGCTTCAACAGCTACCCCGTATTTATAGACCATTAAGCTACCAAGATCAGCACCGACTAACATTAAAATGACTAACAATGTCGCGCAGGATAAGTAAAGTATATTAAGGAAACCGGCTGTTATGGTTTTGCTTAAAAGACGCCACAAAGAAAGGAATACCGCTAAGCATAGAACACTTATTCCAATAAGTTCATGTTTCTGCATTATTAAATGTACATTTACACCATGTTCTACACTGCCCTCAGCAGCCAGTCCTGCTGCTACTGCAGCACCGGCAGACAGTGTCCCTAAATAGAGGAGGCCGGTAGAGAACTGGCGCCAATGGGCTTTATTCAATAGACTGCCGAACAGGTCAATTATGAAAAATGCCAATAAAAATGCAATGGGAAAATGGACAATGAGGGGGTGAATATTGGCTATATTAGCAATACCAGGCAACAGCTCAGAAAAAATCTCAGCGGGGGAAAGTCCGATAAGACCTTCTATGAAAGTTAATACTTCTGCTACGCTATCAACTATACCACCTTGGCTATGCCCATTGGCTGCGCCATGAACCTGGAATGTGAAAAAATTAGTGAGATCAATCATATTTAATACTGTAAAAACTTGTTTTTAAAAAAAGAGGTAACTATATATTATAGTTTTTCTAGAGTGGTCGTTTATTGATTTATTCGGATGCTGAAGTCAGCAAGTTTTAAAAACTGATCCGGGCATTTTGACACTCATTGATCAATTAATAAGCGTCATTCATTGCTGCAAATATGTTGACTAGATTCAAATAATGTCACTGTTCATGGTCTTTGATAGATATAGCGTTACAAAAAAATTAATGCGCAAAGCGGCGGGCATCTTCGGGTAATAAATTAAAGATCGGGTGTTTGTCAAGACCATACTTTGCCGGGTAATAAACGCCGCCTAGATACAACCCATAGGGTGCTGCAGTGATACCACCTTGTGTTCTGTCCTTAATATCAAGCAACTCTTGTGTCCAGTCCACAGATTGTTTACCCGTGCCAATATCCATTAATACCCCTGCGATATTTCTGACCATATGATGCAGAAAAGCATTGGCAGAAAGCTCTATGATGACTTGGTCACCTTGGCGAAAAACATTAATAAAATGCATTAATCTATCAGGACTAACTGATTGACAACTTAATGCGCGAAAGGAAGAGAAATCATGCTTACCAATTAACGATTGAGCGGCAGTATGCATTTTCACTTCATCTAAAAGCTTATAACACCATGATACCCGGCCATATTGCAAGGCTGAATTTATCGGCCGATTCAAGATAACATATCGGTAATAGCGTGCAATAGCACTAAAACGCGCGTGAAAATCGTCAATGGCAAATTTTGCCCAAAGAATACGAACATCTGCAGGTAAATTACGATTCCCCCCCATGACCCAATTATCCAGCGTTCGATCAGCATCTGTATCAAAATGCACGACTTGTTCCAAGGCATGAACGCCCGTGTCTGTCCTGCCGGCACATTGCACTTTTATGGTCTGATTGCCAATGAGAGATAAGGATTTTTCTAATTCCTCTTGAGCGGTGCGTTGGTGGTGTTGACACTGCCAGCCAGTGAAATGGCTACCATCATATTCGATACCTAATACAATTCTAGCCATGGTGATTTAATTTCATTCAATAAACACCTTTAATCCTGGCTCGACGCGCTGATATAAGTCCATAATATCTTTATTTTTCATACGGATACAACCGTGAGATGCCGCTGTCCCGGTGATTAATTCATCAGGACAGCCGTGAATATAGATATATCGCCAACTGCTGTCGACTTGACCATATCTATTTTTACCGGGTTGTAATCCGCCAAGCCATAAAATGCGGGTGAGTATCCAGTCTCTATCTGGAAAGGTATGCTTTAAAGCGGGACTATAAATTTCTGCGGTGGGTCTACGCCCGATAAACACAGTATTTAAGGCTTGTTTGTCGCCAATTTTAGCTCTTATTTTATGCCAACCTCTGGGTGTGCATTCACTCCCCATCACTTCTCCCGCGCCATTTTTTGCCGTTGAAACAGCATAAGTTAAAGCTTGTTTGCCATGATCCATTAAATACAGTTGCTGATGGGCAATTGAGATATGGAGATAGTGGGGGGGCAGGTTCATGTGTTGCGTGATTTAGGTTTTTCAAACAGTGCAATCGATTCCACATGCCCGGTTTGGGGGAACATGTCCATTACTCCAGCTTTAATCAGTTTATAACCTAATTCATTCACCAAAATGCCAGCATCACGGGCTAAGGTCGATGGGTTACAGGAAACATATATGATTTGATCCGGGTTCCAGTGTTTTAAATTATGCAGTACTTCTGAGGCGCCCGCTCTTGATGGGTCGAGCATAACTTTATTGAATTTTTTCTTGGCCCAGGCTTGATCCGAGACATCTTTACTTAAGTCGGCTGCAAAAAACTCAACATTGCTAAGTCCGTTCAATTTGGCATTTTCTTTAGCATGCTGAACCAGCGGCAGATCCCCTTCCACGCCGACCACATGCCCTGCCTTGGTTGCCATCGGCAGGGTGAAGTTGCCGAGTCCACAAAATAAATCCAGTACGATATCATTTTCGTTCAAGGCAAATGCTTCAATAACGCGAGTCACCATTTTTTTGTTAATTTCATAATTAACCTGGGTGAACATAGCAGGCTTAAACTTAAATTTTATATTCTGATCCGGCAGCGAATAAGTGGGGATGATTTCTGGTTCACCCTCAAGCGGGACGATGGTATCCGGGCCCTTGGATTGCAGGCAAATACTGAAATTATGCTGATGGCCAAAAGCCCGCATGCGTTCTTTGTCTTCAGTGGTAGGGGGTTCCAGCACGCGAAATGCCAAGATACAGTCTTCGTCTCCGATAGCGACTTCGATTTGAGGTATTTTATCTTTAATGCTTAAACCGCCGATCATGTCAGATAAGTCCATCAGTTTTTCACCGACGGACGCATGCATGACCTTACAGCTTTCAATTTCTGCCAGGAAAGGGTTTCGACGTTCTCTGAACCCCACTAATACGCGTCCTTTTTTAGCCACATATTTGACGCCCATGCGTGCCTTTCGACGGTAACCCCAATGAACACTGGTTAAAGACTCCCAGAGTTGTGGGATTTCGACTTTGCCTATGCGAGTGAATTGTTCTTTTAATAAGCCTTCTTTAATACTTATTTGTATTTCGTCTTTGACATGTTGAAAGCTACAGCCGCCACAAATGCCAAAATGAGGGCATTCGGGGGTCACGCGTTCTTCAGCATGTGTATGTAGCGTGTCGACTTTACCTTCTGCATAATCTTTACGGCTATCGGTATAGATAAAGTCGAGTTGTTCGCCCGGTAATGCTTCATCAATAAAAACCACTTTGCCATCGACATGTGCAATACCCCGACCGTCATGAGCCAAAGACTCAATAGTGACGGATACCGGTGTCTGCGATAATTGTTTCTTTCTAGGTCTTCTTCGTCCCATATTTATTTCTGTTTCCAGCCGTTTGAAGTTTGATACCACCAGCCGGATTTGGCATTGCTAATCCAGCGTTTGGCAAAAGTTAATTTAATGTTGTTAAACCATTCGGGGTGGCCATTGGCATTGGCTATGGCCTGGTAAAGTTGTTGCCTGTTGGCATTTTCAGCGGCAATCAATTGATTGACCTTGTTTCTATCTTTAAGCGGTATCGGGTCTCTGCCTGTCAGCAGGCCATCAGACCTTGTGCCGATGAGGCCTTGGGCATAAAAAGGTTTTAAGACGCTAAAACGCTGACGCATTGCCGCGCGCAATTGTCTGATTTCAGGGGTATTGACGGATAAGTCCGCCGCAGCCTGTGCAGGCGGGATCAGCCAATTTAAGACATGTTCTACCCAGGGTTCGATGGCCTGCGACGGCGTATCAATTTTAGACTGTGGCGGCAGGCTTTCTTGCTGTTCCAAAATGGCTTCTTCGGACTGAATGCCCTGGATGATTTCATCGGCCACATGTTCAGCCGCTGCTGCAGGAAAATAAATATTGATGGTGACGCATGCCGTGAGTATGAGTGCGCCCAGGAGTGAAAGTATTTTCATCTGGCTCTCCGTTAATGTTTACCGGTTCGAATTTATTGGTGCTCAAAATAAGCTATTGGGCTACAGCGTAGGAATAAAATCAAATTGACGAAATAAGCTGACAATTATAACCGATAAACCACTTTTTAATTGTCTGGCTATTCATTATCCAGGCAACTGGCTAAAGTAAAGCGAATGATTAAAATTGTCAAAGCAACTGGAAATAAAAGGAAATGCTCTGGCATTGCCAGTCCTGTAATCACGGCTAACATAACAAGGAGAGGGTTAAACCGTCCGGAATCAGACAGCCATTGTAAAAAAGTAATGGCATCCGGATCCATATTTTCTCGTTTGGTAATAAATACTAAAGAGAAAAATGCAGTGATGAAAGCAAAGTATAAAGGAAAAAAGTCGAACATGGGGGTGGCATATCTAAAAAAAGGAGGCCAATAAGCAAACCAGACCAATAGCGAACCTACGGAAAATAAATCATAACGTAACTTATAAGGAATTTTTTTAAATTTAAATCCAGTAGCGAGCAGCGTTATTAACATTAAAACACCGCCAAAGATCAAGGAAAAGTCAGATAAAAGGAAGCTGTGGAGTGGTGTTTTAGCTTGTAAAAAGAACCCCAGACAGAGGTTGACAAGAATAAAAAAATACATGGTTTTATCAGTATACGAAATGGGGGGTGATTGATTAAAAAAGTAGGGTATTGTGAGTTTATACACAAAAATGTTTTTTTCTGTACAAACGGCGGAGGGTAAGTCGTTGTGTTATGGTGATGCGCTATGGTGCTTTTTAAGTCATTGTTTATAAATTAAAAGTACTTGTTGCATAAAAAAAATACAATTTAGCACGAAGCCACTAATAATCATTATTCAGAGCGCTTATCATACAGTTATTAACAGAGTTATCCACAAGTTTTGTGGACAAGTTTATAGGTCATTGATTTAGCCGATGCCCCATCGGTGTTTTGTTATCTTAGGTGATAATATGCAAAGGGGGAACCCGGGCGAATGAGCTAACATAACGTTCAGTTTGTAGCGGGCCCGGGTCAGCTGGAAAAGCAGATAGGCACTAATGTAGTCTTCACTACTGTTCTCTCACGGAAACATTTTTAAAACAGATGCAAAGATAGATTTAAGTTATCTCGAGGCGAGGTTGATTCGTAGCTCAGGCAGGAAATAAGCTCTTTAGCCTGACTCATAGCGCCACTATGAGTCAGGCTTGATAAAGAATTTGCTAAGCCATTAGGGAATGGCCAGCAGCATATTATTCAATGCGAAAAGCATGCGAGCAGGTCACGAATTGAAAATTTAAACAGATCGCCTGATGAACACATCTTTGAGGAGGCAGACAACTGCACGAAGGGGCGCTCTGTTTCAGCTATGTAGATTAAGCTCGGGGTCTGCTCAACGAAGGGGGCTTATGCCATCTTAGTATCGGTGTGCTGGGCCCGGAGAACAAATGGGCGGGTTATCGCTAAAGCATAATTTCGGCTTGTAATAATCTGATTTCATCTCTGGTGGCAGCGGCGGCTTCAAATTCCAGGTCTTTAGCATGTTGATACATTTTATCTTCCAATTGCTTTAATTTTTTACCGATTTGTTTGGGAGACATGGTTTTATATTGTGCCAGGGATTCTGCTATTTTTGTTTTTGAGGCTGTCGTTTCCGGCCCTGTCCCTGCCCCGGGAATTCCAAATTCCATAATATCAGTAACAGATTTTACAATGCCTTTAGGTTCAATGCCTTTTTCAAGATTAAACTGTTCTTGTGTTTGTCTGCGACGTTCTGTTTCATCAATTGCCAGGTGCATGGAGCGAGTGACTTTATCACCATAAAGTATCGCCATACCATTGACGTTTCTTGCTGCCCGGCCAATAGTCTGTACCAGAGATACGACAGAACGTAAGAAACCTTCTTTATCGGCATCCAGGATTGCGACTAAAGAGACCTCGGGAATATCCAGACCTTCTCGTAATAAGTTGATGCCTACCAACACATCAAATTGCCCCAGCCTTAAATCGCGAATGATTTCTACCCGCTCAATGGTATCAATATCAGAATGCAGGTAACGTACCTTGACATCATGTTCCATGAGGTAATCGGTCAAATCTTCTGACATTCTTTTGGTTAGGGTGGTGACTAAAACCCGCTCTTGCCGTTTGACGCGTTTATGAATTTCAGACAGTAAGTCATCGACTTGTGTTATCGCAGGTCGTACCTCAATGATAGGGTCTAAAAGCCCTGTCGGTCTCACCACCTGTTCTACAAAGCTGTCACAATAGGTCTTTTCATACTGACTGGGGGTGGCAGAAACGTAAATTCTCTGGGCTGTTTTGGCTTCAAACTCTTCAAACATCAGCGGCCGGTTATCGAGTGCAGAAGGCAATCTAAAACCATACTCGACCAGAGTTTCTTTACGTGAGCGATCGCCTTTATACATGGCGCCAATCTGAGGGATGGTGACATGGCTTTCATCGATAATGAGCAGGGCATTATCGGGTAAGTAATCAAACATGGTCGGCGGCGACTCCCCTTGCTCTCTGCCTGATAAATAGCGGGAATAATTTTCTATTCCCGAGCAATAGCCGACTTCAATAATCATTTCCAGGTCGAATAAGGTTCTTTGTTCAAGACGCTGTGCTTCCACTAATTTATTATTTGAACGCAGTTGTGCTAGTCTTGCTGTTAATTCTATTTTGATGTCTGTAACAGCGCTGAGCAATTTTTCTCTGGGGGTGACGTAATGGGTTTTGGGATAAACAGTAAAGCGTGTCAGACGCTGGGTGACTTCACCGGTTAGGGGGTCAAACAGGGATAAGCGTTCAATTTCGTCATCAAATAACTCAATGCGCAGGGCTTGTTCTTCTGATTCTGCCGGAAAGATGTCGATGACATCACCGCGCACTCGGTAAGTTGCGCGCTTGAGATCAATATCATTGCGGGTGTACTGCATTTCTGCCAGTCGTCTTAAGAGGTCACGTTGTTTAATCAGGTCACCGCGGACCAGATGTAAAACCATTTTGAAATAGGATTCGGGTTCACCTAAACCGTAGATGGCAGAAACGGTGGCTATGACAATAGTATCCTGACGCTCTAAGAGTGCTTTGGTGGCAGACAGGCGCATTTGTTCGATATGTTCATTTAACGAGGCATCTTTATCAATAAAGGTATCTGATGCTGGCATATACGCTTCGGGTTGATAATAATCATAATAGGAAACAAAATATTCTACGCTGTTATGAGGAAAAAACTCCTTCATTTCGCCATAGAGCTGAGCGGCTAAGGTTTTATTGGGCGCCATGATCATGGCCGGGCGTTGAGTCTGCATAATGACATTGGCCACCGTAAAGGTCTTTCCAGAACCGGTAACGCCGAGTAATGTCTGATGGACTTCACCATGGTTCAAGCCTTCAATCAATTGTTGAATGGCTTGGGGTTGATCGCCTGCGGGTTGATAACTGCTCTGGATTTCAAATTTTCTTTTCACGGATAGATTTATCTCTCTCTCTGATACTAGCAGGGTATTATACATAGAGTATAATGTTCAGATTATTGAGGGTGCATGCCAATAGTGTAAGCAATACTGTAGAGTGGACAGAGGTCCGCAATTGCCTTTATTGTAGCGATTTGGGGGCTGTTCTACGCCATGCTACTTTACTCTTAATGACATATGATTATTAATATTTAAGTTGAACTTGAGGAATTATGAGTATAAAACTATCCAACAGAGTAAATGCGGTTAAACCATCACCCACATTGGCTATAACAGCTAGAGCTGCTGAAATGAGAGCGGCAGGTAAAGATGTTATTGGATTAGGGGCTGGTGAACCGGATTTTGATACGCCTGAACATATAAAAGCAGCTGCTGTTAAAGCCATTGATGCGGGGTTTACTAAATATACCGCTGTTGATGGTATTCCTGAGTTAAAAAAAGCCATTATTGATAAATTTAGCAAAGATAACGGTTTTGATTACCAGGCTAATCAGATTCTGGTTTCTTGTGGCGGTAAGCAAAGTTTTTTTAATCTGACCCAGGCCCTGCTGAACACAGGGGATGAAGTGATTATTCCTGCGCCTTATTGGGTTTCATACCCTGATATGGTGTTATTGGCAGACGGGGTGCCTGTTATTATTGAAGCCCCGCAGGAACAACAATTCAAGATCACGCCAGATCAGTTACGTGCCGCTATTACCGATAAAACCCGTTTATTTGTAATTAATAGTCCGTCAAACCCCAGTGGTGTTGCTTATTCATTAGCGGAGCTGAAATTATTGGGTGATGTGTTTAAAGATTATCCCAATATCATTATTGCCACCGATGATATGTATGAACATATTCTTTGGGAAAGAGGGCAGTTTGTTAATATTCTGAATGCCTGTCCGGAGTTATATGACCGTACGATGGTATTAAATGGTGTGTCCAAAGCGTATTCCATGACCGGCTGGCGTATTGGTTATGCTGCCGGGCCTGTGAGTCTGATTGGCGCTATGCGTAAAATCCAGTCGCAAAGCACCTCAAACCCTACTTCCATTTCACAGGTTGCAGCGGTTGCCGCCATTTCGGGGGAACAAGATTGTATTGAAAACATGTTGGTGGAGTTTAAAAAGCGTCATGATTATGTGGTGGATGAGCTAAATAGCATTGAGGGGATTGAGTGTATTAAAAGTGATGGCACTTTTTATGTTTTTCCAAATGTAGAAAAATTGATTACCAAGCTCGAAGGCATAGAGAATGATCTGGATTTTGCAGAATATTTGATTGAAAAGTCAGGCGTTGCCTTGGTGCCGGGTTCTGCCTTTGGTTGTCCGGGACATATTAGAATATCCATTGCAACCAGCATGGAAAACCTGGAAAATGCTTTGGCTCGAATCCGAGCGGCTGTTTAACAGTAGCGACTATGCTTCCAGCAGGTATTGACGGTTATTTTGCCGGACAAAAAAGTGCTGCGGTACTTAAAACTGTCAATACCCGTCTACCGATGTGATACGGATCTTTAGCCATGCGCCTGGTATTTTGAACAGCAGAAGAAAAACGGCTGTAGTCCAGGAATGCGAATGCAAGGCCAGAGGCGAATTGATAAAAGGACAGATGAAATAATCCTATGGGGCATATTCTTGATGATGTTCATCATAAAAGCATGAACAAATTTACCGCCACAGCGGGGGGCAGTGGCTCATATCAGCCATTAATATGGCTTTTACCTTTGTTTTTTGCCGGGAATGCAGGGCTGGTTACCAGCTTTTGAGCAGGTCGCCTGCTTTAATTCTTCTTGAATGTGAAACCACTTCCATTTCACCGACTGAAAATGCTGCTTCAACATTCTGCAGAATAATGACACCGATCTGTTCATGTTGCTGCAAGCCGGCGGTTGAAATTCGGCTATAAACTACTAGGCTATCGCTTTTTTTTAATTTATCCTGTGCCCCCGCGGCAATAAATACTTTTTTATTGTCAATTTTGATGATGTTTGCAGCCAGCGGATGGCAGTCTATGAATGTCCGGATATCCTGACTGACTAATTGGATGATTCTGGGAATTTTATGGCCACTAGGGGTGGCTTTGAAGCGTTCACTGCCTACGGTATACCCCGCAGGAATCCACACATCTCCGATCACGGTATCGGTATAACGATTTTGCAATAATAAAGCCCCCGTTATACCGTCATGAAGGTATATATCTATGGCCAGCCCCCGAAATCAATAAGGGGATGGACTTCATGGTGAATGCGGCTAGTGGAAAACAAATCGTGTCAGAAGCAAATAATTGAGCATGGTGTTGAGTCCCATATTGATAGCCCATTCGCTGTCATAAAGTCCAATATTCAACCAGGATCTGTCCAGGGGATGTTTTGTTGCGGAAAAACCGGCAACTTGGAGTTGATGTGTACAATCGGAAGCGCTACAGGATACATTAACAACGGAGAGGAGGGTGTTTTGATAACCCAGGCGGGTAAACTGCATTTTATTATCTTGCTGTAAACAATGGGAAGTAACGGCCCTTGTGCTGGAAACACAGTGATAAAAACGGGGTGTTAAGCTCAGTGCTAGCGATATTTTTTGTCGATCGGCAAAGTATTCGCTTATCAACAACCTTGGCTTCACGCAAAAAAGATCAACATAAGTTCTGAATAACTCATCCTTAAGCACTTGGTCGGCCACCACCAGATCATCATCTAGCAGTATAGGATAGAGTTGTTTGGCGAGTTCTCGATAAGCCAGTATTTGAGCATCTTGCTCTGTCAAATATCGGCTCTGGGTTGGCGTCCGTTGCGGTAGATTGCGCAACGGACTATAGACATCAGCCCTGAAAATAATGTTTGCCGGGTTAATCTGCCGGGGACAATGGCAGGTTAGGCTGTTTTTGGCTGATGCTGGCACATGCGGTCAGTGTGGCAAATAATGTAATTAACCAGAGTTTTAAGGTGAATTTATGCATCAGTATATTCCTCCGGATTTAACACTATTATCGAGGGGGACTGATGAATCTTAAATCAGATTAGGACTCTTCTGTGATTTCAATAGACCATAATTTTTCTAATTGGTAAAACTCACGTGCCTTAGCGGTAAAAATATGTAAAACCACATCGCCCAGATCCACTAAAACCCAGTCAGAGCCTTGCAGTCCTTCAACTCCAGGGGGCGTTAGCTGGTTTTCCTTGGCTTTTTCTAGCACATATTGACATAAAGCTTTGGCATGACGTTCTGAGGTCGATGTGACCACTACCATATAGTCTGTTATGCTGGTTTTTCCTATGACATCCAGCACCGTGATGTTTTGTCCTTTACGTTCATCAAGAACGTCTTTAACCATGTTTAATAAATCTTCTGTTTGCATTTAATCTCTCTGTTTATATTTTGTAAAGCAACAAATACGCCAAATTAGTTTTTATGGCAAGTATAAAGTTTGTGTTGCTTAATGTAATCAATAACTTTGTTGGGTAGTAGGTAGTTGGGGTTTTTATTCGTCGCAATGATCTCTCTAATAGCCGTTGCAGAAATATCCAGTTGGGTGACGGGTTGAAAAAACAAACATCCTGCCGGTTTGTTAGCGAGGTCTTTCTTGTTCTGGGTTGATTTTGCATTTAACCACCCAGACAGTGGCGGTGACAGGGATGGACCGGCATGAGGCCGGGTTATGAC
>Ga0310122_10001884_pt1 | contig 13400 bp, 7 predicted proteins | sample CB6_Bottom_1051__FD_203503 | JGI IMG/M metagenome (GOLD analysis project Ga0310122, IMG submission 203503) | Marine microbial communities from Western Arctic Ocean, Canada - CB6_Bottom_1051 | ecosystem: Environmental > Aquatic > Marine > Oceanic | place: Canada: Western Arctic Ocean | collected...
GTTCCACTGGTAGCTCTGGTGGCGATCGTAACAACCCAGCCCGGCCTCCTCCTCCGAACCCCTCGGTGTCTGCGGGGCAGAGGACGGTGAGGTCGACATCGTCTGGGACTCGGTCGAGGATGCAGGGACGCGACGGGCAGATTGAGACCCGCCACCGGACCATCCTAGCGAATCCGCGGATCGCCCGCCTTGTCCTTGGCCGATGCCTTGGTCCCGGAAGCAGCCGGCAGGAAGTGGACGTATTCGGCCACCGACGCGGCGATTTCAGGACGAGCATAGTAGTAGGGCCAGCCGTGGTTGGAACCCACCACTTCACTGACATCCAGTTCGTGCACCCGCTCGGAACGCCGCCCCATCAGGAGCCGGTCCTGGTAGGTGAATCCGACATTGGCCAGGGACTTGTTCGAGAGCGGATGTCGCAGGGCATAGATCCGCAGAACGGTGTCGCGGTGGTTTCTGAGATTGACCACCTTTTCGGCGACATCGAGCGCACGCCCGTATCTCTGGTCTGGGTTCAGCCAGTGGTGGTCGATCGCAGCCGCCGCCAGGATCGCCCGGATCCGACGCTTGTGCTTGGGGCGATCGGCCAACACGTAACCCTGAACCTGCCCGCCACCGAGTGCGTGCAGGGCCGAGGAGACCGAGCGACATCCGTGGCTGTGCCCGAACAGGGTCACCGGGTGCCCGGCGGGCAGATCGGCAATCAAGCGGCCCAGGTACAACCCGACAAACGCGCTGCGGCGGCCAAGCAATTCGGTGTCAAGCTGTGGCAGAGCCGAGAGCACCAGCGGCACGGTGGTCATCGTGAACGGGCCGGTGCTCTTCCAGGAAAACAGCACCACGTTCAGCGGTCGGCCGGGAGCGGCCTTGCGGAGCCACCTGGCTGTCATCAACCCGTCGGTGGCCACATCCTTCCAACTCACAAAACTGCCGTGCACCGACACGCAGATCGGAACCCCCTTGAGCAAAGAGGCGTGGAACTCCTTCTCGTCACCCCACGACGGATTTCCGTCCTGGTCGTATCGCAGGTAGTCAAAAGCCGCCCCGTCCATGACCCTCGGGCCCAGAGGGCAGCTGCGGGAACTGATGATCCAGAAGTTGGCCGGCGAGGTCTTCGCCGCCTTGTCGGCCGCCTTGTCGGCCGGCTCGTCGGCCGCCGTAGCACGGCTGCCGCAGGGCAACTCCGCCAGGCCCAACGTCAACACGACCACCAACAGGCCGGTGCACGAGACGGCTCGACGCCGTTCCCGTCTCCGACGGATTCCGCTCTTCATGATGTCTATCCTTGGCTCGCAACTCGGGCGGCGCCGTTCGAGATGCACCTGCGAGGGGGCGCCACCGTTGTCGAGTATCGACCCACCGAGACACAAAACCCTCGAGTTTTCCGCCGACAACCAGTGGTGACACCGCTGCAGAGACAAGCGGTTGGGCAACCCGCTCCGGTCGCGACAGGTGCACCCCCGCGGCCGAGGCGGTCGTAGCAGTTGTGAGGGTCACTCAAGCAGGCTGCGAGCAACCACCTCGCGAGCTGTCTCGAAACACGGCTGCCAGGGGATCTCCGGAGTCCCGTCCCTGAGACAGTCCCTGACCGCCGCCAGCGTGTTGAGCGCCATGTGCGGGCAGCGATTGCAGGCACAGGTTTCACCGGTTGAGGCCAAGATGCCGGGAACCGGCACGAAACTGTGCCGGGGAGCCGACTGCTCCAGGGCGTGGATCATGTTCGCCTCGGTCGCCACCAGGAACGTCGTCGGTGCCTCCACCGACTCCACCTGACGACGCATCGCCTCGGTGCCGCCGATGAAGTCGCTGACCTCCAGGATGTTCCGAGGGCACTCGGGGTGCGAGATCACAACCGCGTCCGGGTTGTTTCGCCTGGCGCGGTTCAAGTCCTGCAGGCTGAAGACCTCGTGAACCATGCACGAACCCGGCCACAAGATCATCTCGCGGCCGGTCACCTCCTGCAGATATCGCCCCAGGTGACGGTCCGGAACGAACAGGATTTCCTTGTCCGAGGGCACCTTCTCCTCGATCACCTCCCGAGCATTCCCGCTGGTGACGATCCAGTCGCACAGCGACTTGACCGCTGCTGTGGTATTGATGTACGCGACGGTCTGGAAGTCGTGACCGTCGGCCCGCAGCTGCTTTTGCCGAGCCTCCAGCGCCTCGGCCGGACAACTCTCGGCCAACGAACATCCCGCCAGCAGGTCCGGCAGCAGCACGGTCTTGTCCGGGTTGAGCATTTTGGCCGTTTCGGCCATGAAGTGGACGCCGCTGAAGAGGATGGTTGAGGTCTGGACCCGGGTCGCATCGCGTGCCAGCTTCAGGCTGTCGCCGGTGAAGTCGGCCACATCCTGGATCTCGCCGTCTACGTAATAGTGAGCCAGGATCGTCACGTCCCGGTCCCGCTTCAGCGCATCGATCTCGTCCATCAGATCCAGGGGATCCTCGTAGACGTCAATCGATTCGACCGCCAGTCCCCGTGACATCGTGTTCGTGTCCCGCCGTGTTCTGCCTGAGATCTCTTCCCAAAAGCCTCTTGAGCCAATTATAGGTGCCCGCCTCGGTCCCAGAAACCGATCGGGTTTGAGAATCCTCGCCGCGGGATGTAAAAGTGATGATTCTCGACTCGGACTCACTTGCAAACCACCGATCATGAGCAATCATCTGAAGATTCTGGTCATCGGTGCCCATCCCGACGACTGCGACCTCTCGGCCGGCGGCTCGGCCGCACTCTGGCGACAACTGGGCCACTCGGTCACCTTTGTCAGCATGACCGACGGCCGCTGTGGGCATCACGAGATACCCGGCGACCGCTTGGCCAAGATTCGCCGCAAGGAGGCGCATGCCGCCGGAGCCACCCTGGGAATCCGCTACCTGGTGCTGGATCACCCCGACGGCAGCCTCGAAGCGACGCTCGAAAACCGCTTCGACCTGATTCGCTTGATCCGCCGCGAGGCACCCGACCTGGTGCTGACTCACCGGCCCAACGATTACCACCCCGACCACCGCTACACCGGCACGCTGGTCTGTGATGCGGCCTACATGGTCACCGTTCCCGCCATCGCACCCGACACCAAGGCGCTGGCGGCCAACCCGGTCATCGCCTTCCTCCCCGACGGTTTCACCCGCCCCTACCCGTTCACTCCCACGGTTGCCGTGGATGTGGAACCGGTAATCGACCGGGTGGTCGAAATGCTCTGCTGCCACATCAGCCAGTTCTTCGAGTGGCTGCCTCACAACATGTGGCCCGAGGACACGGTGCCCGAAGACGAAGCGGGCAGACATCGCTATGCTCGTGAGAAGTACCAGCAGTGGATCGGCGGGCGAGCCGACCGGCATCGGGACCTGCTGGAGCGACAGTACGGGGCAGAGCGAGGTGGGGCGATGCAGTGGATCGAGGCGTTTGAGGGCTGTGAATACGGTGCCCCGCTGGATGAGGAAGCCATCGCGAGGCTCTTTCCGTTTGCCAACTTCACCGGGAGTTCCAACTGATGCCCAGTTCGCTCTCGGAGTTGCTCGACACCGACCAGGACGACCTGTTCACGATTCGCACCTCCGCAGCGGGCCCGACCGGGTCTCTGCCATTGACCGAAGAGATGCTGCGGGACCGACCCAGCGGAGACATTTTCGGCATGACCCAGAACGCCGGGATGGGCTGGACCCCCGAACAGCTGACCCGGCCTCAGTACCTGATGCTGAGCACGCAGGGGGGGATTCGAGCCGATGACGGTCAGCCGATCGCATTGGGCTACCACACCGGTCACTGGGAAGTCGGCCTGTTGATGCAGGCGGCCGCGAGGGAGTTCGACCGCCGCGAGTCGATCCCGTTCGCGGCGTTTGTCAGCGACCCCTGCGACGGCCGCTCTCAGGGCACCACGGCCATGATGGACAGCCTGGCCTACCGCAACGACGCCGCGGTGGTATTCAACCGCCTGATCCGCTCACTGCCCACCCGTCGCGGCGTGCTCGGCGTGGCCACCTGCGACAAGGGCCTGCCGGCGATGATGATCGCCCTGTCCTCGCACCACAAACTGCCCACGATCATCGTCCCCGGAGGCGTCACTTTGCCCGTGGAGGACGGCGAGGATGCCGGCAAGGTGCAGTCGATCGGGGCCCGGTTCGCTCATGATGAAATCACCCTCGAATACGCAGCCGACGTCGGCTGCCGGGCCTGTGCCTCGCCGGGTGGCGGTTGCCAGTTCCTGGGCACCGCCGGCACCGCACAGGTGATCGCCGAGGCCCTGGGCCTGAGCCTTCCTCACGCCGCCCTGGCCCCCTCGGGACAGCCCATCTGGCTCGACACCGCCGTCCGCAGCGCCCGTGCACTGGTCGAAATGGCCGACGCCCGCATCAGCGTCTCCGACATCGTCACCGCGCAGGCCATCGAAAACGCCATGGTGCTGCACGCCGCCTGCGGTGGATCGACCAACCTGCTGCTGCACCTGCCGGCCATCGCCTTTGCCGCAGGCCTCAAACGGCCCACCGTCAAAGACTGGAACCGGGTCAACCGACAGGTGCCCCGGCTGGTCGACGTGCTGCCCAATGGCCCGGTCGGACACCCCACCGTCCAGTTCTTCCTGGCCGGAGGAGTGCCCGAGCTGATGCTGCAGCTCAGAACTCTCGGACTGCTCAACACCGACGCCCTGACCGTCACCGGCCACAGCCTCGGCGAATCACTCGACTGGTGGGAAACATCACAGCGTCGAACCCGGCTCCGCGAGCTGCTGAAGTCGCGAGACGGCATCGACCCCGACGACGTGATCCTCGACCCCGACGCCGCCCGCAGCCGCGGACTGACCAGCACCGTCACCTTCCCCGTCGGAAACCTCGCACCCGAGGGCTCGGTGATCAAGAGCACCGCCATCGACCCCGAAGTGGTGGACGACGATGGGGTCTACCGCATGAGCGGTCCGGCTCGGGTGTTTACCTCCGAACGCGATGCGATCGCCGCGATCAAGGGCCAGACCGATCAGCCGATCACAGCCGGCGACATCGTCGTTTTGATCTGCCGCGGGCCGCTTGGTGCGGGGATGGAGGAGATCTACCAGATCACCGCGGCCCTGAGATACCTCGAGTTCGGCAAACAGGTGGCCGTGATCACCGACGCACGCTTCTCGGGAGTCTCAACCGGAGCCTGCATCGGGCACGTCGGCCCCGAAGCGCTCGCCGGAGGCCCGATCGGCAAGTTGATCGACGGTGACACACTGAGCATCAGCGTCGATACCATCGAGCTCGAAGGCCGCATCGACCTGGTCGGTGAAGCCGACGAGCGGTTCGATGCGGACGAGGGTGAACGGCGACTGGCGGCACGCTCACCACGGGCCGACCTCGCCGCCGACCCCGAACTCCCGCCTGAAACTCGGCTTTGGGCGTTATTGCAGCAACTGAGTGGCGGTACCTGGGGTGGCTGTGTTTACGATGCCGACGCATTGGCCCATGCCCTGAAGTGACCCATGTCTCGAGATTCACTCATCATCGCCTGCCTGCTGGTTTTCGCGCTCGTGTCGAGCGTCCCGGCCGAGGACTCAAAGGAAGACCCGGCGGCTCGAGGCTACCGCTGGCTACGGACCCGCGCGTTTCTGCCGGCCGACTTCGACCAGGCAGTCTTCGACCAGCTCTGGACCAACTGGAACGAACCGCTCCGTAAACAGGCCGCCGAGGCTGACCTGACAACTCGACGCCGGATGACACTGGATCGCTATGGCCTGATGCCCGACCCCGACGTCAAGGATCCGACGTCGGTTCCCGCCCTGGGCTACGTCGCCGTCGCCGGGAAAGGGTGGGTGATGAACTGCCTGACCTGCCACGCCGGGCGGGTCGATGGCCGAGTGATCCCCGGGCTGCCCAACACACATCTGGACCTGCAGACGCTCGTCGAAGATGTCCGCCGCACCAAGCTCAGGATGCTCAAGCCCCTGACACACCTCGACCTCGTCTCCACCGCCGTACCACTCTCCTCAACCCGCGGCACCACCAACTCGGTCGTCTTCGGGATCGTGCTGGGCAACTACCGCGACAAGGACATGGTGGTCCACCTCAATCGCAGACCTCCAAAACTGATGCATCACGACATGGACGCACCGCCGCTGTGGAACGTCCGGCTCAAGTCGTCGCTGTACTGCGATGCGTTTGCACCGAAAAACCACCGTGTGCTGATGCAGTTCATCCTGCTGCCCAACCACGGACCCGATACGCTCACCTCCTGGGAACCGGCCTTCAAGGACATCCTGGCCTGGATCGAATCGCTGAGGCCGCCGAAGTACGCGGGCACGATCGATCACGCCCTGGCCAAGACCGGTCGTGAGATCTTCCGGAGGAACTGCGGCTCGTGCCACGGCAGCTATGGCACCGGGCGCAAGTACCCCGAGCGGGTCGTGCCGCTGGAGACGATCGGAACCGATCCCACACGACTGCGGTCGCTGACCACCCGGCACCGCAGCTGGATGCAAGCGGGATGGCTCAGCCGCTACGGTAAGGACCCGGTCGTGCTCGAGCCCAAGGGCTACCTCGCTCCGCCCCTGGACGGCATCTGGGCCACCGCACCGTATCTCCACAACGGCTCGGTCCCAACACTCTGGCACCTGCTGCATCCGGTGCAGCGGCCCGTCGTCTGGACACGTCGCGACGACACGTTTGACCACAAACGCGTCGGCATCACCATCGACACACACCTCGCGGTCCCCGAGTCGGTGACGACAGCCCGAGACCGACGCGGGTATTTCGACACGACGAAACGAGGCAAGAGCGCCGCGGGGCATCTGTTCCCGGACAAGCTGACCGAGCCACAGAAGCGAGCCGTCCTCGAGTTCCTCAAGACACTGTAGCGTGGGCCCAGCCCGCCCTAAACGACTCCGCGGACCCGCTCGAGAACCGCCTCGCACAGCTCCCGAGCCACCTTTGCGTCGGGAGCTTCGGAGATCACTCGCACGATCGGCTCGGTGTTGCTGCCCCGCACCTGCACCCAGCGGTCGTCCCAATCGAGCCTCAGGCCATCCCCCTCGGTCACCGTCGCGTCATCAAAGGCCGACCGCAGCACCTCGACCGCCGCCGCCACCCGCTCGGCAGGGCAGGGCACCTTCTGCTTGACGATCTCGTAGACCGGGAACCCGGCGACCCACTCCGAAAGAGCCCGGCCGTCGGTGGCCAGTCCTTCGAGCACCAGTGCCATGCCCACGAAGCTGTCACGGATGCCTCCCACCCGCGGATCAATCACCCCGCCATTCCCCTCGCCACCCAGCACTGCGGCCACCTCGTCCATCTTCGCCACCACGTTGGCCTCACCGACGTGAGACCGGTGAAACGAACTGCCCGGGTACCGATCGACGATGTCGGCCGTCACGCGACTGCTCGACCCGTTGACCACCACCGGGCCCGGCGAACCGGACAGCACCCGATCGGTCGCCAAGGCCATGGTCAACTCCTCGCCGATATAGCGACCCGTCTCGTCGACGATCGCCAGGCGGTCGGCGTCGGGGTCCTGGGCAAAACCCACATCGGCCCCGTGTTCGAGCACCGCCTGGCAGAGTCCTCCGAGGTGCTGCTCGAGAGGCTCGGGCGCATGAGCAAACTCACCATCGGGTGTCTCGCCCAGCACGGTCACGTCGCAGCCGAGAGACTCCAGCAATTCCGGGCCGAGCACCGCTCCGGATCCATGGTTGCAGTCGAGCACCACTTTGACGGGACGACGCCGAATCGACTCGGCATCGACAATCCCCAACACTGCGTCCCGGTGAGCCGCCCCGGGATCCTCAATCGGCTCGGCAACTCCACCGGTCACCGCGGCCGGGTCGTTTTCCAGCGAGTCGATCTCAGCAATCAGCCGTGCTCCGAGTTCGGCGTTGAAAACGCGGCCGGCGGCATCGAGGGGTTTCAACCCGTTCCACTCGGCCGGGTTGTGGCTGGCGGTGATCTGCAGGCCGGCGGCGGCACCAAGACGGCGAACCAGCAGGCCGCAGGTCGGTGTCGAGGCGATCCCGGCGTCGAGTACCTGGCAGCCCTCGGCCGACAGGCCCGCCAACACCGCCTCGCGGACCATCAGTCCGCTGGCACGACCATCACGCGAGATGACGACGGTGCCGCCATGAGCCATGTGGCCCATCGCGCGAGCGAACCTCGAGAGGTAGTCGGGTTCGAGCCCATCGCCGACGATGCCGCGTAGGCCTGAGATGCTGAGTATCCGAGTGGGCATCTCAGGCGTTCCGCCTAGCAGCCCGTTGAAGAACCCGGGCAGCGTCTTGGACCCGTGGCATCATGTCATCCCGAGCGCAGCGAGGGATCTCAACCGTTGTTGAAATGCCGCCGTCGAGATCCCTCGCTGCGCTCGGGATGACATTTGTGCCACGGTTTCCCGAAGAACCTGAGTTATTCAACAGGCTGCTAGCCCGCCTTTGCCGTTTTGGCCGCCGTCTTGGCAGCCGGCTTGGCGGTCTTGGCCTTGAAGGCGTCGACCTGCTTCTGGACCACATCCAGCTGGGCCTTGGCGGCGGCGTTGACCTTCTGGGCCTCGCCCACAGCGGCCTGCGGCGGCTTCATCGCCACCACCTGGTCGGCCACCCGCTTGTTGGCTGCCGTCAACAGAGCCTGCTTGGCCGCTGCGGCCTTCTGCATCGCCACGAGCACGGCCTGGGCCTTGTCGACTGCGGTCTTGCGGGTCACGACGAGTTTCTTGCCGTCATCCAGCGCCTTGATCTTCTTGACGTGGACGCCCTTGAGCTGACCGGCGATCGTGGCCAGTTCCTTGTCACCGCTGGCCTTGGCTGCGGCGGTGACCTTTTCGAAGGACTCCTTGAGCAGCGGGATGGCCTTGTTCAACGCGGTCACGGTGTTGTTGGCATCGGTGTGGGCCTTCTGGGCATCTGCCACGCCCTTGGTCGACTTGGTGACGTCGGCCACGGCCGCCTTGTACGCCTTGTCGGCTCCGGCCGCGTTGACGGTTTTCTGGTCGAGGTCCTTCTTCAGCAGCCCCAATTCTCCCTCGGCCTGGGCCAGGGCATCGGCGACCGTATTGAAGGCTGCCAGCTTGACGTCGTAGACATCCAGCACCTTGGAGAACTCGATTTCATCCTTCCAGAAGACAACCGACTTGGTGGCAACATTGAAGCTGGCAGTCGCCGTCGCGGCCGTTTTCTGCGCGGCGGCCAGCTTTTCTGCGGCCGGCTTCATCGCCTTGGTCAGGTCGGCGGCCCGCTTCAATGCGGCGACCAGTCCGGCCTTGGTCGCCTTCTCGTCCGCCTGGGCCTTGGCCAGGTCGGTCTTGCTCTTGGCCAAGGCCTTGGTCTTCTCGACGTTCGTCTTACGTGCCGCCACCAGCGTGGCATTCCGCTTGTCGTAGGCGGTCTTCAGGGTGGCTGCGATCGTGGCCAATTCCTTGTCACCGACGGCCTTGGCCGCGGTGGCCTTGGCCTTGTCTGCGGTTTCCTTCAAGAGCGGCACGACCGGCGCGAGTGCGGCGACTGTCTTGGCCGCGGCAGCCTGCTCGACCGTGTACGTCTTGATCTGGGCGGTGTAGGTCTTGATGTTGGCCGCGAGTGTCTTTTCCTTGGCCTGCAGGGTCACGATCAGCTTCTTGGTGGTTTCGAGGTCGGCCTTGACCTTGTTGGCCGCGTCGGCGGCCGACTTGAGCGTTGCCTGCTGCTTGCCGTTTTCGGCTTGGGTCGTGGCGACCAGTTTGGTGGCGTCGGTGAGACGCTGGTCGAGCGTGACCGGGTTGACCGAGAGTTCTCCGACCAGCTTGCCGTCGACGGCGTTGTAAACGCGAATCACGCCCGAGTAGTCTCCGGCAATCACCCGCTTGGTCTCGTCACAGTAGGTCACTTCCAGGCCCAGGTCCGGCAGGGCGGCGAAGGCCCGGATCTGGCCACCATCCTGCTTGAACAGCTTGACCACTTTGTCGCGGCCGGTGGAGACCAGGTTGCCGTCGTGGCAGAACTCGATCTTGAAGGTCCCGCCGCCGTGAGCACCCCAGCTCTTGACCTGGCCGCCGTTCTCCATTTCCCAGAGCCGGATGGTCCCATCGTTGCCGCAGGAGGCGAGGATGTTCGAATCGGATCTCCAGCTCAGCCCGGTGACCGCGCCGCCGTGGCCGCGGAGTTCCGAATACATCCGGCCGGTATCGGCCTCCCAGACATACAGCCCGCCGTTGCGGTCGCCACTGGCCACCAGCACGCCGTCGGGACTGAAGGCGGTGCAGTAGATCCAGTTGGTGTGCTTCTTGGGCACCTCCCACATCAGCTCACCGGTCTCGGTCGAGTAGACTCGGACGGCCTTGCCCGAACTGCCCAGTGCGATCATGGTGTGGTCGGAACTGATGTCGGCACCCAGCACGGTGTCCAGTTCTTCTCCGACTTCAATCACCCGCTTGCCGCTCTTGACATCCCAGACCACCGCCTTGCCGCTGGCAGCCCCGCGGCCACCACCGGCCAGCAGCAAGCTGCCGTTTCGGCTGAATTCCAGGGTGTGGGCAATGCCCTCGGGGTAGGGCAGCACTCCGACGAGTTTCAGCGTCGCGGTGTCATAAAGCAGGATCTGCTTCTGACCGGCCACTGCACATAGCGGAGCCCACGGGCTGGTGGCCAACGCCGTGATCGCGGTCGTGGTCCTGGTGACCAGCTTCGGGCTCAGGCCCAAACGGTCGGGATAGGCAACAACCTTGGGTCGGCCGGTCGAGGGGGCTTCGAGGGTGAGATTGAACTTGGGCTTCTTGCGGACGAACTTGCTGCCGGAGTTCTCGAGCACGCCGCCGTCGAGCCAGGCCTTGATCACCGCGAGCTCCTTGGCCGGGAGCTTCGGCGACTTGGGCGGCATGAACGGTTCAGCTTCGTGGCTGACCAGGCTCCAGAGATAGCTGTCTTCGGAGGAACCCGGCTCGACCACCTCGCCGCTGCCACCTCCGACACGCAGCTTGCCGTAGGTGGTCAGGTCCAGGTCGCCCTCTTTCTTGTTCGGCCCGTGGCAGGTGAAGCAGCGTGCCTTGAGAATCGGGCGGACGTGGTCCTCGTAGGTGACCTTCTTGGCCTTCGCACCAGGCGTCGGCTTCTTCTTGTCCGCGGCCAAGCCGGTCGTCGCCATCAACAGGACCAGGACGGCACTGAGCAATCGAGTCATCACGTGGGCTCCAACAGAGCGCGGGAGGAAGGTGGGGAGGGTTGGGTGAGGAAGGCTGGATCCCAGTCTAAACCACCTCGAACGGCATCCCGGCACCGACCCGAGCGGCCGGCGGGGAAAACCGGGCAGGAATTGCGGATCGAATCGCTTGCAACGGACCTAGTGGTTGAAGAGGAACTCTCGCGAGTTGAGCAGCGACCAGAACACGTCCTCGAGGACGGCATTCTTGTCCTTCTTCTCGGCGTCGAGAATCGTCTTGATCGTCTGCAGCTCCTTGGCGGTCGGCAGACGCGACAGGCACCGCACATACAGCTCGTTGATGACCTGGTCGTGCGAGAGGCCGCGGTCGGTGAGTTTACCGAGCACGTTACCGGCCTTGATCTTGTTGTTGACCGTGTCGCCGTTGAGCAGGTGCAGGGCCTGTGAGAGGTTCGGCTCCATCTTGACCTCGCAGGCACACACGCTCTCACGCTTGGCCCGACCGAAGGTGGTCAGGAAGTAGTTGCTGGTGTTGCCGTTGGCGATCTGCACCGCGCGGGCTCCCAGCGGCAGGCCGCCAAACTTGTTCTTGGTGTCGGTGACCTGCGAGATCGAATCGAAGAGCACCTCGGCCCGCATCCGACGCAGGGCCCCGTGAGAGAAGTTGGTGCCGTCCTTCGCGTTGGTGGCGTTGGTCTGAGTCGCCAGCTGATAGGTGCGGGAGACACAGATGTCGCGAACCAGCTTTTTGAAGTCGTACTTGTAGACGCTGAACTTCTTGGCCAGTGAATCGAGCAACGGCTCGTTGACCGGCGGGTTGCTGACCCGCACGTCGTCAACCTCGTTGATGATCCCCTTGCCCAGGAAGTGGGCCCAGACGATGTTGGCCAGGTTGCGGGCGAAGTAGGGGTTCTGGTCCGAGGCCAGCCACTTGGCCAGGATGACCCGGCGGTCCTTGCCTGCGGTATCCGGCTCGATACCACCCAGGAACTTGGGCTTCATCACGCGGCCACCGACCAGGTGCCGCACCTCGCCACCACCGCTGTTGAAGATGATCGTCTCGCGAGGATCCTCGCCCCGCTTCCGCCCGATCTGGGCAAAGAAGGCTCCGAAACTGTAGTAGTCGTCCATGGTCCAGCGATCGAAGGGATGGTTGTGGCACTGGGTGCACTGGATCCTCATTCCCATGAAGACCTGGGCAACGTTTTCGGCCACCTTCAGCGTGTTGGTCTCGTTCTGGTAGTAGTTGGTCGCCGCGTTGGCGAACGTTCCGCCGTTGGCTCCGAGCAACTCCTGGCACATCACGTCCATCGGGACGTTGTTGGAGATCCGTTCGTTGAGCCAGTTGTAGTACCTGAGCATGGCCTTGTAGCTGACCTGCTGCGAGGAGCGGATGGTGAGCAGTTCGGCCCACTTCATCACCCACATCTCGACGAATTCCTTACGGTTGAGCAATTCGTCGATCAGCCGTTCTCGCTTGGCCTGCCCGGTCAGTTTCGAGTACTCGACTCCCGACTTGGCCAGTCCCAGTTCGGCATCGGCTGCCTGTCGTGCCGACAGAGCCGCTTCAGCCGTCTTGGTCGCTGCGCCAGCCACCTTTTCGGCAGCGGCCTTCGCATCGGTCGCCTTCTTCAGCAGTTCGGCGGCGGCCTTCTTGGCCGCATCATCCTTGGCGTCTGCTGCCTGTTTCTGTGCAGCCACCAGCGGCGGCTCGGTCGCAGCCAGAGCCTTGGCGGCAGCCTCGGCAGCCGTCTTCGTCTCACCCTCGGCCTTCAATGCCACGGCCTGAGCCTTGGCCTTCTCGGCGAGGAACGTCGCAGCATCGGGTGCCTTCCGCATGAATCGCCAGTACTCATCGGCGGTCGGCAGCACACCGGCGACATCCAGGTACGCGCGACGCAGGAAGATCTCATCCGAGCAGATCTCCGAGGGCACGATCCTCAGCTTCTGCAACTTCTTATGAATGAACGAGTCGATGTAGTTGACTTCGGACGTCTTGGGGTCGGTGTACTTCAGGCCCTTGGGCAACACGATGAAGCGGCTGCCGGTGGTGTGTGTTTCGTACCGCGCCATCACGAAGGCTTCACCCCGGGCGTGTGCGGTGACCTTGCCATCCTGCTCGATCTCAGCCGACGTGGCGTTGCTGGTCAGGAACACGGCCAGCTTGGTGACATCACGCGTGGTGCCATCAGCGTAATGGGCCAGGACGTTGAGCTGTTGCGTGGAACCCTCGCCATCGAGCACCGCTTCCTTGGGGAACAACTCGAGCGTGTTGACTGCCGGCACGGCACCGGGATCATTCGGGGCACCGGCGACGA
>Ga0310122_10001888_pt1 | contig 13387 bp, 13 predicted proteins | sample CB6_Bottom_1051__FD_203503 | JGI IMG/M metagenome (GOLD analysis project Ga0310122, IMG submission 203503) | Marine microbial communities from Western Arctic Ocean, Canada - CB6_Bottom_1051 | ecosystem: Environmental > Aquatic > Marine > Oceanic | place: Canada: Western Arctic Ocean | collected...
GCGCTGAACTCGACGGGACTGTCGAGCAGGTATGACAGATTGGGCGCGGTGAAGGTCAGCGGATCGTCCGACGGGTACAACTGGGTCGCGACCCGCCAGTCTCGCTCGGCCGGTGGTATGAACCGTATGGTCGCCGAACGCGCCTCCATCCCGACCCCCCAGAGCAACGACGCCGGCATGTTCAGATGTGCGTGGGTGTCGTCGATGGCGAGGTAGGTGCCGTCGATACGATCCCCGTAGATCCGGTAGGTGACCGTAACAGTCCCGTCGTGACCTGCGATATCCCAGTGCGTCATCGCCGATCGACGCGGGTCGATCGCGTTCCCGGCCCCGTCCTCAGCCTGCAGATCGAACACGTTCTTGGCGAAATCGTGCCGCGCGTATCGGCCTGGCGACGCGCTGCTCATGCGCAGACTCAGTGGCACCGGCGACAGCCCGGTGAACGTGACCGCCACCTGCATCCATCGATGTTCTGGTTCCGGGAAGCTGACCTCGTACAGCACCGCGGGGGCATCGGGGCCAGTCGATGACTGGCCGCCGGTTGGCGGGATCGCCCAGGCCGCGCCGCATGCCAGCGCCACGACCACTCCGCCGCCGCGGAGCACGGCCGAGGGACTGGGTCTGGAGATCATGCGATTGATTCGAGCACGTGCGCGACGAACGACGCTTCTGGTTCCGCGCCCAGGATTTCGACGCGCTCATTGACGACGGTTTTTGGCACGCCGGTGACGCGGTACTGCCGCACAAGATCCGGATACTCCACCGCGGCTACCGCGGAAGCGGTGATGTGAGCATTCTCGAACGCCATGCGATGAGCGAGGCTGACCGCCTTCGGGCAGTGCGGTCAGGTGGGCGTGGCGAACACCTGGATATCAATCGGCTGGTCGACCGACGCGATCAGCGCCCGGCTCTCGTCGCTCAGTCCGGAGTCGCCGGCCGCGACCAGAGTAATCGCCTCGACCAACGAGACCAGCTCGTGCCCCTCGGGCACCCCGTAGAAACGGATACCGACGTCGGCCTGACCGACCACGGCAATGGCGGGCACTCGCTGTACGCCATACGTCTCGACCTGGTCCGTGTCGAGTACGAGGTTGTACTCTTCGACGGTGATCTGGTCGGAGAACGACGCGATGCGGTCCACGATCTGACGCGCCGGGACACAGGAGTCGCAACCGAACGTCTGGGTAAAGAAGACGAGCGTGACTGGCGCGCCGATGCCGGCGAGGGTCGCTTCAAGCTCATCCTGAGTGCGGGAATCCATCGCGCGATTATCGCAGGTGGGAGAGCCGCTGGCCACTCAAGGACATGGACGGACGGCACCTACTTGAACAGGTCGTCGAACTTGTCTTTCACACTTCTCGCCCCGGTGACCTCGGAATGGGTCTGACGCTCGACCGTCACCCGGGGTTCGAAGCGGTCACACTCGTTCCGGGCATCCTTCGGGGAGACCCGCACGGCGATCGGCTGCATGCACTCAAAGCGACTGCCGCCATCGAAAAACGCGCACTGCCCGCACGTGCGCAACTCGGCGCCACAGCTTGAACACGTCGACTCCGGGCCGATCGCCAGCGACAGCGTCTTTCCGCAGCGCGCGCACCGAACGACATCGTGGAAGCCCGGCAGGTTGGGCGTCCGGTGCTGGCGGTTGATGACGCCGCGCGGCGCGCCCTCGCGGGGGGCCTTCGGCTTCGGGCTCCGAGGAGTCCGCTCCCGATCGTCGTCCTGATAGCCGCGTTGCTGGTATTTCCGATCACTCATGACGGTGGTTTCCGGGGGACGGTGGCGGCCAACGCGCTCGCCGGCCATGTCGTGCAGGAACTTCTCGGCGCCCGATGTCGTCTTCGTGTTGTGGACCGCTCGCAACGGGGGGCCGAACCCCGCTGTGCCGTCACCTCGTGCTATTGCTTGGAGATCCACGGCGATTATAGGTCTGGTTCGACCGCCCGTGGTGAAAGTTCTTCTTCGCACTATCATCTACTAGACGTAAATTCTCGGTGACAGTGCTGTGACTCCTTCAACCCCCTCCCTCGACGACCTGCGGATCGACCGCGACGACGGCGTCAACAACCGGCGCCGCTGGCCGTGGATCGTCCTGCTGTGTCTCCTATTGCTGGCGGGCGGCGGCTGGTGGTGGTGGACCGGGCCGGCCCAACTCGTCGAGGTCCGCGTCGCGACGGCGCAAGAGACCACGGTCGCCGCGGAAGACACGGCCGTCCTCAACGCCTCGGGGTATGTGGCGGCACGCCGACGGGCGACCGTGTCATCCAAGGTGACCGGCAAGCTCATCGAAGTCGCCGTTGAAGAAGGGATGGCGGTGCGGGAGGGGCAGATCCTCGCCCGCCTCGACGACTCGACCGTTCGCTCGCAGCTTGCGCTCGCGAGAGCCCGCTTGGCCGCATCCGAGCGTGGCTTCGCCGAGCAAGAGGTACGCCTGCATGAGGCCGAACTGACCCTCGGCCGCACGCGGCGACTGGTCGATGAAGGCGTGGTCGGTCGGGCAGAAATCGACGGCGCGGAAGCAGAAGTCGGCTCGCTCGCGGCTCGCATTGCCCTTGCGCGCGAGCAGGTGGTGGTGTCCGAGCGTGAAATCGACGTATTCCAGACCCAGCTCGACGACATGGTGATCAGAGCGCCGTTCAGCGGCATCGCCATTTCCAAGGACGCGGAAGAGGGCGAGATGATCTCGCCGATCTCGGCCGGAGGCGGCTTTACCCGGACAGGCATCTGCACCCTGGTCGACATGGAATCGCTCGAAATCGAGGTCGACGTCAACGAGAGCTATATCAATCGGGTGCAGGACGGCCAGCGGGTCGTGGCGAACCTCGACGCGTACCCAGACTGGGATATTCCAGGCACGGTCATCACGACGATCCCCGCCGCCGACCGCCAGCGGGCGACCGTGCTGGTACGGATTGCGTTCGACGAATTGGATCCCCGGTTGTTGCCCGATATGGGCGTCAAGGTGGCCTTCTTGGAAGAGCGGCCGCCGACCGCGGCGGAGGTGACCGGCCCGCGGCTGCTGATCCCGGCCAACGCCCTCCGCACCGAAAACGGACAGGACATCGTGTTTATCGTGCGGGGGGACCTCGCCGAGCGCCGCGCGGTGCGGACCGGCTCCGCCGTGGGCGCGCAGGTCGAAGTGGTCGCCGGCCTCACCGCCGGCGAACGGGTGGTCGTCGACGGACCGGACGAGTTGTTGGACGGCGATCGGGTGGTGGTAGTGGAATGACCGACAACGGCGCCACGCTGGTGCAGGTGCGAAATCTGCACAAGGTGTTCAAGCGTGGGTCTGAGCGTATCGACGTGCTGCAGGGTCTCGACCTCAATCTCGACCAGGGCGAGTTCGTGTCGCTGATGGGGCCATCCGGGTCCGGCAAGACCACGCTGCTCAATCTGATCGGCGGACTCGACACGCCGAGCGACGGCACGATCACCGTGGGCGGCGACCGCATCGACAAGCTGTCGGCGGCCAAGCTGTCACGATGGCGCGCGCGCCATATCGGTTTTGTCTTCCAGCTCTATAATCTGCTGCCGGTCCTGACCGCCGAGCGGAACGTCGAGTTGCCGCTGCTGCTCACGCCGCTCTCTCGCAGCCAGCGCAAGCAACATGTGGCCACGGCGTTGGCAATGGTCGGGCTGTCTGAGCGGGCGAAACACTATCCTCGGCAGCTCTCCGGCGGACAGGAACAGCGGGTCGGTATTGCCCGCGCCATCGTCACCGACCCCACGTTGTTGCTGTGCGACGAGCCGACCGGCGACTTGGATCGCAAGTCGGGTGACGAGATCCTCGACCTCCTGCAAGCGCTGCACGCGGACCATGGCAAGACCATTGTCATGGTGACGCACGACGCCAGGGCGGCCGAGCGGGCGACGCGGACATTGCATCTCGACAAGGGCACGTTGGGGACGGAGGGCACGAACTGATGAAGTTCTTCCCGCTGATCTGGAGCAACCTCTTTCGTCGAAAAGTGCGGACGTTGTTCACCGTCCTTTCGATCGTGATCGCGTTCGTGTTGTTCAACTATTTGTCGGCGGTGCGGGTGGCCTTCAGCATGGGCGTCGACGTCGCCGGCAGCGACCGTCTGACCCTGATTCACAAGGTGTCGTTCATCCAGCTGTTGCCGGTCAGCTACAAGGAACGGATTCTGGCCGTCGACGGCGTGGACGCGGCGACGCACCTCACCTGGTTTGGCGGCGTGTACCAGGAGCCGCGCAATTTCTTCGCCCAGTTCGCGGTCGAGCCAGAGGGTTACCTCGACATGTACCCCGAGTTCCTGTTGTCAGACGAGGCGAAAGCGCGCTGGTTCGGTGACCGGACCGGCGCGGTGGTGGGACGCACATTGGCCGATCGGTACGACTGGGAGGTGGGCGACCGTATCCCCCTGCAAGGCACGATCTGGCGGACACAATCAGGCGACACCTGGGAGTTCACCATCGACGGCATCTACGACGGGTCGGAGCAGGGCACCGACACCACCCAGTTTCTGTTTCACAACGCGTATCTGGACGAGGCCAACTCGCAGGGGCGCGGCATGGTCGGGTGGTATCTGATCCGGGTCGCCGACTCGGACCAGGCCGTCGCCGTCAGCAGCGTCATTGACGAGCGGTTCGCCAACTCGCCGTTCGAAACCAAGACGTCGACCGAGCAGGCGTTCGTGCAGGCGTTCGCCAGTCAAATCGGCGATATCGGCGCCATGATGACCGCCATCCTGACCGCCGTGCTGTTCACCATCCTTCTCGTGTCGGCCAACACGATGGGGCAATCAGTCCGCGAACGAACGAGCGAGCTGGCGGTGCTGAAAACCCTGGGCTTCACGAACCCGAGAGTGCTGTCTCTGGTGCTCATCGAGTCGGTGTCGCTCGCCGTCGTGGGAGGTGGCATCGGGCTTGGCCTGTCGTGGTTCATCATCAGTCAGGGTGACCCGACGGGCGGGTTCCTACCGGCGTTCTTCGTACCGCCGCGAGATTTGGCGATCGCCGTGGGGCTGATCTTCTTCCTCGGCATCGCCAGCGGCATCTTGCCGGGAATCCAGGCTGTGCGCCTGCGTATCGTCGACGCGCTCCGGCGGGCGTAGGTGGTGCCCCTAGGACCCGATCAGGAATAACTTGACCAGTCTGACCACCGATGCATCCCGTCCGGCTGCGTTGTTCGTCGCTTCCATACTCCCGGTATGGGCACTCCTCACGCCTTGCCGGACGGGCGCCTCGACGTCCAGAATGATCAACGTATTCCTGATCGGATCCTAGGATGTTTCGCTGGTTGTCACAGACCGTCACCGTCATTGGCCTCAGCCTCCGGTCGATACCGCAGCGCCTGGGTCCGTCCATCGTCGCCATCGTCGGCATCACCGGCGTCGTCGTGACATTCGTCGCGGTGCTGTCGATTGCTGAAGGCTTCAACGCCGCGATGGCGAATGCTGGGTCGCCCGACACGGCCATCATCATGCGTGGCGGCAGCAACGCCGAGCTCAACAGCGCCCTGGCCCTCGACGCCACCCGCATCATCGCCGACGCCCCGGGGATCAGACGCGGGGCCGCCGGCCCGATGGCCTCGGCCGAACTGTTCGTTATCGTCAACATCCCCAAAAAGTCCACCGGCACCGACGCCAATGTGCCGCTGCGGGGCGTCCAGGCCGGCGCCTTCGACGTGCGCCCAGAGGTGGAGATTGTGGAAGGCCGGCGGTTCTCGCCCGGCACCAACGAGATCGTCGTGGGCCGCGCCGCCTCCAACCTGTTCGCCAATCTCGAGCTTGGCGCGGTCAACCGCTGGGGCGAGAACACCTGGACCGTCGTGGGCATCTTCGAGGCAGCCGGCACCATCTCGGAGTCAGAGATCTGGTGCGATGCGGCGGTGCTGCAGCCGGCCTACCGCCGAGGCAGCACGTTCCAGTCGGTGATGGCGCGTCTGGATTCCGAAGACGCCTTCCAGGCATTCAAAGACACCCTGACCACCGACCCCCGACTCGACGTCCAGGTCGAGCGCGAAACGGACTACTACCGGTCCCAATCGTCGCAAATTCGCGGCATCATCACCGGCATCGGCAGTGTCATCGCGATCCTGATGGGCATCGGCGCCGTCTTTGGCGCCGTCAACACCATGTACAACGCGGTGGCCACCCGCACGCGCGAAATCGCCACGCTGCGGGCGTTGGGTTTTAGCGGCAGTTCCGTGGTGATCTCGGTGATGGTCGAATCGGCGTTGCTGGCCGTGGTCGGAGGCGTCATCGGCGGTGGGCTGGCGTACGCGGCGTTCCACGGCTATCAAACCGCGACCATGAACTTCCAGACCTTCAGCCAGGTCGCCTTCGCGTTCACCGTCACCCCGGCCCTGTTGGTGCAAGGCGCCCTCTATGCCCTGATCATGGGCCTCATCGGTGGTTTCTTCCCGGCTATTCGGGCCGCGCGCATGCCGATCGTCACGGCGCTTCGCGATCTGTAGCACCCCTCGGCCGTGCCGGCCGGAATCATCGATGAAGGCCTGGCCGATCGGCTGGTCCGCGCACCTCGCGTGCGGCTGGGGTCGCTGATCCTCCCAAACGCTGCTTTGCGAACGCCTGGAATCCCCCGGGCGCACGACGTCGTTGAAGTCCAGGTTCGCCTTCACCACCTCAGCGCCAAGCGTGATCGTCACCACGGTGTCCTCACCAGCCCTCGAGTGACTCCGCTCGCTTGGTCGAACGACAGGTCAGTCTCTGTATTCGGCGAACGCCGCATGCAGCCGGCGCATGATCGTGCGATCCAGATAGACGGCGTCGTCCGATAGGAGTCCGTGCGGCTCGGCGGTCGCGCCCCGACGGACACGCAGCGTGTCGGTCGGTATGTCTCCGCTGGGATCCAATCGCTTCCGGTGTTCCGTTTCTTGGCGCTGCATCGCTTCGAACGACGAGGCTTCCACGGCTCGCTGCACGGCCGGCTCGGAAACAGGGTTGACACCGAGGCCGCGGAGAACCGCGTCGAACGTCCCGGGCGGGTCCTGCACCAACTGCTCGTATCGCACGACGGTGAGATGCGGGTGCCCCTCGGCGATGACCGGACCCCACATATTCATGTAGCGGAGAATCGGGCCGAGCCCTCGCTGTTCGTCACGAATGAAGGCCGAGAGGGAGAGGTCGACCAAGTCTGCCTGCGCTCGCAGATGATGGTAATGGCTGACGACCACTTTCCTCGGATCGCGGAGAAGTAGCCCATCGGGTTACTGAGGAAACGCGCCGGGGGGCCGTCCACCGTCTTGACCGTGCCGATCAGTGCACCTGGCAGCCCGGCCTGCGCACGGCGTGTACGAGCTTGTCGGAGACGCACTGAGAAGGAACGGTCCCGCGGCACACCGTGCGCGAACGCCACGATCGGATACCGTCTGCGCTTGCCCTTCCTGAGTAGCAGCTCCTGATACTGCGTGCGGAGCTCGGGCTTGTACGTGAAGCCGTAGTCGAGGTCAGTGGCCCGAAAGTGCGTCAGCGTGTAGTGACAGAGGAGAAACGAGAGCCACGTGCGTCCGCTCTTGGGGTAGGAGACGACCGTGGCCTGGCGGTACAGGGCAGGATCGAGCGCGACCCTCTTCCCGCAGTGCCGACAGACGATGAACCGGTGATGGGACCTCTTGCCGCAGTGGAGGCAGTAGCCCTTCTTCGTCTTCTTCTTCGTCGGCGTGGTCGGTTGCCCCATCGGTGTTCCCAAGAGTCTATCCCCCACCAAATCGCGCTCTTCCCGATCGGGAACTCGACCCCCAGCAATCTTCGCTCAGACTGTCGGCGCGGTTGAGGCTGAGTCCTGAGCGTAGGGCGAATTCCGAGCTTTTCTGCGATGGGGCGCACTCAGCCCGGGCTTCGCGGTGGCGGCGATGCACTCGGTGGGGGTCTGGCCGCTCGCTCGGAACATCGATGGCGTTGGGAACGTAGGATCCACCAGACGCGGACCCGCCGCAAGTGAGTACACACGGCGACGTTTGGCAATGGTGGAGGGTGGGATGACGCAGCCGATTCGAAACATCGTGGTCAGTGGCAGCCGGTGGCTCGTCGTGGGGCTCTGTACAGCGCTGGCGGTCTCTCTCACCCCCGCAACGGCACTCGCCCAATCGTTAGGTGGCTCGGTCGAACTGGCCCATGTGCCGTCGAACGCTAGCGTCGTGGCCTACGCCAGTGTCCGGGAGGCAATGCTCTCGGACGTGTGGGCGCGGATTCGTCCGCTGGTGGCGGATGGCCTCGAACAGAACCAACTGGAGGAGCAGCTCGGGCTCAACATCGAGCGGGACATCGACCATGTGCTGGCGTTCCTCGCACCGGGGCCCATCGCGGGACGTCCATCCGGCATGGTGCTCTTACGGGGGCAGTTCGACATGACGCGACTCGAAGCGGTAGCCCGCAGCGCCGGGGCGACGGTCAGCGACTATGCCGGCACCCGGGTCGTGAGTATCGAGGCGGGCGAGGTCGGGGCGCTCGCCATGGCCGCCCTGGAGCCTGGGTTGGTTGCGGTCGGCGACCTGGCGACGGTGCATCGGTCGCTCGACCAACTGGCGGTCGGATCGGACGTCACCGCGAACGCGGAGATGATGGCGCTGCTCGACCGGGTCGAACGTGACAGCCACGCGTGGGCCGTTGGTCGGTTCGCCGATCTGAGTGCGCTGGGGATTCTGCCCGCTGACGTCTCGAATCAAATGCCGGCGGTGACGGCGTTCGCGCTCAGTGGACGCATCGACAGCGATGTCAGTGGGTCGGTGTCGATCGAAGGACGTGACGAAGAAGCGGGGCAGCATCTGCGAGACCTGGCGCGTGGCGTCCTGGCGCTCGCCCAGTCGCAAACAGCCGGTCGGGCTGAGCTGCAGACGCTGATCGACTCGGTCCAGCTGAGTGGAACCGGCACGACGGCCACACCGTCATTCAGCCTGCCAGCGGAGGCACTCGATCTGATCTTCTCGGCTGAAGCGCCGTGAGCCGACGGGCGAGGACAATCTCCTCCTGGGCGTATCAGCCGAGCGCCTCGATAGCCTGCCGGACCTCGGCGTTATCGGGCAAAGTCGGGATGTCGTAGACCTTGGCGAACACGATCGTGCCGGCCTTGTCGACGACAAAGATGGCCCGTTCGGAGATGCCGCCGTCACGCATGACACCGTAGGCCTCGGCGACACCGCCATGGGGATGGAAGTCGCTCAAGAGGTCAAAATTGATCCCGCCGAGCGCCTTGGCCCACTCGATCTTGGCCGGCACGGCGTCGACGCTCAGACCAAGCAGGTGCGTCTGGTGCGCATCAAACCAGGACTTATCTTGTTCGTAGCTCTGCATCTGCGTGGCGCAGACGGGGGTGAACGCCAATGGGTGGAACGCGATGACCACGTTCTTCTGCCCGGCAAAGCTCGACAATCGGACTGTCTCGCCGCGGTGGCTGGGTAATTCGAACTCAGGGGCGGTCTCTCCTACCTGCACGCTCATTCAGATGTTCCTCCTGCGGCCCCGACGGCCCGCCGTGGCCTCGGCAGCACTGGGACACGACTCTAGCAGGTTGCTGAAAAGCCGTCGGGCGGGCTGTGACCCCGCTGAGCCGATGCCGCGACGTCCGCCCCCTACGGGCGCCTCGTCGGAAAACCTAGCAGGGTGCTAAAAACGCTGACGGGTGGTTTCCGAGCGAGGCGTTCGTCTGGCCAGGCGCAAGGAGGGAGCAGCCAGGTGGGCTGTGACCGACGCAGCAACACCGCGAGGCGGACGCGACCTCTTCAGACGGGGCTGCGCCCCGAACCCCACGCGACCGCTCTGCGGGGACCCCGAGAGCCCCACTCCGCGTTCGCGAGGCGCGCATGTGCGCGCCTAGGCGACATCCAGGGCGGTTTCCTGTCGAGGTGTTCGGCTGGCAAGGCGCGACGAGGGAGCAGCCAGGCGGGCTGTGACCGAGGAAGCAACGCCGTCCAGACGGGCACCTCGGCAGGAAACCTAGGGGTATCTGACGAAGCGGACTTGCTGCACGAGCCACTCGCCACCGATTTCGGCGAACACCACATTCAGCGTCCGAGAATCTCGCAGGTCGCCGCCGACGGACTCGCCGTCACTGACCCGCGCCGTGAAGGTCGCCAGCGCCTGCCGGGTCCCGGGGTCGATGGTCACCCGCACGTCGTCGAAAGCGACTGACGCGCCGGACGATGGTGCTCGCACCTCGAGCGCCATCTGGGACACCCGGTCGCGGCCTTGTACCGGAATCAGGGGGGCACCGACGTCGAAGTCCACGTCGGGGGCCAGATACATGGCGAGACGGGTCGCCCGCGCCTGCCGAATCATCTGGGTCTCCCCAGCGTCGATGCCGACGGTCTGGGTAATTTCGTCCAGTTGCCGCCTGACGCGTTCTTCGTCACTCACCCCACATCCGACGGTCACCGCGGTCAGCAGAACCGCGGTGAGTCCACGCACCCGTCCCACTGATGTCGTCCGCTCGGCGTCCACGCTCCGATTGTCTGTCATCCGGGAAACACCGTCGAGCCCCGGGAGCCCGGCGACCGGTTCCGGTTGCGTCCCGTCGGCCGCTCACGTACGCTGCTAGAGGCGTCCGTCCCACACCATGAGTCGAGGTCACACATGCCCGCCAGATTTGTCTTCCTGCTCGTCTTTCTGATCCTCTTCATGGTGGTGCCGTCCGCCGTGGACCTGCTGACCGAATGGTTCTGGTTTGGCGAAGTCGCCTACACGGACATCTTCATCCGGACTTTGACCGCGAAGGCCACCGTGGGCGGGCTGGTGTTCCTGGTGGCCTTCGGCGTGCTGGCCACCAATTTCAGGCTTGCGCTCGGCCGCGTCACCAAGCCGTATCTGCTCTTCCCCGGCGGCGGCGACATTCAACCGATCACCCTTGAAGGCACGCAGCTCAAGATGCTGGCCACGGGGGTGGCGGCGCTCGCCGCGCTGTTCCTGGGTCTCTTCGCATCCAACGAGTGGCTGACCTGGCTCCGATTTCAGCATGCGACCCCGTTCGGGCAGACGGACCCGCTGTTCGGACGAGACGTCGGCTTCTATGTGTTCACGTTGCCGTTTCTCGATTTCGCGCGCTACCTGATGTTGGCCGTCGCGGTGTTGTCGCTGATCGGGTCGACCGCGGCCTATGTCATCTCGGGCGCGCTCGCACTCGACCCGGCGCGAGGACCGGTGGTCGGCGATGGCGCGCGACGCCATCTCGGGCTCGTCATCGCGGTGCTGTTCCTCCTGCTGGCCTGGGGCGCCTACTTGGACGTTCCGCGCATATTGACCAGCCCGGCCGGCATCATCCACGGCGCGTCGTACGTCGACATCGCACTGCGCATACCCGTGTTGCGGGGATTGCTCTTCGTCGCGCTGGTCGGCTCGGTACTGAGCCTGGTGACGGCGATGACACCGCGCAACACCCCGCTCTTCGTCGCGGTCGGTCTGTACGTCCTGGTCGCGGTGGGCGGGAACCTGGGCTCCTTCGCCGTACAGCGGTTGATCGTGACCCCGGATGAACAGCAGCGCGAGGCGCCGTACATCACGCGCAACATCGAGGCGACCCGGCAGGCCTTCGGCCTCGAAATCGTGGACGCGCGAGAGTTGTCGGGGGACGCCACGCTGACCGCGGCCGACATCGACAACAACATGGAGACCATCAACAACGTCCGACTGTGGGACCACGAACCGCTCCTCGACACCTTCGGACAGCTCCAGGAGATTCGCACCTACTACGACTTCGTGTCGGTCGACAACGACCGCTACCTCATCGATGGCGAGTACCGGCAGATCATGCTGTCGAGTCGTGAGCTGAATTCGGACAGCCTGCCCAATCGGTCATGGGTCAACGAACACCTGCAATACACCCACGGCTTCGGGGTCGCACTGGGTCCGGTCAACCAGGTCACCCAGGAAGGGTTGCCGGTGCTGTTCATCCAGGACCTGCCCCCGACCTCGTCGGTCGACCTGGCGGTGGACGAACCGAGCGTCTATTTCGGCGAGCTGACGAACGGCTACGTCATCGTGAACACCGACACCGACGAGTTTCACTATCCGGAGGGTGACGACAACGTCTCGACGCGGTACGACGGCGCCGGCGGCGTCGCCCTGTCGTCGTTGATGCGCCAACTGCTGTTTGCGGTCCATTTTCGGGACTATGAAATCCTGGTCGCGAGCCAGCTCGGCGACGACAGCCGGATCCTGTATCACCGAAACATCGTCGACCGCGTGACGACCATCGCACCATTTCTCGAGTATGACGACGACCCCTACCTGGTGATCTCGGAGGGACGGCTCGTCTGGATGCTGGACGCCTACACCATCAGCGACCGCTACCCATATGCCTCACCCGCGAGGAACGGGTGGAACTACATCCGCAACGCGGTGAAGATTGTCGTCGACGCCTACGACGGCACCACCACGTTCTATCTGGCCGATGCAGAAGAACCGATCGCCAGGACGCTGCAAGCCATTTTCCCCGGCCTCCTCCAGCCCCTCGACGACATGTCGGACGACTTGCGGGCGCACATCCGGTATCCGGAAGGGCTGTTCTCGCTGCAGACCGACATCTATTCGACGTACCACATGACCAACCCGGAGGTGTTCTACAACCGGGAGGACGAGTGGGAGGTCCCGGTCATTGACAACGAGCAGATGCAGCCGTACTACACGATCATGCGGCTACCGGGTGAATCGCGCGCCGAGTTCATCCAGATGTTGCCGTTCACCCCCCTCGGCAAGAACAACCTGGCCGCCTGGATGGTGGCGCGCAGCGATGGGGACCAATACGGCAAGCTGCTGGTGTTCCAGTTTCCGAAACAGAAGGTCATTTTCGGGCCTAGCCAGATCGTGGCCCGCATCAACCAGGACCAGGAGATCTCGCCGCAGATCACGCTGTGGAATCAGCAAGGGTCGGAGGTCATCCAGGGCACGCTGCTGGTCATCCCGATCGAGGAGGCGCTGTTGTATGTCCGCCCGCTCTATCTCCGGGCCTCGGGCGGCCGCATCCCCGAGCTGAAATTCGTGATCGTGGCGTATCAGAACCAGATCGTCATGGAATCAACGCTCGACCTCGCGCTGGATCGTCTGTTCCGTTCAGGGGGGTCACAAGGCACCCTGCCGGCCAACGCGATATTGGCCGCGGCGGAGCTCCCACCGCCCGACGCCGGCGCCACGCCGTCCGCAGTCGCGGGAACGACCGACAACCCGCTCGTCGTCGAGGCCAGCGAACATTACCGCCGGGCGTTGAACGCGCAACGTCAAGGCAACTGGGCTGAGTACGGGGACGAGATCGAACAACTGGGTACCGTGCTCGAGCGGTTGGGCGGGGGCCAGGAGTAGGGATCAGTCGAAGGCTGACCGGTGTTACGCTTGACCCTTCAGTTTTTCGACACACTCGGGACGGCGCGGGACAATGCGCGCCGGCGTGCGGGTTCGCGAACAAGGGAGAGACGACC
>Ga0310122_10001889_pt1 | contig 13384 bp, 15 predicted proteins | sample CB6_Bottom_1051__FD_203503 | JGI IMG/M metagenome (GOLD analysis project Ga0310122, IMG submission 203503) | Marine microbial communities from Western Arctic Ocean, Canada - CB6_Bottom_1051 | ecosystem: Environmental > Aquatic > Marine > Oceanic | place: Canada: Western Arctic Ocean | collected...
GGAACCCGTGCTCGGCGTAGTCGATGGCGCGCGCCGCGATCTGTGCGAAGCTCATGGTGCCCCATCGCTCGAGCACGGTCAGCGCGCCGTGGAGCGCTCCGGGCACGACGGCGGGGTCGAGGCCTTCGCCGTTGAGGTTCCTGTCCCGCGACCGGTACCACTCGATGCTGGCCTGGTGCGGCGCCCACCCCTGGCCCACGATTGAGGTAACCGCCCCTTCGGCGTCCGGGTAGACCAAGATGAGCGCCTCGCCGCCGAGCCCATACAGGTCCTGCTCGACGACACCACCGACTAGGAGCGCGATCACCCCCGCATCGAAGGCATTGCCACCCTTCAACAGCGTTTCGAGAGCGGCGGCCGAGGTCAGCGGATGCCCGGTGGACACGCCGGCGGTCCGGCCCGCGACAGGCGGCCGCTGGGCACGCAGCGACGTCGTCGCGAGCACCGCCAGAGCCAACCCGCCGAAGATACACAGCCATCGTGTTCTGGTCCTCACTTCTGTCTGTGCGTCGCGCGCTCACAGGTCGCGGTAACCGCCGTACCGCGTTCCACGACGTTTTCGACGAGATCTCCTTGGCCAAACGCGCCACGTCAAGCGCTAAGGTAATGGGGAAGAGCGATGAGCATCCAGACGTTCGGCACGGTAGATGAGAGGAGTCGACGGCAGTTGCGCACGTGTCTCACGACCGCCGAGGCGCGTGAAGGGCGCGAGCTACTGGGGGTCCTCTGCGCTGATCACCATCCCGGCTACAGCCAGCCCATCGGCGGGGTCGTAGCCTACGAGCATCACATCTCACCGTCCGGTGTCGGCTACGACATCGCCTGCGGGAACATGGCGGCGCGCACCAACGTCCGTGTCGCCGATCTCGCGGGTGAGATCCCGAGCATCATGGACGAGATCTGGACGCGAATCAGTTTCGGAATCGGCCGGAAGAACCCAGAACGGGTGCATCACGTCGTCATCGACGAGATCGCCGCAAGCCCGATTGCGGGCCAGCGACAGATGCTGCCGCTCGCCGCCGACCAGCTCGGCACTGTCGGGAGCGGCAATCACTACGTCGATCTGTTTCGTGACGACCGCGGGTGGCTGTGGGTCGGCGTGCACTTCGGGTCCCGTGGATTTGGTCACAGGACCTGCACCGGCTTTCTGGCGCTTGCGCAAAACCGGACGTTCACGGACAAGATCCCCGAGGGCGGGATGGATAGCCCGCCCGTGCTCATCGACACGCGGACTCCGCTCGGCCAGGACTACATCCAGGCGATGGAGATCGCCGGACGATACGCCTATGCCGGTCGCGAGTGGGTCGTGGAACGCGTGGTGCGGATGCTTGGCGCGTCGATCACCGAGTCGGTCCACAATCATCACAACTTCGCGTGGCAGGAGACCCACGGCGGCACCGACTACTGGGTGACCCGCAAGGGTGCGACCCCCGCCTTTCCCGGTCAACGTGGCTTCGTTGGTGGCTCCATGGGGGAAATCAGTGTCGTGCTGGAGGGGTGTGAGTCACCCCTGGCCGCGGCGGCACTCTACTCCACTGTCCACGGTGCCGGACGGGTCATGTCTCGATCGGAGGCGGCTGGGCGCGTGAAGCGCCGGAAGCGCTGGGCCTGTACTCAGCGGGACTGTGATGGGTCACTGCCGATCACGACCCCACGGAACCACGGCGGAGCGAACCCCCGTTGTCCGAAGTGTGGCGGCAAGACACAGAAGCATGCGATTCGGGAGACCACACGAGCCGGCAAGGTAGACTGGCCGCGCGTCCAAGCGGAGATCCGGGCCAACGGCATTGAACTACGCGGCGCCGCGGCGGACGAGGCGCCCGAGGTCTACAAGCACCTCCCTGACGTGCTGGCTGCCCACGGCGACACGATCAGAATTCTGCATACTCTTCACCCGATCGGTGTGGCCATGGCTGGCGGTGATGAGTTTGATCCGTACAGAGACTAGAGGCTTGATGACACCGTGAGCGACGACGACGGGTGGAGCTCATTCACGGTCACCCCACCCAGGGAGGTTTCGTGTCAGCCAAGATTCTGCAGATCACGTTCAGCTTCAATCTGTAGGAAGTCCAAGAACTCATTTCCAGGTGCGCTCAGTTCCGAGTCGGGCATCGTTGGCCAGTCCTGCAAACCGCCATGGAAGGCACCTCACGGGGGATGGGCTTGATCGCTGCGCGGGAGCGCTATTCGAGCGTGACTTCGTCGCCTTCCCGAACCGTGCCGGGCGTGATGACAGCTCCATACACCCCTGCGCAGGCATCATTGAGTTCTGCCGTTGCGCGGAGAATCTTCGGCGATCCCTCGACGCCCGTTCCGTGGTCGAGCGTGATCATGACGCAGCGCTTATCGGGCTCGGTCACAGCCACGCGCACCGTACCTCCCAGGCGAACCACCCGACCGACCCATTGGTTCTCTGGAAACGGCTCATCGCTACCGGTATCGACGTAGAAGTTCATGCGGAAGCGAAGCGGATCTTCGGGGGTATCGCTGGCTTGGGCGATGGCGTTCACCGTTGAACGTGCGATAAGAGTGACGGACGCCACATCGAAGCTGCCTCGATAGTTCGCCAGCCGGTTGAGCGGTCGTTCGGCCAGCGTCGCGAGCTCTTCCAACAGCTCGGCGCTGTCGGCCTTCAGCACCTGCTTGCCTGGCGTGGTGACTTCAACGCCCCGGGAGTCCACCGACAGGTGAGCCTCGTACTTCAAAATACCTGCAGCCTCACGGCCCGTGAGCCACGGGAACGGGCTCTTCGATTCGGCCTGGACGAAGGCGTAGCTTCGATCTCCGGCGATGCCTTGCAACGTGACCGGCGCCTCCGCCAGCTGCTCCCCACCCATCGATTTCACGGGATATCTGTGTAGCGACGTAATCCGACCAAGGGTCTCAGCCAAAGAGGTACCTCCCGTTCGAGATGCCGGATTCTATTCACCGGGGCGTCCACGAACAAGAAGAATCTTCTCTCGGACGATAGATGACGTTAGAGCCCTCTCGACGCTCAGCTCAGTCGCCGACAGGCGGACTGGCGCCCATACACGCGGACTACCACGCCGATCGAGCCCCATCGTCCCGAGAATGCCGCCTGGGAGGACTGACGTCAAGGCCAGATGCGTGAACCGACGCGCACGTCGGGCGTGCTTGACGTCGGAGATAGGGACGGTCAGGGGGGCGGCGAAGAGGACCCAGTTGCCGGCGGCTGAGTCACAGTTTCGAGGTCCGCTTCGTGCCTCCTGCCACAGGCTGGTGGCCGCCGCAACGGCACCGGCCGGGGGCTAAAACACCCACGGGACCATCGGTTTCAGTGGATAGCCCGTTTCGTCCAGCAGCCAGGCCGGCTGTGCGTCACGGCGATCTCGCTGGCCAGTTCGATCGCGCCGTTCAGCGAGCTCCGGTCCCCCTGCTTGTCGCCACCCAGCCAGATCGTCCAAGTGTCGTGTCCGTCCTGGCGCCTAAATTGCTGGTACACCACGTCAGAGGTCTCCTCGGGTTGTCGCGTCATACTGGGTCTCTCGGCGGAACCGGTCCGGCGCAACAGTTGTGACGATCAAGGATGTCGCTGTATCGCGCCAGGCGACGTTCGTGCGACTCTGGGCTCTGCGAGTGCTGCCGCCGGGGATTGTGCTCAACCGCTCCCGTCCCGAGGATGACGCCCTGCTGCGTGGCCGCAGCGGTGCGCGTCGGGGAGTTCGGTACGGGAATCTGCCGGGGGGCCGGCCTGCGGGCTGCGTGGGAAGGTCGGGCCGCCTGATACAGCCTCGGTGCGTTGGATCAGGGGTCGGAGGAGAATGGGGACACCACCACACGAAACCCAAGGCGATCGTCGCGAACGTGCGGAAAGTACCAGCCGCGGTAGGCAGCGCGGACGCCCCTCTTGCCGTGGGAGAACGCCCCTCCACGCAACACCCGGCGGTCGCCGCGCGGCTCGTCTACCCAGGCGGCCCCATCAGCGCGTGTCGCTTGCCGGTCGTCGTGCCAGTCATCTTCGACCCACTCAGAGACGTTGCCCGCCAGGTTGAAGACGCCCTCGGGCGTGACCCCTGCGGTATAACTGCCCACCGCCACCACATCCCGACCCAAGTAGTTCGCTCTCGTCCGGTCGATCGTGTCCCCCTCCCACGGAAAGATGCGCCCCGCTGTGCCACGCGCTGCCCGGTCCCACTGGGCCTCACTCGGCAACCCGATGTGCCAGCCGTCTTGACGAAGCAGGCGACGGATCGGGTCAGGCGTGCCACTCCATCCCTGCAATTGCGTCGTGAGCCACTCGCCATACGCCACCGCCTCGCGCCACGACACCAGCCGCACCGGATAGTCGTCTGGCCCGTTCAGCGCGTGTGCGTCACCCGCAGAACACCCGCCCGCATCGACGCATGCGCGAAACTGGGCGACCGTCACCTCGTATCGTCCGATGAAGTACCGTGGCAGATCCACCGTGTGCCGCGGCTCAGCGCGGGTCTCGCCGCTCCCCATCATGAACGAGGCATCCGGGATCTCAATGAAGCCAAGCAGGTCCTCGTCCGGCAGGAACCACGCATCCTGTCGGAACTGCGGCAGCAGCTCGGCCGACGAAGCCTCGTCCCCGCCAGCAAATTGGCTACAGCCGACCCAGGCACTCGCCACGAACACAGCGGCACCAGCCAACAGGATGCGTTTCACGAAAGACCCCCCTCTTCTCGCCGACGTCACCGGCTGCAGCGTGGACATCGGAACCGGCTCGTGCTCCAGAATTGCCGCAATCAAACTCGCCTGGACTCTCCCGCTAAATGCCCGCTCCCCGGTGGCCACCTCGTACACTACCGCCCCGAAGGCGAAGATGTCGATCCGGTGATCCACGTCCTTACCCTCCACCTGTTCGGGGGCCATGTACTGCAACGTGCCGAGGATGGTGCCGTTGAATCCAACCTATGCCGCTTACTCTGATGGGAGATACAGGTTGTAGATGAAAAAGGCGGCCTCGTCTCCTGTGTTCTTGAGCTTGTAGTGGCCACCGGGGGCAAGGTAGACGGCGTCGTCGGGGCCAAACTCGATCTCGCCCTCATCGCAGAAAAGCGTCAGCTGGCCACGAGTGCAATAGTTGGTTTCCTCGACGGGTCCCATCCAGTATTCGCCCGGCCGGCCTCGTCTTCCGGCATGGAGGACCACCAGCCGGTTTCTACGCCCGCGTCCAGGCTGGCCACTCCGAGCATAAGCTCCGATCCCTGGCGCCCGCGCGTGATCAGCCGCCGAATCCGCAAGTTTTCAGACGACCCCTCGACGCCCCCCCACGGAATTGCGTCGTAGTGGATCCTGGCGGGCTTCGCTTTCGGTTTGGACATGATTTCCACCTCCTGTTCGAGTTGTTGTGTGCTTGAAACGGCGCAACCAGCTGCCAGGGGTCGGGGACGAGATCGGTGAGGCGCGACAACTCAAATCTCCTCCGCGTCAAGAGCGAGCGGCACGAGCAACCGGGTTGAGAATTCCAAGCCGATCACGCAACGGCACGACGTTGCCCTTTGCATCGCGTAGCGGCCAAGGCGGATCGACACCCTGGGTCAGTGAGGTTGCTATCAGCAAACCCAAGGCACTTGCCATCAAACCGAAGAGATCCGCCGGCAGGGTCGGGAACAGCCTGCCGCTAACGAGCCAGGTCATGACTCCAGCGGTCATGCCGGTAAGGGTGCCAAAACGATTTGCCTTCGACCACCAGACCCCAGCGATCAACGGCGCCGCCAAACACACCAGAGTGATCGAGGCAGCATCGAGTAGATCGTCCGCACATAGAGCGCAATCGCGAGCGCCGTGAAACCGAATACAGGAACCGAAGACGCGCCGTCATCAAACGCGTCCGATCGCTGACCCCGGGAAAGAAGAAGGGCACGATGTCCGAAGCGACGATGCTCGCCGGTGCCAACAACGCGCTGTCGGCGCTGCTCATGATCGCGGACAGCAGCGCCCCGACAAAAATCGCCATCGCGACCGGATGTAGGTAGTGCATCGCCAACTCAGGGACGACAAACTCCGGGTCTACCAACCCCGGCAAGGCGATCGCGCCGGCCATGCCCAAGAAGACCGGGATCATTCCAACGGTCAGATACCCGATCGCGGCCAGATAGGCAGAGTTCTGGGCAACAGACTCATCACGACTCGACAATGTTCGTTGTAGAATGCTCTGACTCGACAAGCTCCCAAGAGCGACGATGGCCCAAGCTCGCACGTAATGGAGCCAAGAGCCAAGGTCGTGCTGTCGCGGAACCATACGGAAGCTGTCCTCGGGCAACGCCGCCATCACGGCACCAACGCCGCCGAGATCGCTGATGACGATCGGCAGCAGCAGCACCAAGCCTGCTGTCAAGATCAAAACCTGAGCGAAATCGGTCAGCGCCACCGCCCACATGCCGCCCGCTGCCGTATAGATCAAGACGATCACGGTGGCAATCAGAACACCCATCGTGGTCGAGATCCCCACAAGCGCATGGAGGATGTAGCCGAAGGCAACCAGTTGCGCTCCGGCCCACCCAACGTGGCTGGTACAAATCGCCACCGCCGCCAGCATGCCTGCGGTATCCCCGTATCGGCTCTTGAAGAAGCCGACGATCGTCAACAACCGCAGCCGGCGCAGCATACGAGCAAAGAACAGACCGACCAGAACAAGCACCAGCGCAGCAGCAAACGGAACTGCGATCACGCCCAGAAAGCCGGCTTCATACGCGGCGCCGCCGGCACCCATCACGGTGCCAGCCGACATCCAGGTCGCTACCAGCGTCGAGGTGCAGAGCCACAGGGGAAGACGGCGTCCGGCGACGACGAACTCGTCGGCGCTCCCGACACGGCGCGCAGCGACGATGCCGATCACCAGCATGCCGAGAAGATACAAACCAACACTGGTGAGAACGATCTGTTGATCGCTCAAGGTTCCGGATCCTGGCGCGAGGTCTTCGTCAGGTCAGATACCGTAGTCATCCAGCCCACAGAGGAGCCAACGCGTGAGCGAAAGTGAAGTCAGACCGCAGGTGGTGAGTGAAGGCGACGTGAAGATGGTGGGGCCCGGCCACGACGCCAGCCATTACATCTCCGTTCCCAGCAAGCAACTCTTCCAGGTGAAGAACGTGGGCCGACTCGGTATCTGTTACATGGACCCGGGCGACGAAACGTACGTATTCGCAATCGAAGAAGACGACGATGGGACGGCGCCGCACCACTATGGCGACTGTGACGAATTCTACTACATCCTGTTTGGCGAGTTTAAGGTTTGGTGGGGCACAGACGCCGCCAATCTGGACGAATTCTACGAGACCGATGTTGGGGTGGTTCAGCGAGGCCAGTACCTTGGCTACGCGCTCGAAGCGGCCAAGCGGTCAGGGTCGGACGTGAATGCCTCGGGTAGCACCTTCAGCGCCACGTCCCAGTCGAGCTTGGTGTCGCGGGCTTGCCAGACTTCACCCATGCCGCCTTCGCCGATCGTGGCGGTGACCAGCGGTGCGGGCGACGGCATCGACAACCTACTCCTGGCGCTCAAGGAACAACTGCTGGGTCAGGTACACCCTATTAATCTAGTTGACCCGCGGACGAGAAGATCTACGCGCCGCGGTGGCTACCGCGACACCTGGAGGCGATTGGGCGACTGCGAGCCGTGGGTGCACCGCCCCTACGTTGCGAGCGTTACGCATCGTGCCGACCGAGGCGCTGCGGGAGAGCTAGTGTCGGTTCATGGCAGCGTGATCGATGGTCGGGTCCTCGCTCAACGGCAGGTCTGGCAAGCCCACGCGGCGGCAGAGATCCCGGAACCGCGGGTGTTCCCGCAGGGGGTCCCAGTCGGGTCTCAGAAGATAGACGAGACCGGGGCTCCGTTCCTCGTACGCGGCCGTCAAATAGTCCAGGGCTTGCTCGTCCTCGCCGAGCCCCAGGTGGATACGCGTGAACGAAAACGGGGAGACATACACGTGTTCGGACAGGTCCTTCAACTCCGTGCCTGCCCGCCGGGCCTCGCCCTCCTGCCCCGCCAGAGCGAGCGCTTGTCCCAGGTGGGCCAGGTAGATGGGTAATCGGGCTGCCGCCCCCGCAACCTGACGAAGAGTGGCCAACGCCTCCTCCGGCTGGTCGCACGCCTGGTATGTGAGACTCAGATGAAACAAGGCAGACATCATGTCGGGTTGGAGATCGAGTGCATGCCGTAGTGCGGTGATCGCGTTCTTATACTGGCGGCCAATGAGGTACGCATACCCGGCCGCGGCATACGCATGGATGGACAACGGATCGATCTCTCGCGCCCGAGCGACCTGCACGAGCGCCTCGTCCGTGCGACCGTTGTACGCTAGACAGCTCCCATAGCTGGCATACGTGTCGGCGTTCGCCGGGTTCAGCTCGATCGCCCGCTGGAACTCGCGCTCGGCGTCGTCCCACTGCCAGGCGAACCAGAAGCGACACTTGGCCAGTGCTTCGTGGGCCTCTGCCAGGCAGTCATCGAGCGTGAGGGCGCGGGCGATTACCGCCCTCGCCTTGCCGGATGCTTCCGCGGGCGGTACGGACAATTGAAACGCCGCTCCAACGGCAGCCTCTGCCATGCCCGCCCACGCCGCCGCGTAACCGGGATCATGCCGAACGGCTTCCTCGAAAAGCTGGCCGGCTTTCGCCATGTTGTACCGGCTGAATCGGTAGTGGCGCCCTTACATGTAAGCGGCGTAGGCGTCCAGGCTGCCCGTGGGTCGTACGACAAGAGGCCGGTCCGACGCACAGAGCAGTTTGACCTTGAGCTCGGTGACCACCGCCCGCGCGATCTCGTCCTGCACGGCGAAGATGTCGTCCATCTCGCGGTCGTAGCGTTTCGACCACAGATGATAGCCGTCGTCAGTGTTGATCAGCTGGGCGTTGATGCGGAGCCTATTCCCCGCCTTGCGAACACTGCCTTCCAGCACGGTCGTGACCTCGAGCTTCGTGCCAACCTCACGAAGATCGTGACCCTTCCCTCTGAATTGGAAGGCGGACGTGCGAGCCACCACGCGGAGGCCGTCAAGCTGGGCCAGCGCGTCGATCAGTTCCTCGGCCAGCCCCTCACAGAAGTAGTCCTGATCTTTCCCAGGGCTCATGTCGGCAAACGGGAGGACGGCGATAGACGGTATGTCGGCCTGGTCCGTCGGGTGAGTGGCGGGGCCCGTCGATTTCCGCAACGCATCGAGGAGGTCGGTGACGTCCTGATACCGCTGCGACTGGCTCTTATGTAGAGCGCGGCTGACGACGCCAGTCAGCGACGAGGAGTCGCCAGTGAGCGCCGGCGGCGGGTCCTGCTGGATCGCACCAGAGATCGACAGCAGGTTCTCGCCCCGAAACGGCTGGTGCCCAGACAGCGTCTCGTACAGCACCACCCCCAGCGACCAGATGTCCGTTCGGTGGTCAACCTCCTCCCCACGGGCCTGCTCGGGCGACATGTACGCCACGGTGCCGACCGTCGTGCCGGTCTGCATGACGCCCTCCGCTCCGGCCAGCTTCGCCAGCCCGAAGTCGAGGATCTTGACTACACCGCCCTTGGCAATCAGCAGGTTGGCGGGCTTGATGTCCCGGTGTACGATGCCCGCGCCGTGCGCCTCGGCGAGCCCCAAGCCGACCTGCGTTGCGATGTTTACGGCATCGTCCAGTGCCAGCGCCCCCCGCTCGATCCGCTCCTTGAGCGTCTCCCCCTCGTAGTACGCCATCACCAAGTACAGCTGCCCGTCCTTGGTCTCGTTGATCTCGTGGACATTGCAGATGTTGGGATGGTCGAGCGCCGAGGCCGCCTGCGCCTCCTGCAGGAACCGCTGCTTGGCCGTCTCGTCGCGGGTGAGGTCCGACGTCAGGAGCTTGATGGCCACCTGGCGCTTGAGGCGCGGGTCCTGGGCCGTGTAGACGACCCCCATGCCGCCATGGCCGAGTTCGGCGGTGATGGTGTACGGGCCGAGTCGGGAACCGGGAGAGTGAGGGCCGATTATAGCCCTCGTGCCGGCCCGCATCGGGGGGGCACCTTGGACATGAGTGATCCCTTGTGCACGAAGTCCGAGAGCTTCATGGGTTTATGACTTCGATGAACCTCTGAACACCACCGTTATCTCACCCGATCAGGCGGCTGGACTGCAACGCCAGGCCGAGACCGCCCGCCTCGGTGACGCGATCACGGAACTGGCCTCGCGCATCCAGGCCGCGACCTACCAGCTGCTGGTCCTGATCCATCAGTTCGACGAGCGGGAGGGCTGGGGCGAAGGCTTCAACTCGTGCGCCCACTGGCTCAACTGGCGCACCGGACTCGCCATGGGCGCGGCACGCGAGAAGGTGCGGGGTCGCCCGCGTCTCGCGGGTTATTTCCCGCATGGCCTGTCGCGTGGTATCGTCGATCCATGAGTGGGACACATTCTATTGTGGTGGGAGACCGTGGTCGGATCGTGGTGCCTGCTGATGTGCGACGACGTGCAGGGCTCCGTGAGGGGAGTCCACTCATTCTCCTGGAGACCCCCCATGGTCTTATTCTGCTGACCCGCGAGCAACTCCGAGTTCGAGTGCGCGGTGAGCTCGACGGTCTCGATCTGGTGACCGAGCTCCTTGCGGAGCGGCGTAGCGCCGCGGGACATGAGGATGTCGCATGAACGTCCTCGACGCCTCTGCGATCCTGGCGTTCGTTCAAGACGAGGATGGCGCCGAGGTGGTCGAGTCGGCTCTGACCGACGGCCCGCTGTGCGGTGCGGCGAACTGGTCGGAGGTTGCCCAAAAGGTGCTCGCCGCTGGTCGCGACTGGGACCTGGTACGGGCGCTGCTCATCAGCTACGAGATTCGCGTAGAGTCGGTGAGCCGTGGCGATGGCGAGTGGGCCGCCCGTCGATGGAAGCGTGGTGAAGGCCTGTCACTGGCAGATCGCCTCTGCTTGGCGCTCGCTGAACGTGTCGACTCAGACGTCTTCACGGCGGACACCAGTTGGGGCTCGGCCGGTCGCGTGAGACAGATTCGCTGACCAGCCTCTGGTCCACGGGCCTGGGCAGGAAGCGCCTTCCGTTCAGTCGACCGGTTCTATGCGCAGGAGCGCGGCGTCACCGCGCGCCGGGTCGACGCCGAGAAAACCGCCGGCGGTCAGCACGTAGATTAACCCGTCCGGGCCCTGCGCCACGTCGCGGATGCGTCGCCTGAGATCCGCCAGCAACCACTCCCGCCGCTGCTCGAGCCCCTGGGCGTTGAACTTGATCCGCTCCAGATGCCCGGTGTGCTCGACGCGACCAGTCATCAGGGAACCGACAAAGAGATCGCCGCGCCAGGCCGGAAAACGGTCACCGGTGTAGAAGAGCAACCCGGACGGCGCAATCGACGGGATCCACACGATCTCCGGCTGTTCGAGGTCTTCCCGCCACGGTTGATCCGTGACCCGTTGTCCGGTGTACTCGCGGGAATACGACACGACGGGCCAGCCGTAGTTGCGACCGGGTAAGATGATGTTGACCTCGTCGCCACCCATCGGCGCGTGTTCACTGGCCCAGAGCGCACCCGTGTCGGGGTGGATGGCCACCCCCATCTGGTTGCGATGGCCAAGCGAGAACACTTCGGGCCTGTGCCCAGCCCGCCCGACGAAGGGGTTGTCGTCTGGCGCAGTGCCGTCGTCACGCAGCCGCAGCACCTTCCCCACGTGGCTTCCGGGGTCCTGGGCCGCCGGCCGACGACCACCGAAGGCGCCCCCCAGCGTCATATACAGCGTGCCGTCCGGCGCGAAGAGCAACCGTGACGCGCCCGCCGCGGCACCGTCGCCGTCGCTCACAAAGATGTCCTGAACATCGGACAACGCGTGTCCGTCCAGCCGGGCTCTGGCCAGAGCCACGGTGGAGCCGGCGGCCGTCGGTTTGGAATAGGTCAGATACACCCAACGGTTGTCCGAGAAGTCCGGATGCACCGCGACGTCCATCAGCCCCGCGAGCGCGGTGCCGGTGAATACCTCGGGCACGCCAGACAATGGGGTCGGATCCAGCGCCCCCTCTCGAATCACCCGGAGGGTGCCCAGCCGCTCGGTGACGAGTGCGCTCCCATCGGGCAAAAACGCCAGCCCCCACGGGTAGGTCAACCCCGTCGCCACGACACTCACGCGGATACCCTGCCCCTCAGCGGTCTGATACTCCACTGGCGGGTCCGGCAAGGAGACGGCGGGAACGCCCTCGGCCGCAAAGGGCTCTCGTTCGCGTTGCTGCGCGTCGAGCGCGTGCGACGACAGGATCAGCAGCAGTGTCCCGGTAACGAGCGTAGCGATAGGACGATACATCTCAGCCTCCTGAATTGGTCCGCACTCTGGTCCGCCATCGCCAGACTCACGTGCGGGGACGCGCGAGGACGCGCGAATGACGCCACGCCCGCCATGTGGCCCGCATCAGAAGCACGGTCGCTTTCGGTGCCGAACCATCCTCATGCCCGGGACCACTACTGTTCTTGCGTCGACGCGGCGTCGGCGTCAAGGACGCGTTGTCCACTGAGCGCGTTGGGGACCGCGTAGTTGCCTTCGTGACACGCGTACTCATACATCTCGTAGTCGGGCTCGGCAGTGAGCGGCATCGAGATCGTCCACGGTCGTGTGAAGACGTTCGGATCAGCAATGGTGACGGTCCACATGATGGTGTCCGCCGAGACGCGCTGATACCGCTCGACCACGTGGAGTGCTTTGCTCGTCGGGATCCCCTTGAGACGCGCACCGGCGGCGCTGGATGCGATCCAGCCGCGGTTGTGAAAGTTCTTCGTCTCGACCACCAGGACATCGCCGTCCCAGTGGGCACGCGCGTCACCCATCCACTGGCGGATCTCCGCGTCGATAAAGGGCTGATCGGACAACGGAATGATTCGGACGTCGTGAATCATTTCGTGCTGAATCGCGACGTGGTCAGGTGTCTGCACGATACGGTAGACGTTGTTGTAGCCAGCCGGGAGCATCGAGCCGGGGACACCGCGTGACAGGCAGCGATCCCAGACGCTCATGTGCTGATAGTGGTCGCCGTTGTGCGCGAGGTTATAGACCTTCGTCTCCATCGCCCACCGCTTGATCGGGGCCCGGCCGTCCGGCGGGTCGACGATCAGTGAGGTTTGCCCGGTCGAGAGCACGGTGTCGCCGGAATCGAGCCAGTAGCTGCCGTAGCCGCCTACGTTGCGGCCCACCTCGTATCTTTGTGCCGGCGCGTCGTCCCGCCGTTGTTCGTCGATAACGCGTTTTTGATTGATGGCCGCCATCTCTTCGTCGGTCAGGAAAGCCTTTCCCGCCGCGGCGGAGGGACGTTCCATCGGCGTCAGTGTCTTATTGCCCCACTTGCCCTGGAGGTCCGGTTGGCCGTCAGGCGTCCGTGGCATTGTCCAGCCGGAATCGACGACCCGTTCAACTTGGGCTGTGGCCCAGGCGGCGCCGACCAGCATGCCGGTGAGTGTGATGACGGCA
>Ga0310122_10001891_pt1 | contig 13376 bp, 11 predicted proteins | sample CB6_Bottom_1051__FD_203503 | JGI IMG/M metagenome (GOLD analysis project Ga0310122, IMG submission 203503) | Marine microbial communities from Western Arctic Ocean, Canada - CB6_Bottom_1051 | ecosystem: Environmental > Aquatic > Marine > Oceanic | place: Canada: Western Arctic Ocean | collected...
GTGGCGGTGTGAATCATCTCGAATGCGAGGGCAAGCGGCATGATTTCGGACGAATCGCGAGCACTGTCGTCGCCCCCTCCGGCCAACTCATGGGCGAGCAGGATGAGAATCGGCCGCCAACGCTTGCCGCCGGCCAACAGTACCTGTCGGGCGAGCGCCATCGCTTCGGCATGCTCGCCCGCCGCAGCAGCCTCCACGTGAGCGACGAGAGCCGCCTCCACCTCCTCCCGCCTCTGCTCAAGCAGTTCGACATGCTCTCCAGTAGTTTGCATCTTGTTCGATTCGGAGCACAAGGGTCGGATATATCAACGGGTGGCTGCGGGAGTCGGGCGCGGGAGTGCGATTCGATGGCCGAGGAGGAGACTTTGAACATCGCCTACGCGCCGAGCGCACACGGTGACCTCGGTGCTGCGATTCTCGCTCTCACTGAAGGCGGCCATGAGTTTGAGAGCCACGAATCATCGACCCTTGATGAGGGATTCAAGGCCTTGGACGATGGCGACGCAGACCTCCTGCTCGCTAGTGCGATTGACATCCGCGCCCTAGGAGGAATACCCTCAGGCTTCTCTGTAGCAGGCGCCCTATCGCTGCGCGACTGGAATCACGTCTTGGTCGCTGAGGACCGCCCCGACCACCTCCCGAAGGGCGCCATCGTCCTCTCACCCAGCAAGTTACAGCGCCGGCAACTGCGTCGACTGCGCTCCGACTGCAGAATCCGCTCTCCGAAGGCACACAGCGAAATTGCCGAAACTCCACTGCCCAACAAGGTCGCTGCAGGAGACTCCATCGCCTTCATCAATTGGGCCGAATCACTGCGTGAATCCAGTGACATCGACGGCTACATCATCCCTCGACACCAGCATCGCATCGCCGGACTCCGAACCCGCCGACACGCACTCACCGCCGAGCCGAAGGAGGACTCACTGATTCGATTCCTCCCCTCTCCTCACGCTGGACTCCTACTCCTGATCGGCAGGACCAGCTTCCCACGCTCACTCGTCCTGCCCTTCATCGATGAAGAGGGCGAAACCGCGTGGGCAATCGGCGAGATCCTGCTCAATGGAATCGATTCCGAAACCCACGACATTCTTGGCATCTCGGTCAGGCACAGGCAGCCCGGTCCACTATTGCGTGAGGCGGAGAGGCGGAGGGATCTGTTGACTCAGGAAGCCCTGAAAAATACGGAAGGGGAGTTGGTGGACTTTGATGTGAAGGTGGAAATTTCCTTGGAACTTCTCGACCGGAGAGGGAAGGCAACCATCAGCATGGAGCGCCTTGCCAACTTGGATGAGGCCTCGCAGGTAGCCCGTTTTTTGATTGGTGACTGGACAAGATTCGTACGACTAACAAGCGGCGATACCGCATTCATCGACCTGTGACTTCACTCGTCATTTCTAATGGTGGAGAGTCTGCCCAACACCTCTTCAAGATGCGTTTGCCAGTGATTGATTGACTCCTGGCTGCCGTCGCCGTCAACCCTGCTGAGGTAGAGGTCCATCCTCGATTCGTCAAACGTCGTCTCGGCACTCCTCAACTTTGCGGGCGGGGGAGTATTCTCCAACTCTGAATAGATTGCATCGAACCGTTCTGCTGATTGAGCCCACTCCGAACTCGCGGTATCAAAGGCTGTGAGTGTGTCCTTCACCAAATCTTCTGGACTCGACTCCTTCTCTCGAACTGTCGCCAGCGCTGCCTCTATTCCTGCTAGCCCCTTCCTAATACCTCCAAGTCCGGTGGCAATCCTCAGAATTGATTTGGTAAGGATCGCCTTGTCGACGGAGGATTTTGAAATCTGCTTTTGGACCTGCTTGAATTCCTTTTCCAAATTTGCCAAACCGACCATTGAGGCATCCCGTGACTGTCCACCCTTGAGGTGTTCCTCTGAAAGCCGGTTGTGACGGTCGAGCAATTCCCGCAGTAGGTCGTCTAGCATCTCGTTGATGTCGGCCTTGACAAGCCCATGCCAAGACTTGATTTCCGTCTCAGCAGCCTTCAACCGCTTCTGAGTCTCCTTCCGGTGCTCCCCCATTGGCCAGCCCCACGGCCCCTGAGGGGCCGCTGTGGAGTCCAATCGGCTTCGGTTTGAACCTGTCGCCGTCGCAAATGGCATCTATGGTTCGGATTAGGCGCAACATAGATGTTTGAAACGCTCTGACTCGCGCTTCAGGGGACAGGCATGGCCGTGGACGAAGCACTTCTCAACAGCCTCTACAAGGGCCGTTTAGAGGACCTGCGAGAGGTCGCAACGCAGCATGATTTACCCCGCTCAGGCAATGTCGAGCAATTACGCGCCAAATTGATCGCAATTCTTGTACTAGGTGGGGTCGATTTCTCAGACCAAGGAATCCAGTCAATGCAGAACGGAGAATTGTCCGAACTGTTGGGAACTTTCGGTGTTAAGAAATCCGGTTCAAAGAAGCAGAAGATGCAGCGGCTTTGGCTTCACCTCAACGAGGACCCGAAGCGAATCAATGTCGATAAACTGCCTGACATGACTCGAGAAGATCTGCACGCCCTCTGTGTCTCGCTGGATTTGCCTCGTTCAGGAAACAAGACCCAACTGATGGGCCGGGTTGCCGGCATCGTATCCTCCCAAGATGGCTCGTGGGGGAAGATCAAGAAGAGCTTGAAGAAAGGTGCCAAAAAGGCAACTGCGCCTCGAACTGCAGACGAACCTGCTGCTCCACCCACACCAACGCCGCCAACCACCGCACCGAGCACTACGACAGAGGAAGAACCTGGGTCAGATGATTCAGGAGACTCAGTACCTACTTTGGTAACCCTTGACGAGGGGGCTGGTGAGGCGTTGGTTCGGCTTGAGGCTCGTAAGGCTGAGTTGATCAGTCACCTGCGCGAGTTCCTCCTCATCGGAAGGGAACAGGACGAGGGTGATGTCGCCTCTTTCATCGAGGACCTAGGTCGGCTCGGGTTTGGGATTCAGCACTCCGTGGTTCGCGAGAGAGTCCTTGGATATCTTCAGGATATGATCAAACTCAAGCATCAGGAAGATGCGGCACGGTCCGCACTTCCCGGCTCATGGCGCGAAAAGCAGGCTCTTCGGGGGCTTGAAGAGGCGAGACCTGAGTTGCTCGACATTCTCGACTCTATTCTTGAACGGCACAAGGGGGATGTCGCTGGCTCTCGCATGGCTTTCGAGTTGGCCGCTGGCGAAATGGGACTCGACCTCGAATTAGCCGCAATCAGCGGACGTGTCCACGGCCTGTTCGACTTACAGGTCTCCCTTCTAGCGAGTGAGCAAGAGATGGACCCGGTAACCGCCCGTCGCCAGCGGGCACTCGACATTCTCTACCGCGGGACACACGACGCAACGCCCGAAGCGATGGGGCATCTCAGTAAGATTGAGACTCAGATGGAGGCATTTGAGCGAGTTGTCGAGACAATCGTTCGTCGCTCTGATGGTGCCTTTGGGCCAGCGGAGCACGCACTGATGGTTCGTTTCCTTGAACGGCGAGGTTGGGATGCAAACCATCCGGAAGTGCGGCCACGGATGCTCGCCGCTGCGGGAATCCTCGCTGCCGAAATGGGTTATATCGCAGCGAATGAAATCCCGGCACTACCGACTGCACTCTCGTTGGACCCAGAGAAGGTTTCCGATGTTGTCGAGGCGATGCGAAAGGTTCTTGCCGACATGGGGCGAACTCCAACCTCAGTCGAGGATGTCGAGAGAGAGGGTGAGTCAAAGGAAGCGGAGGCGAGCAGAGTCCGAGACAAGTTGGACGCAGCGGACAGCCTGCTTCGCCGTCTCAACCGCGGCTCGAGCCAAGACTGAACCTTGGCAAGTGTCGGCCAGTTAGTCGAAATCTCTCCATTGAGAGTGTGCCGTCACTCCATCGGAAATTAGGCGCCGCCCTTGGAGTAGAAAGATTGGATGACCTTGGTCACTGACTCGATATCCCTAATTCCTCGTGCGTCGAGGTCCTTCAGAATCTTCTCACGCTGTCGGACATGGGCTTCAAAGTCGGCTGGCTTCAGTCCTGCTGCACTGCAGATGAGTTCCCTCAACTTGCTCGGCACGCCTGTCTCAAGTGTCAAATCCTTCACAGGATCATATTTCCAAATCGGATTGAGACGGGGTCGGTCACCCTCCATCCCGGCAATCTCAGATATCTCAAAGATTCTGCGAAGTTGCTTACCCTCTCGGTTAATGCGACTTTGGACGATGATTAGGTCTAGACCTGTCATCATGATTGGAGGGACGTTCATCGGTGGGCTCGTCATACGAGTGATGGTCTCCATCGCGGTGTTGGCGTGAAGACTTCCGAATGAACCGTCGTGACCGGTATTCATCGCGGTCAACAGGGTCGACGCTTCAGCACCACGCACCTCACCGACGATGATTCTGTCTGGTCTCATCCTCAGACTCGACTTCAAACAGTCATCCATTCCCACGGAGGTGGTCCCGTCGGGCCTCTCTTCACGGGTCTCCATTCTGAGCCAGTGGTCGTGGTAGAGTTGCAGTTCAGCGGTATCCTCAACAGTCAACAGACGCTTGTCCCAACCGATGAACATCCCGAGACAGTTCAAGGTCGTCGTCTTCCCAGAGCCGGTACCTCCCGAGATGATGAAATTGGCCGGCCTGACTCCGAGGCCATCAACCCAACACCACATCGTCGCTGCGAGCCTTGAGTCAAGCGTGCCGAAGCGGATGAGGTCGATGATGGTGATCGGGTCTTCGCGAAACTTTCGGATTGTGAGAGTCGGACCATCCGGTGACACCGGAGGTATCACTCCGTTCACTCGACTTCCATCGGGTAACCTGCCATCGAAGAGTGGCACCGCGCCCGGCCCATCACCGAGGGGAATGTTGGTGAAGGCTGCAATGTTTTTGCCAATCTTGAGCCCTTCTTCATCGTCTATCCAGATGTTGGTTCTGCACATTCCGTGCTCTCGATGGGCGACCTTCACACACTGCAGTCCGCCGTTGTACATCACCTCCTCAAGGCCGTCATCCTCCAAAAGTGGCTTCAGCGCGCCGTACGGATTCGGTGGGATTTGACCGTCCACATGGTAGATTGGGCTTGGATGCCCCGGCTCAAGGTAAATCGTCACTTTGCCATATTTCTCTAATACTTTCTCACTCATTCAATCACTTCTCCATCATCAAAACAAACCGGCTGCAAGATAGGTCCCCATGTACATCACTTGGGCGAACAGTGCCCACGGCGCAATCCACCAAATCGAGGAGAAGATGCCGCGGCCAAGCATAATCCCTCCGGCGAGTGTCGAGAATGCTGCTCCGGCCGCGAAGTAGAGCAGCATCGGTGGATGGAACAGTGACATCGGAATGCCCGCTTCTGGACCTGCAAACAGACCGAACATGATTCCGATCGTCCCCGGCAACAGCATACACATCAGCACCTGCATGGTCAGCGCTTGCCCCTTCAAGTCGAGAATCCGCTTCTGACGGAGTCGGAAGAGGCGGTCAAACTCAAGACTCATCGAGAAGGTGACATCACGCAGCGGCGCTTCGTTCTCGTCGGCTGTTTGGAGCAGATTGAATGCTCGTTGGACCGCTGAACTCCGAGTGTTCAACGCAAACTCGGAGAGAGCCGCGTCAAAAGTCGTTGCCTTACTGCGGGACACCGCCTTGCGAAGCATCGTACCGAGCAAGTCGGTTCGCTGGCTGGATAGCGTGGAAATCGCTTGTTGGAGACCGAGCCCCGCACCAAGAGTGGTCGAAATCCCCTCCAACAACTCGGGAAGCCCCTTCTCAATATTGAGAAGACGCCGTCTCTCAATCAGATGGGGCAATCCGCCGCCGATACTGATAATCGTCAGAGGAACCAGAATTGACATCATGAAAGAATCTGTCACCATATCGAAAAAGCCGAACCACCCCATCGCCACACTTCACACCCCCGGATCTTTCGTTTTGACGCCCACCAACATGAGCGCAAGGGCCACAACGGCAGCCAACATCCCACCGTTGTAGAGCAGAAGCATCGTCCCCTGGTCGGGTATGCTAGCGATGTCTCCCAACCCCCCCATCAGGAAGGGTGCCAGGGCAGCGAGTCCAAGGATGAGTGGGGCGAGGAAACCAATGGTCAGAGCCATCTCAGGCAGCCCGGAGAGCTGTTCTATGTAGCGCTTCAGCTTGTCGTTTCTATTCTCTTCGGCACGGGTTGCCTGCTGTTCAAGGGAGCCCAGCATATCAGTATTCGATGTGATGTTGTTCAAAATCGAATTAAGGAGCCTGAGGTAGTCGTCGCTTTTCGAACGGATGACCAAACGACGAATCTCATCTTCCATCCGCTGGCCCTTATCTATGCCTTGCAGAACTTTCGAGAAATCGTCGCTGATTCTGCCGTATCCACCCTTCGATAAGTGAGACAATGCGGCTTCGATTCCGACACCAGCATCTAGTAGCACCTGAATTGCTCGAAGCGCGTAGATGAGATTGATTTCCTCTTCCTGTGCCGACATGTGTAAGCCCTCAAATCGCATCCTGTATGAGTAGGATCTCAAATGTGCCATTGCTGTTGTCGTAGCATAACTTAGCGAAACACACCTTCAATTCCAACTCTTCAAGCGGCTCCATCAGCCAACATGAACCTGAGCGGAAAACCTCGAGGAGCTTCAGATATGTTTTATCGTCAATCCGACCGGTGAATTTGTATTTAGCACTCTCAGAGCCTTGGTCGATTAGGTCATCACCTTCGCCATCGCGGGCCACTTCGCGCTGAAATCTCCTTCTTTGTTCGATTGATATCGAGCAGTTATCCAACTGCAGCCAATCGCCTTCAGATGTACGAATCAAGCACGGCCGCTCTCCTACCACAGGGTCCCCTCATAGGGGTCACGGAACCTCTTCGCCCATGAAAGTAGCGCGTAGCGCTTTAACGAGAATGCTTGTCAGGACCGGAGAATTTCAGTCGAAACGGCTAGTCAATGGGACTTTGAACTCAGAACGGTGAGGTCACGATGCATCGATGTGTCTGAAAAACCCGAAACTCTGCTCATAGGCCCTTCCCTCGTCCAGCAGTCTGTCGAGGGTCGCCTCTCCTTCGGACCGCGAGACACCGGCATCGGTACAGTGCTTGATTATCGCATCGTATGCGAGTCCGTCACCTTCATCTCCCGATTTCAGAAATCCTTCGATGAGTTCCTGAATATCTTCGCCTCCATCCGAATCGGCTTCGTCCGGAGGAGTCGAGGGACGCTCCTCGACCTCAGTGAACGTGGTCAGATTTCCTTCCGCTCGGTCGAGTGCTCTCAGGACACCCACCATGTAGACCTCGGGGTCGACTTCGCCATAGTGACCGGCGGCCTTGATGAGACCAGGACTCAGGTCGGCAGCAATTCCGACAGCTCGGTGAGCGTCGGGGCTCGGCTCAACATCGCGGCTCTTCTGGAAATTGTCGATTCTTCGGAGGGTGGCGTCAGAGGTCGAAACCAGCCAGTTGGCGTAGCCGTTTCCGTCGGTGATGGTGAATTCCTCGAGCCGAATTCGATTGAATACAGCACCATCGTCACTGACATGAGAATTGCTTTTTCCGACTGCGAGAATCAGAGTGGGCTCTGCCTTCTCGTGAATGGCCATTAACTCCTCCATCTCAGAGTGAATCTCCGGCTGGAAGGAACCGACGCTGAACATGTGCAATCCGGTAGGGTCGCGCAGGCTGCCGAGATACATGGTGCCATGGTCGGTCTCCCGCCTCTCCATCTTCTCGAGCAGACCGGCCACCAACATCCGGTTTGTCTTGGCACCCAACTTGGTGATGACGAAGGAGGGATCGTACTCCCCTGAGCCCTGTTCGAGCAGATCAGACTCGTAGAACTCTCTGGCGAACATGCGAATCGCCGGCTGTCGCTGGAATCTTCTGGTGCTCACGACAACACCCCCCAACTTGCCCTGACCGCTTGAGACCTCTCGCCCGGTGCTGTGGAATCAACCTCGAATTCGTCGCATAGCAGCATCGCTCCCTGGTCGTCGATGAGACACCTACAGCGGACCGTGACCCGCTGGCCTAGCAATGTGCTGCGCAACTCTTGGACAAAGGTCTCCTGCCCAAAGTTGTCAATCTGGTCCGTCACCTTCTCCATGTCCTTGCCGAGGTACTTCTCACTCGCCTCCTTGTTGAGCAGAAGAGAGGCGCTGCTGGCCCCGTCGTCGAGCACCATTCGGAGCCGCAGGTCCTTGTTCCCCTGCATCGCTCCGTGGTCGACGCATGAGCCATCTCGCAGCACCCGCCGACACTCAGGACATCGTTGGATGATGCCGCAGTCTGAACGAATCGACACTATGGTGCCATTTGTCTGCACTCCGCTCTTTGAGCCACCAGAGAGAAGTTCGGTCAAGTCAGTCTCGACCCAGTGGTTGGCGGCGTCAATGGCATCCCATGGCGCCTTGTCGAGGAGAGTGACCTGCTTCGCCTCATCGATGGTGATGTCAGGGGTCCCCTGCCAAGCTCGGACACGAACCCCGGTGAGTGAAACATAGGCGGGCAGAGAATCGCCGTCAAGCGGCAACTCACTCCAGGCTGTCATTCGGCAGCGGCCGGAGGGGTCGAGTACCTCCCCACCCCAGAGGGTCTTCTCCTCACCATCCGAATTTGTGAATGAGCGGGCAGCCCAACTGTTAACCTGCAAGGTGATTGCCACATCTCGCGAACCGTCGCGCAGACCTGCGATGTCCAACTTGGAACTCTCCTCAAGGTTTTCGTGGCTGGCGAAATTCCCGTCGTGGAACACCTCGACCTTCGTTCGGTCACCGATGTTCAACTCCGGAGTCTCTCTGAATCGTCGAATTGATGCCCCTTCGATACGCAGCAGAGAACCCTCTTCATGTTCAAACTCGGTCCATGCGACGAAGCCGATTGAACCGCTTTCGTCGGCTATCTTTCCCTTCACGATGTCTAGGTCACCCGAACCATCCTTCTTGCTGATGGTCTGGGGTCGCGCCGACATCAGTCGCCCAACTACTGTGACAAAGCCATCCTTGGTTCCCGCCTCCTCGATTGAAATCGGATCAGAGGTGGCGAGGGAAACTGCTTGGCCGCCCTCTTCAAGCACGACAACGCTGCTTGAACGATTGACGTTGATTGACTTCTTACCCTGCCACTCATTGACCGAGACTCCTTCAAGTCGGACGATTGAGCCCGGAGCGAGTCGCTCGGAATGCTCCCCCCAATCCTTGTAGTCCCAGCGAACGGAGTCGTTTGAATCGTTGTAGGGAGCATCTTCAATCCAGCCGTATGCGATCTGCTTCTCCTCACCTCGCACCGTTTGGATGTGAGGTGTGTAGGTGACGACCTTGACTTCAATCGTGACATTGCGGTCGTCCGCCGACAACTCGGCGAACCGGTCGACCCGCTTACTACTGCTGAACGCCGACCGAGCTACATCCTGAGCGGTGCTCTCGTCGACGTCAAATTTCCGCAACACCGAACGGAATGCATCCTTCGGAGTGACCAAGAAGGTATCTTGATACTTCTCAAATTCCGCTCGAATTTCCTTCTCATCGGCGTCTTTCGCCTGTTCCTTTACCCTCTTGACATACTCGTCAATCTCATCTGTTGCCATCTCATTATACCTCGCGACCGTCTGGCTCAAGAGTGCGAGAGAGAACCAACTTCGACAGACACGGTCGCACGGTGGCAAGGGGCGCGCACGGCACGAACGGCACGAACGGCATTAACCGACCGAGGGGCGACAGTCTGGCGTGCGGGTTGGGGAAGACTCTGCACTCCATCACCTCCGGGGAGCACTAACCCCCTCTCGACGGTTCATAATAGATTGCTCCCTTTTCGCCAGTAATCGGGTGCGCGTCTAAATGAAATGGAGCATATCCAATTTCATGGCGGACTGGGGCGAGTTCACCTTCGGCGACGAAAAAATAGCCCCCGGTAGCAGTTGCCAAACCTCAATCGATGTGGGAAGTGACCCCCTTGGACAGTCTTCCGAGATGCCTGTGCACATCATTCGCGGCGCCCGCGAGGGTCCGACCCTTGCAGTCACCGCCGCAATCCATGGAGATGAGTTGAACGGCACCGGAATCATCCACCACCTCATCTACGGTGCCGACCACGAAGCGGGTACCAAGGATGACCACATCGATGCAAAGACGATGAGCGGAACCCTGATTCTTGTTCCAGTCGTCAATGTCGAAGGCATGTTGCTGCAACAACGCCATTCGACTGATGGCCGTGACATCAATCGCCTGTTTCCCGGAAAACCCGATGGAAACCACTCCCAACGGCTCGCCCACGCCCTCTTCAAGCAGGTCGTCAAGCGAGCTGACTATCTCATCGACCTGCACACCGCACCCTATACGCGCATGAATGTCCCACATGTGCGCGCCGACCTGGACAAGAAGAGTTGCAAGCGGCTGGCCCGCGCCTTTGGCACCGAAGTCATCCTCCACTCCGTCGGACCGGATGGCAGCATCAGGAGAGAGGCGAGCGATGCCGGCATTCCAACCATCCTTCTCGAGAGCGGAACCTCCCACAGGTTTGAGCCGGTGTCACTTGAATGCGGAGTACGAGGAATCCTCAATGTGATGGCCAAATTGGGTATGGTTGAGAAGCCTTACCGTCGCCCCCGTTGGCGACTCTTGGTCCGTCGATTTCGTTGGGTCAGGTCAGCGACTGGAGGGTTGCTCCACAGCCTCATCGAAGGAGGTGCGAGTGTCAAGAAAGGGGAGGTCATCGCCCATGTCACAGACCCATTCGGAAGCAGTGTCGAAAGCATCACCAGCCCCGTCACCGGATATGTCATCGGCCTAGCCACCACACCTCTCGTTCGTCCGGGCGACCCGATCGCCAACATCGTCATCGTCCGTGAGAAGAAACTTCAGGAGATTATCGAAAAGGACACTGCAGCAGGCCGCCGTCCAAGGGAGCATGTCGAGAACGTCGAAGAGGATGAGGTCGAGGATGATGCCGGCTCAACCCTTGACGAAACCGAAAATTGAGGGTCGAGTTGCGAGCGGTGCAAGGAATCTGACGAGCGAGACTAGGCAAACATTCGGGTCCGTCGGAGAGGATGAATGTGAGTCAAAGGTGCGATAGGCCGGACTTGAACCAGCGGCCTCCAGATCTTCAGTCTGGCACTCTCCCAGCTGAGTTACTATCGCAGTGAGCCGTTCGACTCGGCTCCGCACTTCAAGTCTTTGGATGGGAATCGCTTCACTCGATGCCAGCGAGTGTCGACGCTTGGATGGCGTGCAACTCGCTCAAACCCTTGGTGGCGAGGTCGGTCAGCGCATCGAGTTGCTCTCTGGTGTAGGTTGCCTCCTCTCCGGTCGCCTGCACCTCGATGAAGAGCCCGTCACTGGTCATCACGACATTCATGTCAACATCTGCGTTGCTGTCCAGAACATAGTCGAGGTCGAGATAGAATCCTTCGTCGATGAGCCCGACGCTCAGTGCCGCGATGTCGTGTGGCAGAATGGCTCGCTCATGCGCCTCGCGCGCCTCGGCTGACAACTCAGGGGCGGTCCAGCCCGCCTTGCGCTCGTCGAAGGTCGGTCGCAACTCCTTTGGCAGCGACTCGCCGCTTGCAATCAGCCTGCGAATTCCGAGTCGAAGCGCAATATTAGCAGCGGTGATGGAGGCACATCGGGTTCCTCCATCAGCATTCAGAACATCACAGTCAACCGTCAGTGCCACAGGGCCCAGTGCATCGAGGTCAATCGCCCCGCGTAGTGACCGAGCGACCAGACGCTCGATTTCGTAGGTACGGCCCTTCGCACCCCTCCGCTCTCGCTGAAACCTTGAGTCGGTGGAACCTGGTAGAAGAGAATACTCTGCATGAACCCAACCGCGGTCAGCATCGCGTGGAAACCAGCGTGGGAGGCTTGGCGCCTTGGTGCAGCAGGCCAGAACCACGGTGTCCCCCTGTCTGTACAGAACGCTTGCGAGCGCGTTCGGTGTGAAGTCGAGAGTGACCTCCACCGCGCGCATCTCGTCATTTGCCCTCGAAGTATCAAACTCAGTGGATTTCAGTTTACCCATGAGGCGGCCCGACCCGGCACCACTCCTTGAACCATGCGAGTGCCAATTATATCCACGACTTAGCAATTAAAACCGGATACCACTCCCGGATAATTAGGAGAGATGGGAAGTGAGTAGCCCCCGTTTGCATTATCTGATTGCGGTACTCTTCGTTCTGCTGTTGTCATTCTCCACGACTGCAGCACCGATTGCAAAGCAGGGCGGCAACACCTTCCCGCCTGCCGGAGACGAACCGGTGCCGGAATTGATCCGTCCTGCAAACGGCTACGGGCTCAATCCCCAGCAACTACAATGGGGTTCCCTCGGAGAAACTCTAGGTCGAAAAACCGCCCCCTCCCATGGTGACAATGCCTCTTCCCTCGCCCACCCCGACATGCCCAACGCTCGGGTCATCTCGAACCTGCTGTGTGCTGAAGAGGGGGTCACTCCCGATGAGAGAGGACTCTCAGACTACAACTGGCTGTGGGGTCAGTTCATCACCCACGAAATCGACTTCACGACGACCTCCAACGGGCGCACGACCGAGGCGGTGGAGTCGGCCCACATTCGGGTGCCTGATGATGACATGATCATGAATCCGCAAGGCTCTGATGTCGATATCATGTTCTTCCGTTCTGTGTACATCCCAGGCACTGGAACTTCTGAGTTCAACCCGCGGCAGCACCCGAACAACATCACTTCGTGGATTGATGGCTCGACGGTCTACGGCTCCTCCCAAGGCCGCTCTGATTGGCTTCGCACCTTTGAGAATGGCCGAATGAAGGTCAGTGAGCACGAGCATGGTGACCTGTTGCCCGTCGGTGGCGAGGGTTCCCCGGGAATGTCATTTGGAGGCTTCAGTGCCAATCTGAAGTTCGTGGCCGGTGATGTTCGCGCCAACGAGCACATCGCGCTGCTTGCCATTCACACCCTGTTTGTCCGTGAGCACAACCGGTTGGCAGATGCGATTTTGGACCGGAACCCGGACTGGACTGACGAGCAGATATTCCAGCGCGCGCGCAAGATCGTAGCGGCTGAGATCGCCGCCATCACCTTCGAGGAGTACCTCCCCTCTCTTGGCATCACCATGCCGGAATATGAGGGGCCAGACCTTACAGTTGAGCCGACGATGTTCAACGAGTTCGCAACGGTTGCCTTCCGCATGGGCCACAGTCAGATTGGCAATCAGATGATGCGAATGACCGAATCGAGAGTCCCAATCCCTGAGGGCCACCTCAGCTTGAAGGATGGATTCTGGGAGACCGCTCCCATCACCGACGAAGGGGGGATTGCCCCCACTCTACGTGGCCTAGCCTTCCAAACTCAGGCGAAGGACGACCTGTTGTTCGTCGAGGACCTGCGGAACCAACTGTTCGGAATCCCAGGTGCAGGGGGAATGGACCTCTGCGCAATCGACATCCA
>Ga0310122_10001892_pt1 | contig 13373 bp, 12 predicted proteins | sample CB6_Bottom_1051__FD_203503 | JGI IMG/M metagenome (GOLD analysis project Ga0310122, IMG submission 203503) | Marine microbial communities from Western Arctic Ocean, Canada - CB6_Bottom_1051 | ecosystem: Environmental > Aquatic > Marine > Oceanic | place: Canada: Western Arctic Ocean | collected...
ATGAACTGGGTGTAGAGGTCGACGGCTTCCGCCGGAATCTTCGATCGTTGCGGGTCCATGGCTCCCTCCTCTGCCTGACGTTTAACTGCTGGCCGAGGATACCACCGGGCAACTCGGATGGCCGTAGGGCGCGAACAAATCTTCGTCCTAGTCTGAAAAGTCGCCCAACGCCGCGCCCCCGTGTGGATCGCCGCGCCCCCGCGTGAGCTGTAACCCCCCGCATTGACCCCCTGCTCGCCAGCGGTAGGACGAGCACTGCCCCATGTCCCTGAATCCCGGCACCCGGCTCGGCATCTACGAGGTCACCGCCAAGATCGGTGAAGGCGGGAAGGCCTACGCTACAGCGTCGCTCACTTACTTCGCTTCGTCAGCGTCCTCGGCGCGACCGCCGGCCAGGATGCCGATCATGCCTTCGTTGCCTTCGTGGCAGGCGTACTCGTACATCACGTCGCCCAGGCTCGAGAACGGAAAGGCCACCGTCCACGACCGCGTGTACATCTGCGGGTCGAAGACCTGGACCTCGTACTCGAGCGAGTCGGGGCCGGTACGGGTGAACCGCTCGATCAGGGTCATGTCCTCTCCGGAGCCTTCCGCCGAGTCGAAGAGGGACCAGGGCTGCAACCCGCTGACGCGGGAGTCGAGGTTCGAGGTTTCCACCACCAGCGTGTCTCCCTCGAAGTGGCCGGTGGAAATCCCGTTCCACTGCCCGATCTCGTCCGACGGATGGTCGCGACCGTCCAGCGGCACCACGCGCACCTCGTGAACCTGCTCGATCAGCATCACCACGTGATCCGGCGTCTGGAACACCTGCATGTTGTTGTTGTAGGAGCGTGGAAACATCGCGTTCGGCATGCCGCCGCGGGTGACGCACCGCTCCCAGATATGACGGTCTTCCCAGGTGTCGCCCCGCTCCATACCACGGGGAGCCTTGAGTCGGGTCGTCCTGGCGTGCTCACCAGCGGGCGTTAGCGGCGGAAGCCGGCCATCCGGCGGGTCGACGACCATCGACGTGCGATTGGTCCGTGCGCCCCTGTCGAACCAGAAATTGTTGTAGGCGCCCACGTTGCCCCCGGCCTGGGTTCTCTGGGCATCTGCCTGCGCGAGCTGTTCGTCGCGAGCCGTGGTCTCACTGCGGATGAGCGCCACTTCTTCGTCGCTCAGTGTGTCTCGTCCTTCATACCGGTCGGGTCGCTCCATCGGGGTGGCCCCCGAAGAGGTCCAGATGCCTTGCAGGTCCGGGTCGCCCCAGCCCGTCCGGGGAGCGGACTGTGCGGCGACCGGGGTTGTCGCCAACATCGAGACAACCAACGCCATCGCGGGAACGGCAAGTACACAGGGCGGTCGATAGCTCATCTGAAACCTCCATCGAGACCGCAGGAACCCACGGGTCTCTGATTCACGATGCTGCACACAGCAACGTGCCACAGGCGTTCGCCAAGGTCAAGGCAGGAGTCATCGGGAGACCAGGTGGCACAACGCGCCGTCACCCGACACCTAGCTCACGCGCGATCGTTCCAGTGACGCGGCGAAATTGGGCTGCCGAGATCTTCCCCAGTTTCGACCCGTGAGACGCCTCGATCGTTGCGATCTTGGCGCAGCGGATGAGGGACGGAACGGGCAGCCCCGCCATCGTCAGCTTTGCGACCGCCACATCATCGGGCCAGCCTCGATTCGCGGCGCTGGTGATCATGACGACCCACAACAGGCCATGTAGGTCTTCGAGCCGCGCCGTCGACACCACCAAGGCTGGACGTGACTGACGCGTCGCGCGGTCCGTGTATGGGAAAGGCACCTTGATGACATCGCCCGGCTCAAAGATCGGCATAGGCCTTGGTGTCGGCTTTCGAGCTCCATTCCCCAAACGTACGAAATGGATCGTCCGTCGTGGTCCCTCGTTTCGCCTTGGTGACAATCACCTGGTCGTCGACGATCTCGTACAGCAGCTCGTCGCCCGGCTCGAGCCCGAGCGCCGCACGGACCGGCTGCGGGATGGTGGTCTGGGCCTTAGAGGTCAGCTTGCTGACGATCATGGATCGCTCCGGTCGGGCAGTGCATATACATTGTAGGGATATTCCTTACCTCTGTCACCTCGGTGGAGCGCCGGCGCAGCCGGCTCGCGAGCGATGTGGACGCGATGGCCGTGACGGCGCGACAGCCGCGTCTAGGAGCCCGCCGCCCAGCTCCGGACACTCGCCAGCCAGTCGAACCGTCTAAGGCCGTATAATTCGACGACACTTGACGCCACAGACCGGTCGCGTCCCCGTTCACCGACCGGTCTCGTCGCGCTTGGCGAACGGAAGCCTGGTGACGTCATGAGACACAGCCTACTCCTGCCACTCTGTGTAGCGTTCCTCTGGTCTTGCGGAGTGCATGCCCAAACACCGGTCGGCGACACGCTGACCAAGGCCACAGCGACTGACGGCAGTTATATCAGCTGGCGCGAGCACATCATCGACGACCCGGCGACGGCCGGCTTCAACCTGAGTGGGAGCGACGGGTTGGTCATGGCCGATATCGATGGCGATGGGTATGAAGACATCGTCTCGGTGCATGAGTCCGACAGCGAGTATGACTCCGCCGCGCCCGACCCCGACTTCGACGTGGGCACCGATGGTCACGTCCGTATCGCGTTCGGGTCGGCCGACCCGGACCGGTGGACCAACATCACGCTGGCGGAAGGCGCCGACGCGTCAGCCGCCGAAGATGCCGCCATCGCCGATCTGAACGGCGATGGACACCTTGACGTCGTCGTGGCGGCCGAGCTGGCACACCTGATCTACCTGCAGAACCCGGGCGCCACCGCGCGCACCGAGCCGTGGCCCCGTCTGATTCTACCGATGACCAAGGGACGCGGGTCATATATCCGGGTGTTCTTCGCTGACCTGGACGGTGACGGGATACCGGAAGTGACCGCCGCGAACAAGGGCGCACAGCGGCTGGGCCCCGCGGACTTCGCGCGTTCGACACCGGTCGTGATCTACACGCTGAATGGCGACCCTCTGCACGGGGCAAGCTGGTCAGAGACGGAAATCGGACGTTATAGCGTGCCGCAGAACGCCGAGCCTGTGGATCTGGATGGCGACGGCGACCTAGACCTCATCGTCGGCACCCGCGGCGAGAACCGGCTGGTGTTCTTCGAGAACACCACGCGCGGCGGCGATCTCAGCTTTCGCGAGCACGCCATCGGCATCAACGGCGCCCGGGCAGCCGGGTTCAACCTCGAATACGCGGACCTCAATGGCGACGGCCGGCTCGATATCATCGGCGCCGCGACCGGAGGCTTGGCGTGGCTCGAGCAGCCCGAGCGGATCGATGACGCCTGGAACGCGCATAGAATCGGCACCTTCGCCCCCGACTCCACCACCGGCATGGAGATGGCGGACATCAACGGCGACGGTTACCTGGATGTCATGGCCGGCAGCTACAGCCGCGGACCGCGCGAGGGTGACGGCGATGTCGGTGTCGATGATGCGCTTGGCCGTATCGGCTGGTACGAGCATCCGGGCGGCGACGGCACCGGGGCCTGGACCCGCCACGACATCTCACGCCGGAAGCGCGGGATGTATGACAAGTTCATCGCCAGAGACGCGGACGGCGATGGCGACATCGATTTCTTCGGCACGCGAGGCAACAGCGCCCCGTATGACGGGGTGTACTGGCTGGAGCAGGTGCGGTCGAGCACGCCACGCCCTGCGTTCGAGCGGGCCCGCGCCGAAGACAGCCCGGAGATGCCGCTTCCTAGCAGGCGCTGAGTAGCGGTCGCCCGCAGGGCAACCGTCGTGCGAGCGCCCTGCCTACGGCAACGCCAGCGCGATCAGCTCCGGCGTGGCCGCACCACCTCCGCCTCCGACCGCCACGACGATGTACTGCGTGCCGTCATGCAGGTAGGTCATCGGGTTGCCATAGGGCACCGCCGGGAGGGTCAGCGAGCCGAGATACTCGCCGTTATCCTTGTGGTAGGCGGTCAGGGTGCGCGCCCCTTCCGCCTGGTCGGTGACGTAGCGTCCGCCCGAGTTGACGATCAGCAAGGTCTTGGTCACGAGCGGGCCACCGGCATTGATCCCGCTGTGACCACCGAGTGCCGGCAGGTTCAACGCCTTCAGGGCGGGGTGGTTTCTCGGGCCATCGCCATGCGGACTCATCCAGGCATGGTCACCAGTATTGAGGTCGATGGCCGTGATCCGCTTGTAGGGCGGCTTGACCAGCGGCAGGCCCTGCGGCCCAGGCACCGGCACCGCCCAGGTCTCAGTGAAGTAGCCGACGGTGGCGGGTGGTGGATACTCGATCAGCTCAACCGCCCGGAGTCGGGTCTGCGAGGGCACAAACAACCGCCCGGTCTCGGGGTCGACCGCGGCGCCGGGCCAGTTGACCCCACCGCCGGTCCCCGGCGCCTGGATGATCGGTTTCCCCGCGCCCCGGACGTTAGGTGGCATGAAGATCGGACCCATCTGGCCGCGCTCGGCGATCCTGATCGCGTCCGCCCGCAGCTCGGGGGTGAAGTCGATCAGGTCATCGACCGTGATGCCTTGCAGATCGAAAGCCGGCGGCTTGGTCGGAAACGGCTGCGTCGGCGAGTACCACTCACCGGGCGCGCTGCCCACCGGCACCGGGCGCTCTTCGATCGGCCAGACCGGTTCGCCGGTCGCCCGATCGAAGACGTACGTGAATGCCTGCTTGCTCGTCTGGGCAATCGCTTTGATGTCGCGTCCATCGACGGTGATGTCGAGCAGATTTCCGCCCGTCGGGAAATCGTAGTCCCAGAGGCCATGGTGCACCGCCTGGAAGTGCCACACCCGCTGGCCCGTCTCGGCATCAACGCACACGATGCTCTCGGCGAAGAGATTGTCGCCATGGCGCATACCGCCATACCAGTCGTTGGTCGGGGTACTGACCGGCAGATAGACGTAACCGAGCGCCTCGTCGACCGCCATGTTCCCCCACACGTTCGTGTGCCCGCTGTAACGCCACGACTCGTTCTGCCACGAATCGACACCGAAGTCGTCGCCCTGGGGAATGGTGTGGAAGATCCACTTCAGGGCGCCGGTGCGCGCGTCGAACCCCCGAACGTGTCCCGGCGGCGCCTCCCGAGTGGTGGTCTGGTCGGTCAGCGTGCTCCCAACCACGAGCGTGTCGCGCACCACGGCGACCGGCGTCGAGTGGGTGATCCGCGAGCGATCGATTTCCCGCCCGAGACTCTCACTGAGGTCGACGATGCCGTTCTCGCCGAAGTCGGGAGACAACCCGCCGGTCCGCGCGTCCAGCGCGATCAACCGCAGGTCGTGCGTGGCGATGACGATACGGGCGTCGTCGCTCTCCGCGTCCTCCCAATAGGACACGCCACGATGCTGCCAGCCGATGTTGGCCGGCTGCTCGATCCGGTCGTAGCTGTGCGGGTCGTAGGTCCACACCGCTTCGCCCGTGCCAGCATCGAGCGCCGCCACTTGCCCCAGCGGCGTACTGACGTAGACCAGCCCACCCACCATCAGGGGTGTCGCCTTGAAGAGCCCGGGCCTGATCTGCTCGCGCTGGCTCGCAACCTCGGTCGAGATCGAGGTCCACCGCCAGGCCACTTCCAGGTCGCTGAAATTCGTGACCGTAATCTGATCGAGCGGCGAGTATTTTGTGTTGGCCCCATCGGCTCCGTAGTGACGCCACTCGCCGGGCACGGCCGGCTGCGCCTGGACGGGCCCGGACGCGCTGGCAACGGCCAGCACTGCACCCAACACCCACCAGCGTCGGTTGCCTAGCGGCACGTGAAGTTCTCCTGCACCCAGTTCGCCGGGTCGTCGGCGCCTCCCGCCGGACCGGTGTAGACCGCGCGCTGGGGGACGGCGCAGATCGGACGTTCGTTGTCGACCTGCCCGTTGGTCTGGTGAGTCGCAATGAGCGCATCGGGAGCGGTGCCGCGCTCCACCCAGTCGACCAGCGGTGCCAGCCGGTCCCAGGTATCGGGACCATTCCCGCCCCGGCAGTGCCCCATCCCGGGCACCATGAACAGCCGCGCGCGCTCGCGGGCCGCCGAGATGTCGCCGTGGAAGGTCGTCTCGACGACGTCGTGGTAGTAGGTCAGCGTCGGTTGCGGGACGACCAGCGCGTCGGCCCAGCCGTGATACAGCAACAGCTTGGCGTCGTTGTCGACCAGGAACCGTGACAGGTTCGGGTCGGTCGCGTCAGTAATCTGGCGCATGACGTCACCCGCTCCGGCAGGCACGTCGTTGATGTCGAAGTTCCACCAGGCCCACTGGGGCGGTGTGGCGTTGGCATCGACCGGCGTCGACGTGTCGAGCATGTTCGCCGGCGTGACACCGGGGTCGATGTCGTAGAACAGATAGTTGAGGTGGTCGCCACCCAGACCGACCGCGCCCGGGTTGAACCGATTGCCCGTGTAGGGAATGAACAGCCGGGTCCAGCCGGGTTCGGAGCCAATCGGCTTCCCGGCATAGATCGGTCGCTCCTGGCTATCACGCGGCCCGGCGTGGAAATCCCGGATGGTCTGCACCTGTGCCGCTGTGAAACAGTCGTCGGCGTCCACGTCGTCGGCACACCGCTGGGCAGCGAGATGGCGACGGGGGTCGAAGTCGCAGCTCAGCGGGTCGTCGATCACCCCGTCCTTGACACCGTCGTTTCGGTCGCACGCTGCCAGGACGGCGTCAGCCAACAGGTCCATCTTGCGCACGCTGTCGAACCGTCCGTCCCCGTCGGTGTCAAAGGCGAGCGCCCCCGCGAAATCGTCGCGAAACATCCGCTGCAACAGCCAGACACGCACCGCGTTCATGTTCTGGTAGTGATTCGCCGGCGCCCCGGCGACGATGCCGTCGAAGTCGTCCGGATAGCGTTGCGCTTCCATCAACCCCTGTCGCCCGCCGGTGGAGCACCCTTCAAAGTATGAGTACTCGGGCGCGCGACCGTAGTAGCGCCCGACCAACGTCTTCCCCGCCACCGTCGTCAGATGCACAGCCCGGTAGCCGAAGTCGATCTCGGCCTGACGGTTGTTCCAGGCGAAGGAGGACCCGGGCTCGGCGCCGTTGTCGTGACCGGTATTGCTGTTGGCCACGGCATAGCCCTCGGCCACGCGGGCGTCCGCGAAATCGAGATCCCCGTCCTTACCACCATCGCCCCACTTGAGGAACCGCCCGTTCCACGCACTGGGGAACGGCAACTGGACATGAAACTGGATGGCCGGCGGCAAGATGCCCTTGACATAGCAATACGCGGTGCCGTTCCGTGTCGTGGCAGCCCCGGCATACGTGATGGTGAGATTGCGCGTCTGCAACAGCGCTTCACACCCGGCGCGCTCGGCGTCGGTGGTCGCGGCGGTCTGCGCCGCGGGGTGACCGGTGTAACTCCACGCCAGCAGTGCCGCAAGCGCGCTAGCAATGAGTGTCGGACGCATGAGCTCTCTCCCATTCGACACCGCGGACTCGCGCCGGGCAGCCCGACCGGTGTCGGCACGAGACTATCAGAATCGGCGGCCGGCCCACGTGAGATGATGGACTCCCAATGCCACACGACCGGATCTATCGAGCGGGCGCCTCACTGGAGGACTATTGCCGCGTGTGCAAGACCGACCGCATGCACACGGTGATCGCAGCAGACGACGAGGGAACGCCCCTGCGTGTGTCGTGCGGCTATTGCCACAGCGAGCACAACTACCGCGGAGGCCCCAGGGTGCCGGTATCCGGGGCGCCGCGGGCCGCCACACCTCCTCGTACCGCACGCGTCTCATCGTCCGAACCGTTTCCCATCGTGAGTGAACGAGAAAGGACGGCGTCTCCCATGACGGCCCACACCGACGACCTCGAGCTACTGTTGCGCCGCATCATCCGCGAGGAAGCAGGTGTGACACCGGCGGTGCCGGCCGAGAAGTGGCGCGGCGGCACGCTGGTGCTCCGTCCCGGTGGCGACGGACAGCAGGACAAGAGCTGGCCAATCGAGACGTTCTTCCACAAGGTCGTCATGGTGCGGAATCGGCTACGCACACTCGAGCAGCACGTGAATGCGTCCGACCTCCCGGATGATGTCAAGGTGAAGCTGCAAGCGTATGTGAGTGCCTGCTACGGCTCGCTGACCAGCTTCAACGTGTTGTTTGCGGACGACGCCGATCAGTTCAGGGGGAGCGGCGGTTAGTAGCCCGTGGCGTGCGAGAGAAACGACAGACGGCATGAGTAGGATCTCCTGACGTCTTCGGTCTCTCTAGTTCATCACGAAGGCGAACAACCGTTGACCCACGGCGACCAGCACATGCTGCCTGCCGTCAATCAGGTAGGTCTGGGGCGCGTTCGAGATATTCCCGATACCTGTGTGCCACAGCAGCCGGCCGTCGGACGCATCGAACGCCACGAAATTGCGGCTGCCGTCCCCGGTGAAGACGAGCCCGCCGGCCGTGGTCAGCACGCCCGCCCCGCCGCCGCCGCCCGGCGGCCAGGTATGGCGCCAGGCGGTCTCGCCGGTCCGGTAGTCGATGGCCGAAAACGCGTTACCGCCCGAGCCAACCGTGATGCGGTCCTTGCCCCCGAGGCCCATCGACCCGCGCGGATCCGGGTCGGTCAGATACAGCAGGTTGAACCCGTTGTTCTCTTGTGTGTAGAACAGCCCCGTGTCCGGGTTGAACGCCGGCGGCTGCCAATTGGCGACGCCGCCCTCGACCGGCGAGACCAGCGTCCCGGGGATGATCGCTTCTTTATCAGGGTGCGGATTCGGTGATCCGTTCTCGCGAATGTGGCTGGCCCAGTTCGACGTCGCGCCATATCGGGTCGTCACGATGTGCTCGCCGGTCACGCGGTCGATGGTGAAGAAGTAGCCGTTGCGCGCCGCGGTCGAGACGAGCTTCCTCGGGGCGCCGTCGATGGTCCCGTCGATCAGGATCGGTGTCTGCGCCGAGTCCCAGTCATGCGTGTCGTGCGGTGAGGTCTGGAAGTACCAGGCCATCTCGCCCGTGTCGACGTCGACGGCGATGAGCGCGCAGGTAAACAGGTTGTCGCCACGCCGCGCGACACCGGTGTACCCGGGCGTCGGGTTCCCGGTGCCAAAGATGTAGTAGTTGGTCTCGGGGTCATACGACCCGGGCACCCAGACCTGACCGCCGCCGTGCCTGGCCGCATCGAGAGTCGGCCAGGTGTCGATCCCCGGGGCGTCCGGGCTCATAGGGACCGTGTAGAACTTCCACTGCAGCTCCCCGGTCTCGGGGTCAAACGACTGAAGAAAGCCGGGCGCGTCGAGGTCGTTGCCGGTCCCGACCAGGACATGGTCGCCGACGACGATAGGCGACATCGTCGAGAAATACTGCTCCTCCAGGCTGGCGATCTCGGTGTGCCACCGCTCCTCGCCGGTCCGGGCATCGAGCGCGACGAGATAGTTGTCGGGCGTCTCGAAGAAGAGAGAGTCGTGCCAGAGCGCCGCGCCGCGATTCCCGATGTGGAGGCTGCCCCGCGTTTTCCAGAAGTAGTGCCAGCGCTCACCGCCGTCGCGCACGTCGAGCGCCCACACGTGGTCGGGCGCCGTGACATACAGCAGGTCATCGACCTGCAAGACGGCGCCCTTGATTCGCTGGCTGCCGATGGTGAACTCCCCGGTCCCCTCCCCGCCGATGAACGTGGGCGCGGCGCCGCCCGTGAGAGCCGGCATCCCCGTGTCCAGTTCCCTCGTCCACGCCAGCGTCAGGTGCTCGACCGTGTCGGTCGTCACCTGGGTGAGTTGACTGTAGCGACGACCGCTATAGTCACCGGAGTAGGTGGGCCACGACGCGTTCAGCGGCTCTCTGAGCGACGCGGGATCCAGGCCACCTCGCTCCTGGCCGGCCAGGCCCGCCGGCATGACGACCAGTGCGGCGACGACGACATAGTATTTGGATGTCATTGCAAGGTGACCAGATATGCGGTGACGTTGTGAATGTCCGTATCGCTATACACAGGCAACAACTCCCGGTGGACGGCCATCGGGTCATCAACCTCCACCCGCGGTGTCTCGCCTCGACGGCTGAACGACCGATGCCGCCCATTCACATCGGTGAGTACGACGAGGAAGTCGCTGAGCCGCTCCAGTCGACCCTGCACGCGCTCGCCCGATGGCGTCGTGACCGTCACTGTCACCGGTGGACGTTCGGCGCCACGTGCGGCTCCCCTGACCCAGGTATTCTGAAGCTCCTGTGCCTCGGTGATTCGCGCGCCGATTCCCTCCAGGTCGCCGGTCGGCGAGTGACACGAGGCACACCTGGCAGCAAAGTAGGCTTGCCCCGCGGTCGCGTCGCCCACGAGAATATCGAGCTCGACTTCTTCTCCTGGTGGCGGCCCGCCCTGACGCGACGCCGTACTGAGAATGTCGTGGATATACGCGACGACCGCTTGGATATCAGCGTCGGAGAGCCGCTGCGGCGGCATCTCGAGGCTCCCCGGAGATGAGCGACCCTCCAAGATCACCGGCCCGATCAGCTCGCCCTGCTCGTCCCTCAGCACGAGTTGTGAACGCAGTAGGTTGGGCCCCTCGAGCTCACCGCCCCGCAGATCGACTCCGTGACAGCTCCGGCAATTGATGCCATACAACGCCTGGCCACGGCCGATCAACTCGGGGTCACCCGGCGGACGCTGCAAGGCCGGATAGGGTGCTTGACGACGGTCTTGCCCCTGACCACCCGCCCCCCCACCTGGTGGCGCGTGCGCCCCAAGCTGGAGAGCCACGCACGCCAGGAACACCGCGACGCAAGTGATGGCACGCATGCGGCACATTATAGGGCAAGCCCGGCAACCTAACGACCGCCTCCTCAACCCTCATCAAAATTGGAATCCAGACCGCGAGCATGGGGCACGACTTCGAGGGCGAGATCGTTCCCGGAACCAAGGAACCGCTCCGCCCGCTCTCGACGCAGCCAGAGCGTGAAGCCTCACAGACATCACGCGTCTGACCGAGCCACGTCCGATGGTGGCCGGAATCCGAACGCGAGCAGCAACGCAGCCAGGATCGAGATGGTCATCGGAATCATGAACATCGACTTGAAGTCCGTGATGCCGTCGACCGTATACACCGTCTGTAAGAGCCAGGGGCAAATACTGTTGGCGATGAGCGCGCCGACGCCCAGAATCATGACGTTGAACAGGCCTTGGGCGCTGGAGCGCACGTCCGCCGGGAAATAGGCGTCGACGAAGATATAGACCGTCGCGAAGAAAAAGGCATAACAGATGCCGTGCACGAGGTTGATCAGCACGATGAAAATGGTCGCCTCTGGGAACCAGGCGAATACGGCGAAGCGCAGCGCATAACCGAGTACGCCAACCATCATGGTGACGCGCCAGCCGAGTTTCTTCAGCACCGTGCCGAGCACGATCATTGTCACGATCTCCGCGACTTGCCCGATACTCATGACCGGCATGATCCAGTTGCCGGGAATACCGACCGCCTCGCTGCCAAAGAAGACCGCCGCCCAGTTGAAAAACGCATTGTGCACGAACGAGTCTGCGAGCGTCACGACCCACAGCACGAGTATGAACGGGTGCCTGAGCAACTTCGCGGCTTCGAGCCAGGCCAGCTTGTCCATGCTCCCGCCTACCGCTTTGCGAGCCGGCGTGTGTGGCAGAAACAAGGCATACACGGCAAGCGCCAGGCTGGCGAATGCGGCCACGCGGAACGTCCATGGCGTTGCGGCCCGCAACGCGTCGCCGGTCAGGCCGGAACCGAGTGCTGTGCCGATCAGTTCGATCAGCCCGTCGGGTTCAGCCGCGCGGACAGCCGCCCAGTCGACCAGGATGAACGCGAACGGCCAGGCCGCAAGAATCCAGCCGAGTGTGCCGCCCATGCGTATCGGGCCAAACTCGGATGCGGGATCTTTCATGTGTGCGAATGCGATCGAATTCGTGATCGACAGGGTCGGTACGTAGAACAGGCAGTGCACCCACATCAGGATCAGAAATGGCCAGAAGCCGGTTGTCAGGGTCAGGCCGAACATTGCCAGTCCGCCAACCAGGTGACTAAACGACAGGAATCGTTCCGCAGCAAAGTTCCTGTCGGCGAACTGGTTACTGAAGAACAATCCGACAATCGCGGCGACCGGAAACGCATTCAGGATCCAGGACTGCTCGATTGGGGAAAACCCGAGCGTCGGCAGGTAGCCGAAGATCAGCGGCAACCATGCGCCCCAGATGAAAAGCTGCAAGAGCATCATCAGGAACAGGCGGACCCGCGGCCGACGGGCCGGTTGCTGAATCGATACGTCAGCGCTCATCATATGCGTCCGGTCCTGCGTCCGCTGCGCCATCTGCCGCTGCGTCGTCCGGCGTTCGGCATACAACTGTATAGGGTCCGTGCAGCGATGGCGATGGATGTTGCTCCGACGTGGCATGCCGTTGCGGGCGTCGGCTATGAGGCCGTCGAATCCCGTCCGACGATGACTTTCGATGGCACGCGCCTAGACTAGAGACATGGCCCGTGCCCCCAGCCGCCTCAACCGCTACCTCCTGTCGCTCCCCGAGCGCACCGTGCGCTCCGCCACCGCCGCCTCCGCCGGTCTCCTCCGCGAGCTGAGCGACGTCGCACTGCCGAACGCCCTCCGTCGTACCAGCCTCTACCGCAACATGGTCGAGGGGACGCTGCGCTTCCTGATCGAAACGGTAGGAGAAGTGGAGGCGTGTTCCCGGAGGATGGGAAGCTCGGTCCGGAGTTTGCGCTGCGTCGGGCGGCGGGGAACGGTATCGAGATGGCCGGCATCCTGGCGTTTCGCGCGTCGCCGGTCTGGGTGATGGCGGCGCTGGCCGACGTGTCGGGCGCCGGCCGCCAGCTGATCCAGGAGATCGCCGGTTCCCTCAAGGAGGAAGGGTTGCTCGATCCCGACACCGAGTTCGAGACGGTGGCCCACATTCTGACCGGTCTCGAAGATGCCTCGGGACGAGTGGCCGACGCTGTGAACACGCCGCCGCTGGACGTGGCCGGCTTGCGGAAGGAGTGGCACGAGATCCAGACACGCGTGCGCAAGATTCCCCCCTCGCGCCTCCCTACCGCCGAACGTCTGTGGGATGGCTGGCGAGATCTACGCGCCGAGGCCGCAGCGCAGGAGCGCTCGGTGTTCCAGCTGTCGTCCCTGATGGCGGTGTCGGCGCTCGGCTCGTTGCCTGAGAGCGCGCGCTGGTTGTCCCGCAGCGCTGTCACCGCGGCGAAGAGCACCGGTCAGCTGTTCGCCGGCCCGCTCCTCGATCACTACCGGGACACGCTGGGAGAGATCCACCGTGAGGGCTTCGTCCCCTACTGGAGCCGCCAGTTCGGGCCCTACCTGCGCGCCGCTGCCGCGCAGTTCTCCCCGGGGCGGCGCTCCTGGACCGAGCGGCTCCTGGACCGACGGACGCGGTGACTGTGAATCTGCGCTCCATCATTGAACGCCAGAGGCCCCACGT
>Ga0310122_10001893_pt1 | contig 13373 bp, 11 predicted proteins | sample CB6_Bottom_1051__FD_203503 | JGI IMG/M metagenome (GOLD analysis project Ga0310122, IMG submission 203503) | Marine microbial communities from Western Arctic Ocean, Canada - CB6_Bottom_1051 | ecosystem: Environmental > Aquatic > Marine > Oceanic | place: Canada: Western Arctic Ocean | collected...
TCCTCATATGGAGGTTTTGCCACGCCATTTTCAGTTATAATTCCAGAAATTAGTTCCGGTGGAGTCATATCAAAGGCAGGATTAATTACATTAATTCCATCTGGTGCAGTCTTTTTATCTCCTATGCCAGTTACTTCGCTTGCTTCTCTTTGTTCTATTATGACGTTCTCAGGCCTACTCTCAAGATCAAACGTTGACAGTGGCGCTGCAACATAAAATGGAATGTTGTGTTGTTTTGCCATAGTTGCTATCTGATACGTTCCAATTTTATTGAACACGTGACCTGTTCGCAGAATTCTATCGGCACCAACTATAACTCCATTTACAAGACCATTTGCCATAGTATAACCAACTGCAGTATCTGGGATTAGACTAACATCAATTCCATCATGTTTTAGTTCAAATGCAGTAAGTCTAGAACCTTGTTGAACAGGTCTTGTTTCAGTTACTATTATTTTGATATTTTTTCCATTTTCTTTTGTTGCACGAATTACACCCAATGCAGTACCATAACCAACTGTAGCTAAAGCACCTGCATTACAATGAGTCATTATTGTATCATTATCACTAAATAATTCAGAGCCATTTTTCCCAATAGACATGTTTATTTGAATGTCGTCTACTGCCATTTTTTTGGCGGTTTCAACAACAGATTTTCTTATTTGATCAACGTTTTCGGCTTTTTTTGCAACTTGCATTATTTTATCTAAACCCCATGCTAAATTTACTGCGGTAGGTCGTGTCTCTAAAAGAATTTTCTTAGCATTCTTTAGATAATTGATTAGTTCGTCTTTTTCTTTAGCGTCACTTTGTAAAGCAGCTAAGGCCAATCCAAATGCACCAGATACTCCAATAGCTGGTGCGCCTCTAACTACTAATGTACGAATTGCTTCAGCAACTTGATTAAAATCAGTGTAGGTAACAAATTCAAGAGTATTGGGCAATTTGGTTTGATCAATCATTATTACAGAATTATCTTTCCATTCAACAGTCTTTAATGACATTAATTCGTTAAACAAAATAGAGGTTATATTACTTCCCTGCTTATGGAAATGAATATTTTATGCTTAAACATTTTATTATAGAAATTAAATGAACCATTATTGAAATTAGAAGATTTGGATAAAATTGATTCATCGGGCATGTATAGATTTTATGATGACTGGCCAAAAATTGCAAGGGAATCCTATGATAGTGTAGATAATAAATTAATAATTGAAAAAACAAATCATATAGCATTTTGTGGCATGGGAGGTTCTGGAGCAATTGGAGACTTTATCGCATCAATTTTATCAAAAAAAAACATACATGTGTCAGTGATTAAAGGTTACACTTTACCCAAAATAGTTGATAAAAATACACTTGTTGTAGCAATAAGCGTATCAGGAAACACTGAAGAAACACTAGTTGCTTTGAAGCAGGCATTAGCATTGAATTGTAAAATTGTTGCATTCTCTTCAGGAGGAAAAATTGAAGAGTTCTGTGATGAGAAAAAAATAACTTTTCATAAATTAAAATTAATACATTCACCTAGAGTATCTTTTGTAAATTTTTTATTTCCAATACTAAAAATCTTAGAAGAAATACTGCCAATAGAAAAATCAGAAGTGAATAATGGGCTTTCTGAACTTAAAAAAACAAAAAAAAATATTTGTTCACAAAATCTTACAGACACAAATCAGTCTCTTAGTTTGGCAAGTTTTATCCATGGTATACCGTTAATTTATTATCCATATGGTTTTGAGGCAGCTGCAATTAGATTCAAAAATTCATTACAAGAGAATGCCAAAATACATGTCATCAGTGAAGATTTGATTGAGGCATGTCATAACGGAATAGTTGTTTGGGAAAAAAGATCATCTGTCAGGCCTATTTTAATTAGAGGAACTGATGATCATATAAAAACAAAAGAAAGGTGGGAGCTTTTAAAAAAATTTTTTGATGAAAGGGATATAGAATTTAAAGAGATTGTTTCCAAAAACGGAGACATATTTACAAAATTGATTAATCTTATTTATACACTTGATTTTGCAAGTTTGTACAAAGCAATACAATTAGGAATAGATCCTACTCCTGTCAAATCTATAGATTACATGAAAAAATTATTGTGAATTAATAAAATATCTAAAAATATAAGAAGCAATAATTGTCTTATCAAATATGGATGAAACAAAATCAGTAAAACTGAAAAAAAAAATTTATGATTTAATAGAATTAAAAATAAAGGATCCTCTTCTAGGATTTGAGTCTGTGGATGATTATGTTCTACATATTATAGAAAAGGCTCTAGAAACTAGTGAAAATTCCGATAAAACCAAATCTGAAGATGAGCTTGTTGAAGAAAAACTAAAGCAATTAGGATATATCTAATTTGAGTTTATAATATGAATAGTATGTCAGATCCAAAATTACTAGAGTTGCACGAAAAACTTGAAAAACATATTGCCGGACAAAAAGCAAATTGGAAAAGTTTTGTTTACGCACAGACAAATGGTTTCTACCAAGGGTTTGAAGCAATTAGTTTAGAAGGATGCCGCCCAACAGAAAAACGATTTAAGAGGTATGATATCAAGAAATACTTAACACCAAAAATGACAGCGCTGGACATAGGTTGTAACTGTGGTTTTTTTGCATTACATGTCTCAAAATATGTCCAACACATAGACGGAGTTGAGATAAATCCGTATCTCGTCGAAATAGGGAAAGATACTAGAGAATTTCTAAATATTACTAATGCTGAATTTTTTGCTACAAGGTTTGAAGACTTTAAAACAACTAAGAAATATGATGTTATTTTTTCATTAGCAAATGATGACACAATTGATGGAAATACAGAATTTACATTTGAAGAATACATAAAGAAAATTCAGCTCTTGTTAAAAAATGAAGGATGTCTAATGTTTGAAACTATATCGCCAGATACGTATGATCCAAAATTATTTGAACCAAAGCATAAGATTCTTGAGGATAATTTCACGGTACTTGAAGAAAAGATGGTAAAATCCGAATACCCAATCAATGTACCTGAAAGAAGATTTTTAGTTTTAAAAAATATTAAATAAATTATTTATTTGATACATATAAAATGAGGTGAACGTTTCGGTATTCCAAAATATCCTTTTTCGTTAATCTCGTTTTCAACAATCTTTGAATATTCCTCATAAAAAGAGCTTTTTAGGTTCATTTTACGAGGTTCGGTTGTAGATTTAACGTATTCAAGCATAAAATCAGAGTCAGTTACTTTAAGTAAATCTTCATAGATTTCTTTTTGTATATTTTCAAAATGTTTTGGTAGAATTGAATCTGCATCTTCCTCTGTAAAACCATCAATATTTCTGACCATATCGTAGTTGCTATCAATTGATTGGCCAATGGTGTAAACATTCAACATATGTTTTTCGCTATTTGTTGTAATTGATATTAAACCATCAGGTTTTGCGACTCGTTTTAATTCAGAAATTGCTTTGTCCTTATTGGATGAGTGATAAATCACATGATGAGCCATCACTAAATCGAATGAGTTATCATCATAATGAAGGTCTTCTATATCAGCAACTTCAAATTTTATATTTTCATGTTGTAACTTTGAACTTATTTTTTCAATCATTCCATCAGAAAAATCAGTTAAAGTCAAATGTGAATTCTCTGGCAAAGCAGAATAATTCTCAGTCCAGAATTGACCTGTACCACAACCAACTTCTAAAACTTTGATAGGTTGATTAATTTTCATATTGTCCCAAATCCATTTATGAAATGATTCAGGATTAGTTCTAAATCTTTGATGTATAGCTATTCGAGCTTCCAGATTGCCACTGCTTTTATACTGCTGTTCTTTCAAATATTTTTTATCTACATCTAACACCATTTTCTATTTATCACCTATCTTGAATGTTTCAATGTTTTCACAGCCAATATGTATAATTTTGGATTGATTTTCATCATGATCAATTTGATAAATATCCGGCATTGTCATACTCTTCCATTGGTCAAATCCAAATGAGGAATCATAGTGGTGTAGGATCAAAGCAATTAATGTTCCATGACATTGAACAGCCGCAGAACCATTTTCAGGTAAATTGTCAAATACATGTTTGAGACCAGATAATGCCCTGTCTGTAGCATCTTTACTGGATTCACCACCAGGTAATTTTGAATCAAAATCTTCCCACATTTTTTTCTTTTCAGCATTAAGATCTTTACCTGTAGTATCGCCGGTAATCTTTTCTTTTAGATCTTCTACAACATTAATTTCAAGGTTTGCAGTTTTAGCAAAAGGTTCAATAGTTAAAATTGCACGTCTTAATGGACTAGAATAAACCTTTTCTATTTTTGGTTCAAGTTTTTTTAAAATTTCAGTAATTTGTTTTGCATGTTCTACACCTTCATCAGTTAATCCTCTCTCTCTTTCTGTACCCTCCAAACTTGCTTTTCCATGACGTATTAGAAAAATAGTTTTCATAGATTTTGATGATTTTCAATGTTTTAAATATGTAAACTAATTAGAAATCAAGTTTTGTATCTATATTATTCTCTTTTAAATAAAAATATAATCGAGTTTTTAATTTTTTGACCTCTTCAGAATTTTTATCATAAATATTTTTTAACTCTTGAGGATCATTTATCAGATCATAAAATTCCCATGTTTCAGGAGTATCATTATAGATCAATTTTTTCCCATTTGAACGTATTCCAAAGACATTATGTTTTTTGGGAGATGGCCAAGGACCATATAGCCCGCCTGTCTCGATAAAGGCTTCTCGTTCTTCTTTTTCAACTCCATTAATTATTGGAAACAGTGATTTTCCTTGTACTTTAGGATCAATTTTATTTTCTGGAAATGAAGCCATTTCAGCTATGGTAGGAAATAGATCTAGTACGGTACATTGTGTTGAAATGACCTTAGGCTTATGATTTGGAATATGGATAGAAGAAAATACATTTGATGTATAATCATAAACAAAAACACCATAAAACATCTCACCATCCATTTCGCCAACTGCAGTTCCATGATCAGCCTGAAAAATTACAGTTGTTTTATCAGATATGCCAGACGATTTGATGGTGGATATTATCTCTGACACATATTGATCTAATTCAGGCATGTAAGAGCTGTATCTTTTATCGTTATCTTCTTTTGAATTAAAATACTCATCTTTATTTTGTTTATCTTTGTATTTTTGAATAATATCAATGACATAGGTTTTGTGTGGTTCAGTATAATGAAGAAATAAAAAGAATTTGTCTTTTTTTGAGAGACTACGTATTAGTTCACTGTGTCTTTTTTTGAAATTAACTGTTTTTTCATCAAAAATTTTAATTTCATCAAAACCTTTTGTAGGAATTACAACATCATTAATTATATCACAGCACGTGTAATATCCTTGTTCTTTTAAAATTTCGGGTAATGTTGTAATTTCATTTTTTTTAAATTTGAACATATTATAATATGCATTTACACCGTTTCTAGAGGGATACATTCCAGAAAAAATGGCATGATGAGCTGCTAACGTATATGGTGAGACAGTTATCATATTTGTAAAGAAAATGCTAGAACTAACATAGGATTGTAAAAAAGGGCAAATGTCAAGTTTATCTTTTCTATAACCATCCAATGTAACAAAAATTATATTATTAAATGGATTGGAACTCATAAAAATTTACGACTCCATATTTTTTTAAATTTATTCAAATATACATTTTTCATTTTAATTGACAGATTTAGGTACGGAGAAGATTTTTTGTATGGTGTTATTGGAATACATTTCTTCATAAATTTTATAGTCTTGGATGGAATCTAGTTCTAACCAACCATTTTCTATTTCTATGGCTTTTAGTTTACATCCAGCAATGATTAAAGAATTTAATAGATCAGTCATGTATGAATTTTCAAATTTTACTTTTGGGTTAAGAATGTTAATACCAGATTTTGATTTCTTCTTTGCTTCATCGTAAAAAGATTTTAGAAATGTGATCCCTTCATTTTGGAATTTCGTTAGTCCAATATACTGACCTTGAATTTCATCTATTTTACTCACTTTTTGACCAATACTTGTAAGGAATCCATCATGATTAATCTCTAAACTTTCTGCATCATCAAGTGGATTATCAAACCTGATTTTCCAATAGTTTAACCATTTTTTATCAATCACAGATGAAAAATTTTCTTTAGATTCAACAATTTTTTTTAAAACATTAGGCTCAAAAATTATATCACCATAAGAAACAACTGTGGAAGTTAATAGTTTATCTTTTGCACAAAAAAGAGTTTCAACCATATTTGTAGTGTTATATTTCTCGTTTTTCAATATGTTAGTTTCTGGGAAATTTATTAAATCTGATTTGTAGCCAGAAACCACAGTTATGTCTGTTATTCCAGAATTTTGAAATGTTTCAATTTGCCATTCAAGTAAGGATTTCCCAAATAATTCAACCAAACACTTGGGTTTATCGTTAGTTAATGGGCGTAATCTTTCACCTTTTCCTGCAGCTAAAATTATTGCATTCAAATTTAACTTTCCAAAAATTTTTTATTTTTAAAAAAAGTTGACAACATTAATTTATTATTAATATCAGGTTCTCGCTCAGGATGCCACATTACACCAATTATTGGAAACTTTTCGTGAAAGAATCCTTCAACAGAGTTATCTTTATTATGCATTGCAAAAGGTTTCAATGTACTACCTATGTTATCAGCCGAAATCAAATTTTTATGATATGAATTAACATCAAAAGATGAGGATAAAAACAGAGAAGAAAATTTTTCATCTGTGATTTCTATCTCATGTTTTCGTGCTAAATGAACAGTAGAATCATCTACTGATAGATTTCCTCCAAAATAATTATTAATTAATTGCATTCCTCTACAAACACCAATTACAGGAAGTTTTTTTTCTAGGGCATAAGTTAGAAGTTTTTTTTCTGTTTCATCTCTATTTTTATTATCACCTATGTTATCACCACCAGACAACACTATACCATCTAAATGGATCTCTTCCAAAAAATTATCTAAATTTTTTAATGTGTTTGGGATATGCACTGAAATAAACCCTAATTCTTCTAATATTGATGTCCAATCGTGACTTAAGGCATCTCTTTCTTCTTCATAATTTGGAGCTTTGACTATTCGTAATGATACACCAATTTTTGGTTTGTTGGAAGTCATTGATATCATAAGAAATTAGTTTTATTTAATATATCCAAGTGATTTGAGAACTTTTTTCTGTTCAATAAACTCATCAGGTTTTTCATGCTCTAAAATAATTATTTGGTGATTTTTACAATCTAGCAAAACTTTAGAAGCACTATAAATTTTTTCATAAATAATTTCTCCACATCCAATAGCAGCAGGAAGACCTACCTCAGAGCATCTAATTGACATATGAGAGGCAACTCCACCATACTTTGTTATCAATCCTGCAGGATTTCTAGTAAATATCCAATCATAACCAGGATCTGCGTGCTCTAATAGAATTATTTTATTTTCAAGTTCATGTGTTGTTTTTGATATATCAAGATTTAACATTTCTGAAGCAATAGATTTTTCAGTAATATAATTTGGCTTTGCAGAATAATACTGGATTAATTCAAAATCATTTTTTGAAAAAATAATTGATGGTAATACTAAATGATTATTGATTTCAGCCACATGTTTATTCTGTTCTATTTTATTTCTCCAAAACGATTTCAATTTTGATTTAGTATGAACTTTATACGACGAAAAAATTGTATTAATATCTAGATGCGCAATATCTTCTCTAAAAAATCCTAAATCACTTGCAGCATCTGCAATTAATTCTAAGGCATCGCTTAGATTTCGAGTAAATTCAAATTTTAATTCTTCACGCATAATCAATGAATTTCGAATGAATGAGAAAAGGTCATTAGCTGAAATTGTGAGGTTATTTGATTTCAAGATTTTTTCAATTTTTTTAAAATCAAGTTCATGATTTTTTAATAGTTTAACATTATGAAATTTAATATCATTCAAAAATGGATTTTCTTTATCGTATCTATCTACAGTTATATCATATGTGCCTGGACGCAAATGGCCATATTTTTTAAGAAATTGTTTTTTTGTAATTTTCTTATCATAAAATTTGCTCAAATCGTTTTTAAAACTAGATAGTAGTGTATCTAGTGAATTCATAAATTTATCAATAGATTTTTGAGAAAAGTAGCCTTGAGAAACAAAACTTTTTAGAAAAGCAGTTCCAATAAATGCAATCCTAGCCATTAAAGAAAATGGTATGGCACCAAAATTTCTACAATCATTTAGTAAAATCTCTGCAGTTTTTAATTTGTTGTTATATCTTTTTGTTTTCCCTAGTTTTTTCATTTGTGATAAACGATTTTGAGTCATTTTTTTAATAGATTTGTTACAGTATGTAGTTGTATTAGGAAATTCATCGATTATTTTTTGTGTAAATGATAAAAGCAAATTATAGATTTTTTCTATTTCTTTTTGTGAGAAATTAAAATTTTGTAATTCCTCTAATCTATTTCTTAATGAAAGATCATAAGATGTGAACAAAATCTCAAATTCAGCCTTGTCATGTAGTTGAGGATTTTTTGATAATTTTTCTAAGTAATAATTCATCAGTTTTTTTGTTAGTTTTGGGTCAAAACTTTCAGGTATTAGCGAATTAAAGCTTACATGTATGTCCACATATGCTTTACTTCCGAATTTTACCATTAATGAATGAGGATTAAATTTTTGATATCCTAGCTGCGTTCTTCCCTTAAACCAAGCATCTTTCATGATTAGAAAATTGTATAATGAATAATCTAAAAGATTAGGATTATTTCCGATTATTTCAGCAGGATTCCAATCAGTCATGTCTGAAAAAATCAGGGGCTTTGCAAAAGGTTTATTAGAATTTTCTAATTTCAAAAATTTTTTTTTATTTTGATTAATCTTGATTTTAATTTTTGAATCAAATTTTGTAGTTTTGAAGTTTTGGAATGATGTCATTGGACGTACTTGAAATATTACAACAGTATAGTTTCGAGTAATCCCAAATTCAATATCTAATGAATCAAAGGATGTTATAGATTCAATTTCCTTTACTGCAGATAGTAAAAGATGCCATTTCTTTGGAAAAGTTTTACTAATTGAGTGTTTTGAAATCTTAATTGTTTCATTAACAGAACCGCGTGTAACACCTACCGTAGATTTACCTTCTTCATAATTAATCACATAATAAGGTGAAGCCAAATCGGATGTTCTTGTCAAAACTACACCACTTGTTATAATATCTAAAGTTTGAGTTTGTACTAAAATTTGATTATTAGGATTCAAATTATTTTTTTCTTTGTAGGAATTAATCACATTATTAATTGCTGATATTAATTGAACTTTAGAATTTGAATTAACGTTTAAAATACTTTCATAACTACCGGCCTCTGAATTTTCCTCAGAATCCTCACCAATCGCAGAACTTCTAATAATCACTTTTTTGTTGGGAAAATTGGTTGCGATTTGTGATAAAAAAAAATTTTTATTTTTTTGCCAATCGTCTATAGTAAAATCAAGAATTTTTTCAATTCGAGAAAGTTTCACATGTTTTTTAAGTAATTTTAAAACATCAGATTTAGATGTAAAAATGGAATTTTTTTTAAAATTTAATTTCAATTCTTCCTTCATTTTTTTATTTTAATAATTTATCATTAATAGTTTTGAAATAAATCATAAGGAAATTATTTATCATAATGTAATTCTAAATATAACCTAATTTTTTTAATAATTCTTCAGCTTTACGTTGTTCTTCCTCAGTAAGATCATCTGGTTTTGCATGTTTTGTTGCAGTGATTAAATTGCTTAGTTTTTTTTCTAATTCTTTTACAATTTGTTGATTTTCTTCTGCAATATTGGTTAATTCCTTTGGATCATTTTTAAGATCAAATAGAATAGATTCAGTAGTATTTTCTCGGCTTCTTAGATATTTGTAACGTGAAGTTCGTAAACCAATAATCTGACCAACTGATTGTGGGTTAATTTTTTCAGAGAAATCACCAGCCGATACCCCCGTTTCTATATATGCAGGTAATTCATCCATCTTATCGTTATTTAATAAAGGAACTAAACTTCTGCCGTCTTTCTGATGATTCTTATTTTGTAGATTTACTATTTCAGAAATAGTAGGAAAAATATCTACATGCCTAACCAAGTTATCAAAAATTAAGTGATTTTTTATCCCATACCCTGCAAAAATTAATGGAACCCTAATTGTTTCTTCAAATAATTCTGACTTACCACGGTTGTTTAAGGAACGTAATTCGTATTCTGAAAGTTCTTTCTTTAATTTATGCATCCTTACTTCTCTTGTTGCTTTTCTCATTAACAATAACATTTTTACTCCTACCGGTTCCAAAGATGGCACAATTTTTTTACCTTTTTTCATTATTTTTTGAATTGTTGGAATCTCACTAGGAATTTTACCCGTTACTGGAATGTAAGAACCGTGATCAGAACTTATAACGATTAGTGTGTTCTTTAAGTTAATTTCTTTTAAAAATTTTCCTATCCACACATCAATAAAAGATAACATTTTATCATAATCATTTTCTCCGAATTCATTATTTCGGAAGTCTTCAGGTAAAGCAAATAGATTATGCAAGTCCATAATATGTATCACGAATAACCAGGGTTCATGTTGTTTCAGTGATTTCAGTTTTTCAATAATTGAATTACCTATACCACCAGAAAGATTTTTCCATGATTCTAATTTATTGTAAATATACGCATAATTTTCATCTAAATTTGATGCTAAGTTAATAAAAAAATCATGATCAGGAAAACAGCCACATAAATAATATCCATCATGTTTGAAATAATCAAAATAAGTTTTAGTGTTCGATGAAAAATTGAAATGAGTTAAACCAGTAGTGATTGGAAACAATCCTGTGAAAATACTGGATAGACTTGTTCCTGTTTGATCTGCAGAACTAATTGCTTGTGTAAAATATACTCCACGTTCAATTAGGTAATCAATATACGTAGTTTTAGCTGATTTTGTAGTACCAAAACATTTATCGGAACGTAGTGAATCTATTGTTAAAAAGAAAACATTTGGTTTTATTCTTAATCACCTTTTAATTAACCTGAACGGCCAAACGGTTTAAGCATATCTTCAATTCGTTTAGTTTCTTCTGGGTCAACATCTTTTGGAATTGAATTGTTTCTTACTTTTGTTAACATTTCTTCCATTTTTTTTACTATATCAGGTTGTTCTTTTGCAATATTATGAATTTCATTAGGATCTTTTTTTAGAGCATAAAGATGTACTTTTTTCTTGGGATCTTTTCTGGAGCGATAATATTTGTAATTTGATGTTCTGACACCAATAGCATTTCCAGGTCTGGTGGGATTTCTTCTTACTGCATTTTCTATAAATGCTGGAACATCATCTAATTTTTTTCCTTCAATTAATGGAACTAAGGTTCTACCTTCAATTTTTTCAAGTTCCAATGGCATGTTGATAAGTTCTGCTATTGTTGGAATGAGATCAATTGAACGTACTTGTTGTGAAACAATTTTGTTTTTTGCATTTATTCCCCATCCACATAACAACAAAGGAACTTTGACCGTTTCCTCAGGCAGAATCCATAAGGTACTTTGACCTCGAGAAGTCAATGAACGATATTCTAATAGAGACAATTGTCTTTTTAGTTTCATACTTTTTATTATAATAATAAAACGACTAAGGAATCTATACAAACTTTCAAGGACGCCAGAAAAGACGGAAGGTAATTTTTTCTTCAGCTTAGAGCCAGGTTCATACAAATATGGAATGAATGTCATTTCATGGCCCACTTTTTTGGTAGGAATGAACTCTCCATGATCTGAAGTTAAAACAACCAAAGTATTGGTTAGATCTATCCTTTCTAAGAATTTTCCTATCCATACGTCTAAAGCAGATACTAATTTATCGTAATCAGTTTCACCATATTCATCATTATAATATTTCTTAGGAATTCCATATTTTACACTTCTATGAATATCAGTAATCCAAATAAAATAAAACCACGGTTCTTTGATTTGTTTATTCTTTATTCTATCAAGTCTATCTAAAATTAATTGTCCTGTTCTTCCTATTTTTTCATATTCAGATCCAGTGTGAAGAAAACCAGGTTTTGGAAAATTTTCTTTTTCATTAAATTTTTCAATTAAATTTATGAAAAATGGAGTACAAGGAGCGGTTCCGTATAGACCATATCCTAATTCCCTAAATTTTTCAAAAATTTTCGTTGATTTTGTCCATGCTGAAACAGTTGTAATTCCAGTTTGAAATGGATATAATGAAGTAAAAATTGCACCCACACAGGTGTAGCTACCATCTGAAGCGCTGATGTGTTGATCAAAATAAACTCCTTTTGCAATTAATTTATCTATATTAGGAGTTTTGGAAGATTTGTTCTTTCCGTAACATTTGTCTCCCCTGAAAGAATCAATTCCTATAAATAGAATATTCGGTTTCACTGATAAAAAAATTTTAAAATTATATTTTAACTTTATTATCTTTTGATTTTGTTCAAATTACATACTTCTATTTAATATTATAATTATCTAGGCAGCAAAAACATTTTTTCGTGTATTTTATAATCCAAAATAGAATCTAATTCCAATCAGCCATGATCCATAGGTAATTCATATCGCAATCACTGATTATTTATACTCAAGATTAATAACCTAAAATCTGATTATAAAATAAAATTTGAAAAGTAATATTTTGTTCTGGTCGGTGAATTCTATAATAGGATAATCTAGGTTTGAATCAATGACAGATCCCAAGAAAACTGATAGTATCAAGAGTATATCTCAGATAGGAATTTCAGACGTAGTAGGCACCGGTGTTGTCGCATTTTTTTGGTTTTACCTAGCTACATTATTAGATGTTGAAACATACGGAGAACTCCACTATTTCATAGCAATTGCCAGTTTTGCATATATTATTTCAATGATTGGTACTCGGGACGTTGTAACGGTTTATGTTTCCAAAAAAATTAAGATTGCACCTACACTTTTCCTATTATCTCTCAGTGTAGGTATAGTAGCAGCAATTGTAATTTTTGGTATTTATTATAGAATAGACGCAGCATTTCTTGTTTTAGCTTTTATCATTAATGATCTAGCTATTGGATACATACTTGGTCAAAAACTGTTTAATTCTTATGCAAAATACATTTTAACGCAAAAGATTCTTACACTAGTTTTTGGTCTTGGCTTTTACTATATTTTTGGAATTGAAGGAATAATTTTTGCTCTCGCATTATCTTACATTCATTTCGCAATCATTATTTTTAGAGGTTCTAGAGAATCAAAAATAGATTTTTCACTTTTATCTTCACGATCAAAGTTTATCATAACCAATTAT
>Ga0310122_10001894_pt1 | contig 13365 bp, 10 predicted proteins | sample CB6_Bottom_1051__FD_203503 | JGI IMG/M metagenome (GOLD analysis project Ga0310122, IMG submission 203503) | Marine microbial communities from Western Arctic Ocean, Canada - CB6_Bottom_1051 | ecosystem: Environmental > Aquatic > Marine > Oceanic | place: Canada: Western Arctic Ocean | collected...
ACTGAACCAAATCGAGGAGCTTGGCTATATCTGTCGCCAAGCAGCGGAGTCTCCGGTGCCATCCACTCCACCCAAGGTGGCTCCATTCGCGGCAGCGTCTCCCGGAGGCCAACCGATAAAACCTGGGAAAATACAGGCCATCTCCGTTATGACATTGGTGGGGGGAATACTGGCCATCCTGACCTGCCTTGGCATTGGCTTGGCAACGGTGGGTTTTTGGATTCCTTGGATTTATTCGCTAGTCCTCGGTATCATGGCCACCATAAAGGGTAGCCAGATGCTGGGCAGCAACCCGGCTCCGGCCTTCGCCTCCGCCAGGACCATCGCAATCATGCAAATCGTCAACATCATCAACTGCGACGTGGTCAACCTGACTCTGGGCATCATCTCGCTGGTTTTTCTGAACGATCCTGAGGTGAAGGAGCATCTCCGCTCCCAGGGCGTGGAGATTTGACATGTTGAAACCATGAGCCAGCAATACAAAATTAAGGGAACGGACGGCGGCGAGTACGGGCCGGTCAGCACGGAGGAGTTGCAGCAGTGGATCGCTCAAAACCGATGCACCCGCGAGTCGCTCGTCGAGGTGGACGGCTCCGGCGAGTGGGTGCCGCTGGCCACACTGCCGGGGTTTCAGGCCGCCTTTGCCGCGCCACCGCCTGTACCTGTGCAGGGCGACGGCGGCGTCTCGACGGTGATCCCGTACAAGAACGCCCCGGCGCTCATCGCCTATTACGTCGGGGTGTTTTGCATCGTGTGCCCGCCGCTGCTTTGCTTCCCGGCGATCGTTCTGGGCGTCATCGGGCTGAGAAGAGTGAAGGAAAATCCCGAGGTCAAGGGCACCGCCCACGCTTGGATCGGTATTTTGTCCGGGTCGTTTTTCCTGCTTCTCTCCATCGTCGTCGGCGTGCTGATCGCGATTGGCTCGTTATCGCAATGAATCTGCCCTGCCGCTGATGTCCCACAAACAAATCACCCTTATCGCCGGCATCGCGTTGATCGGAATTGCCGGAGCGGTGGCGCTGTTTTTCCTCGATCCCACGAAGCATTCGTTCTTCCCCAAGTGTGCCTTTCACTTGGCCACCGGCTATTCGTGCCCGGGTTGTGGGTCGTCGCGGGCGCTTTATGCGCTGACTCACGGCAATGTGCTCGAGGCGGCGCGGCTCAACCCGGGAATCCTGTGCCTCCTCGGGATGGGCGTGACTGACTTTGGCCGCTACATCCGCTCGACGACGCAGCCGAAGCCGTTTCACACCCTGTTCGCGAACACCTGGCTGGTCATCGGCTTGGTGATCGGCATGGTCGTTTACGCCGTCCTACGCAACCTGCCGTGGGCGCCGTTCACCAGTTTGGCCCCATAACCCTCCGCTTGGGCAAAATAACTTCGACGCTTGGCCGCTTGGCCGCTTGAATACCGGCCGTGCCAAGGGAGTACACGCTCAAATCATTCCGCGTGCCGGTCGATCTCAACATCGACTACGAGGCGGAACTCAACGCTCAGCAGTTTGCCGCTGTTTCCGCGCCGCCGGGGCCGGCGCTGGTGCTGGCCGGTGCCGGCGCGGGCAAGACGCGCACGCTGACTTATCGCGTGGCCTACCTGCTTGAGCAGGGCATCCCGGTGGACCGTATCCTGTTGCTGACGTTCACAAACAAGGCGGCGCGCGAGATGATGAACCGCGTGCAGGACTTGATCGGCGGCGACACGGCGGGGCTTTGGGGCGGGACGTTCCACTCGGTTGGCCATCGGGTGTTGCGGCGGCACGCCGAGGCGGTCGGCTACCCGCAGTCGTTCACCATCATGGACCGTGACGATGCCAAGGCCCTGATGAGCGCGGCGATCGCCGACGCCGGCATCGACACGAAGGCGACGCGCTTCCCCAAGCCGGATTTGGTCTGCGACATCCTCTCGATGTCGCTCAGCACCGGCCTGCCGCTTGGCCAAGTGATGGAGGAACGCTACTCGTATTTTGACACGCTCACCGACGAGATCGCCCAGGCGCACGCCGCCTACACCAAGCGCAAGCGCGCCAACGGCGTGATGGATTTCGACGACCTGCTCAATCTTTGGCTGCGGTTGCTGAGCGAAAACGAAGAGGTACGTGAGTCGTATCAGACACGGTTCCAGTTCATTCTTGTCGATGAATATCAGGACACGAACCAGGTGCAGTGCGAGTTGATCGATCTGCTCGGCGGTAAGCACCACAACATCATGGCGGTCGGCGACGACGCGCAGAGCATCTATTCGTGGCGCGGCGCGAACTTCCGCAACGTGCTCGAGTTCCCCGACCGGCACGACAACACGCAGGTTTTCAAGATCGAGACGAACTACCGCAGCACACCGGAGATTCTTGACTGCGCCAACGCCGTCATCGCCGCGAACACGCAGCAGTTCAAAAAAGTGCTCGCGCCGGTGCGCGACTCCGGCATGAAACCGGCGCTCGTCTGCTGCAACGACGCCAACCAGCAGGCGGAATTCATCGCCCAACGCGTGCTCGAACTGCGCGACGAGGGCATGCCGATGGAGGGGATGGCCGTGCTGTACCGCTCGCACTTTCACGCGCTCGAACTGCAGATGGAGTTCACGCGGCGCAACATCCCGTTCGTGCTCACGAGCGGCATCCGATTTTTCGAGCAGGCGCACGTCAAGGACGTCGCCGCGTACCTGAAGCTCCTGAGCAACCCCGGCGACGAGTTGGCCTTCAAGCGCATCGTGCTGATGCTGCCGGGCGTCGGGGCCAAGTCGGCGGCCAAGCTGTGGGCGGCGTTCACCCCGCGCCTGGCCAAGGAGCCAAGCTTGGCCAAGGCGCTGCGCGACATCGCCGGTCATGCGCCAAAAAAAGCCGCGCTTGGCTGGGAACAGTTCGCCGAGACGCTTGGCCAACTCGACGACGAACAGGCCAAGGGGCCGGGGCATCTCATCCGCATGGTCGTCGCCGCCGGGTACGAGGATTATTTGCAGGACAAGTTTCCGAATTACTACACCCGACTCGAGGACCTCGAGCAGGTCGCCGGTTTCTCCGAACAATACAACACCACCGAGGAGTTCCTCAGCGAAGTGGCTCTGCTGACCAATCTCGACACCGACACGAAACGCGACAGCAACGCCGACCCGGAGCAGATTCGGCTCTCAACGATTCACCAGGCCAAGGGGCTGGAGTTCGACGTGGTGTTCGTGATGATGCTGTGCGACGGGCTGTTCCCGGCGAAACGCGCGATCGAAAGCCCCGACGGCGAGGAGGAGGAGCGCCGGCTGTTTTACGTCGCCGTCACCCGCGCCAAGACCGAGCTATACCTGAGCTACCCGCTGATGCGTTTCATGCACGGCTCCGGCGGCGAGGCGATGCAGCAACGCTCACGCTTCCTCGACGAAATCGACAGCGACCTCGTCGAGGAATGGAATCTGCAAAACTTCGACCCCTACGGCTGACTGTTGGTTTTGCGGGGCTTCTTTTTGCAGCGGCCGGTGTTGAGGTGGCGGTTGACGGCGTTCAAATAAGCCTTGGCGCTGGCCTCGATGACGTCGGTGCTCGCCCCCTTGCCGGTAACGAGGTCGCCGTCGCCGAAATCGACTTTTACGCTCACTTCGCCCAACGCGTCTTTGCCGTGCGACACGGCGCGGAGGGCGTAATCTTTCAGACGACCGCGTGTCTCGGTGAGACGGTCGATCGCCTTGAGCGCGGCGTCCACCGGGCCGTCGCCGACGCCGGCGTCCTCAAGCACGGTCTCTTTTTTGGAGCGGCCGGTGGCGGCTTTTTTCAGGCGCACAGTGGCGGTGGGGACGGTGTGATTACCGCTGGTGACGTTGAGATATTCCATCGACCACGTCTCGGGCACCTTGGTCATTTGGCCGTCGACCAATGCGCCGAGGTCGTCGTCGTACACGAATTTCTTTTTGTCACCGACCTCTTTGAACCGGCTGAAGACGTTGGCAATCTCCTCGTCGCTCAACTTGAAGCCAAGGTGCCGCAGGCGCATGGCCATCGCGGCCCGGCCGCTGTGCTTGGTCAGCGGCAATTCTGTCTGGCCCCAGCCGACGTCCTGCGGGTCCATGATTTCGTACGTCTCGCGTTTTTTAATAATGCCATCCTGGTGAATGCCGCTCGAGTGGGCAAAAGCGTTCTCGCCGACGATCGCCTTGCTGCGCTGCACCGGCAGGCCGCTCATGCGCGCCACCAGCTTGGAGGCTTTCACGATTTGCTTTGTTGCCACGCCGCAGGTGTAGCCGGTGTAAACGTCGTTGCGTGTCTTGAGCGCCATGACGACCTCCTCGAGCGCGGCGTTGCCGGCGCGTTCGCCGATGCCGTTGACGGTGCACTCAATTTGCCGCGCGCCGGCCTCGACGGCAGCGAGCGAGTTGGCCACAGCCATGCCGAGGTCGTTGTGGCAATGCACGCTGATGATCGCCTTGCCGGATTGGAACTCCGGCACGGCGTCGTGCAGGTGCCCGATCAATTCACCGAACTGCCCCGGCACGGCCCAGCCGACCGTGTCCGGGATGTTCACGGTCGTCGCACCGGCATCGACGGCCGCCTGGCAGACCTCGACCAGAAAATCCGGCTCGGTGCGGGAAGCGTCCTCCGGCGAAAACTCGACGTCGGCGACGAGCTTGCGGGCGCGCTTCACGCCATCGACGGCGAGCTTGATGATCTGGCTCTGCGCCTTGCCGAGCTTGAATTCGCGGTGCAGCTTCGACGTGGCGAGAAAGACGTGGATGCGCGCCTTTTTGCCGGCCGGCGCGACGGCCTTGCCGGCCGCCTCGATGTCCTTGGGCACGCAGCGGGCGAGTCCGGCGATGGTCGGCCCCTTGATTTCCCTGGCGATGGTGTTGACGGCGGTGAAGTCGCCCTCGCTGATCACCGGGAAGCCGCCCTCGATCACGTCCACCTTCAGCCGGGCGAGTTGCCACGCGACCTCGAGTTTCTCGCGGAGCGTCATTGAGGCGCCGGGGCACTGCTCGCCATCGCGGAGTGTCGTGTCGAAAATGATGATCCGGTTTTTTTTCATGTCTCGTTTCCTTTTAACGGTTCAACAAAAAACCCCGTTGCCTCCTGGCAGCGGGGTTGACGAAAGTCTTAGTAACAAGTTCAAACCACAGCCGCCCGACCGCTACCCAGTAGCGCCAGTCCCAGCAGCAGAAGTTGTAGGCTCAAACTTGCCATCGCGCGGGAATTTAGCGGTGGCGCCTGGCCAAGTCAACCGGTTTTTCCCGGGCCGTTTTGCACCCAGTACACTTCATGGTAAATACTCAGTTTCACTCGCCCCCATCACCATCCCCGCCGCCCTCCACCGGATCGCCAACCAGCGTGATCAAGGCGGTTTCACCGGGGTTCGTCTCCAGCACAACGCTTTCCGGACCCCAACCGGACCAACCCTGCAGACCGGGTGCATCCGGGTCGCTGTCAATCACCGCAACCCCAAGACCGAACTTGACGTTTTTCTGGAGACTCTCCAAGCCGATTGCTTCAGGCGAAAACGACATCTCATAAATGGTCGTGCCAGTGTGAGGATAAATCGTCTTTTGCGTGCGAAGGATCACCACGTCAAACTCGCCCTTGCCGGCAAGCTGCTTCGTATGCCCCACCACCGAGCCTTTGACGGTGTTCGCCATCGTGTTTTTATCATATAGGGTTCCATCCCCGAGGTACGGTTCCACCAGGGCGAACAGGTACTCGCTCATGACCTCCTCCCGATTGGCATCGGTAAACAGCACCCGCACGGCATCTCCCTCTTCAGCCTCTTTCTTGGTATGATGATGCATATCGTCATCAACCTCCACAATTAAGTGGACCCCTTCCTCCCTCCAGCCGACGGCAATCGAAACTGAATGGTCCGTTTCACCATCCCAGGAGCCCTCGTTATATTCGGCAAACTGCGCATAGGTCACATCACCAGAAAGATAAATCCTCTGGGCTCGTTGTCCCTCAGACACCACCTCGAAACCGGGATTAGTCACAAAGTTGCCTTGGAACAGTTTATTACTTTTGACGTCTAAATTACCCCTGAACAATTCATTAGTTTGAGACATCCAATTAGCCTGAAAGGTCTCGTAGAATAAATCAATTCGATTAGGGGATCTTAAAGACGGCTTAATATAAGGTTCTACACGATAGAACCGGTGATTGATTTTGAAACGGCCAGCGCGAGTTCGAGTTCGTCTTTGACTAAAAATAAGAGGAGGCTTACTCGTATTGAAAATCTTTGAGGTACGCCATTGAATCAGGTCTTCCGAAGACATGACCTGGAGTTCACGCGAACCAAACAACTTTTTTTTCTTGAGAAAACCGTAGTGACCAGGCTTAAAAGCGGTGACTTTCAGGCTGAAATAGTTTGGTTCCAGAGTAAATTCTTTTAAGATGAAATGATTTTTAAGGACGTTGACCACATTCATATGGCCAAAGAAAACCGCGCCATCCATCGGCCTCTCTTTAGCCTTGTCGCTCGCATTGACTTCAGCGCCGTTGGCCAACAGCAACACGACCACCTCTTCAAAACCACCCATGGTCGCAAAGTGCAGCGGCGTGGCCTTGTCGTCGTCACGACGGTTCACATTCGCGCCGTTGGACAAGAGCAACTCGGTGATCTCGAGGTGACCATACTCGGCGGCGTAGTGCAGCGCCGTCTTGCCGGTCCAGTCATCCACCGTGTCGATGTCCGTGCCGGCGTCGATGTGGGCGCGAACGGTCGCGATGTCGTTGCGCCAACTGGCCGCCGCCCAGATCGGCAACTCCGGCGCAGCGTGCGCAGCAATGACCCACCACAACGGGAGACAAACGAAAAAACGGCTGAGAGTCCTGAACATTGGCCGCGCACCGTTTATACGGTCACGGCCCGATCGGCCAGCGAAATCGCCTGTTTCGGCCGGTCTTGCACCGGCTCGGGGCTTGGCTTACGCTCCCGCCGCTCGATTTCGTACGACATGAAACAATTTACCCGAACATTCATTTGCCTTGGCTTGGCCCTCGGCACCCTCTCCCTGCCCGCGCTTGGCCAAGCGCAGGACGACGCCCCCGCCGCTGCGCCCGATCTTGGACCGGTACTCGAGCGGCTCGACCAAGTGATCGCCGGCTTGGCCAAGGTCTCCGGCAACTTGGCCAAGCTGCAAAAAACCAGCGGCGCCATCGCCAAGGACAAGTCGCTCAAGACCGCCACGAAGCAGTTGAGCGACCTCAACGCCGCTGTCGAATCGCTGGCCGTCCAACTCGCCGCCCAGGCCAAGGCCGCGGACAGCCAAGCCGCCATCGCCGCCGATACGGCCAAGTTGCTCGAGAAACTCGTCGCCTTGCAAACCGCCGCTGCCGACCGGGCCAAGCGACCGGCGGCCAAGCCCAAGTGGGAGTACAAATCGATCTTTGGCGACAGCCGCGTCGCGCTCGAGGAGGAGATGAATCTGTTCGGCAAAGACGGCTGGGAGTTTTTCAACATCACCTCGTTCGGCCGTGGCACCGCCGGGTTCGCCCGCCGGCCAATCAAACGTTGACCCGCCGCACCTGAAACCGTTCACTACCTGTTTTTCGCACATGTCAGAATCTGCATCCGTTATCGAATCCGAACCGACCGCCGCCAACAACGACACGGACACTCCCAGCGACAGCGACGTCGTCGTGATCGACGAGCTGCGCTCGACCTACGACCGCATGAAAGCCGAGATGGCCAAGGTCATCATCGGCCAGGACGAGGTCGTCGAGCGGCTCCTGATCTGCGTCCTCTCGCGAGGCCATGCGCTGCTCATGGGCGTGCCCGGCCTGGCCAAGACGCTCATGGTCAACTCGCTCTCCAAAGTGATGTCGCTCGACTTCAACCGCATCCAGTTCACGCCCGACCTGATGCCCTCCGACATCACCGGCACCGACATTTTGCAGGAGACCGCCGAGGGCCGGCGCGAGTTCGAGTTCGTCAGGGGGCCAATCTTCGCCAACATTATTCTCGCCGACGAAATCAACCGCACGCCGCCCAAGACGCAGTCCGCGCTGCTCGAGGCGATGCAGGAGCATCACGTCACCGTATCCGGCCGCATCATGCCGCTGCCCGAGCCGTTCTTTGTGCTCGCCACGCAAAACCCCATCGAGCAGGAAGGCACCTACTCGCTGCCGGAGGCGCAGCTCGATCGCTTCATGTTTTTTATCGAGGTCGAGTACCCGACCCTCGACGAGGAACGCCGCATCGCCCGCGAGACCACCGGCGCGGCGACGCGGGAAATCACCCCCCAAGTCAGCGGCGCGCAGATCATGAAATATCAGGAACTGGTCGAGCGCGTGCCGGTGCCGGATCACATTTACGACCTCGCGGTGGACATCGTCCGCGCCACCCGCCCCGACTCCGGCGACGCGCCGGACTTCTGCAAAAAACTCATCTCGTGGGGCGCCGGGCCGCGCGCCGTGCAGTACCTCATTCGCGGTGCCAAGGCGCGCGCCGTGTTGCAGGGCAGCTACCTCGTGCGGCAGGAGGATCTCGAGGCCGTCGCCCACCCTGTCCTGCGGCATCGCATCATCACCAACTTCCAGGCGCAGGCTGAGGGAATGAGCAGCACCGTCATCGTCAACCAGTTGCTCGACCAATTCCGCGACGACAGTGCCTGAGCCAAGCGCGCAACCGCTGATCGAGGCCGACGTCGTCGGGCGGCTCATGGGCCAGCCGTTGCTCGCGCGGTTCCCGATGGAGGGCAGCGTCTCCGGCCACCACCGCAGCCCGCACCGAGGCTCCAGCGTCGAGTTTGCCGAGTACCGAAACTACGCCCCCGGCGACGACATCCGGCGGCTCGACTGGCGCGTCTTCGCCCGAACCGACCGCTACTACCTCAAAGAGTTCGAGGCCGAGACCAATTTGCGCTGCTACGTCGTGCTCGACTGCAGCGGCTCGATGGGCTTCGAGGGCGAACACGGCACCCGGCTCGACTATGCCAAGCGCCTCGCAGCCACGCTCAGCTACCTCATCATCAACCAGGGCGACGCCGCCGGCCTCCTGCACGTCACGGAAAAAACCACGCCCGACATCCCGCCGCGCCGCAACGCCTCCCACCTGCAAATCATCCTCGACGCGCTTGGCCAAGCGCAGCCCACCGGCGGGACGCAACTCGTTCCGATGCTGCACGAGCTCGCCGAGAAAGCCCGCCGCCGCGCGCTCGTTGTCATTTTGTCCGACTGCTTTTGCGACGGTGCCGAACTGCGCGACGCGCTGCAGCATCTGCGTTTTCAAAAACACGACCTCGCGCTGTTTCATCTGCTTGACCCGCTCGAGCTGGCCTTCGAGTTCGACCGGCCGGTGCGGTTTGTGGATATGGAAGGCTCGCAGTCGATCGTCACCGAACCGGCCACCGTCCGCGCCGAATATCAGGCCCAGCTCAAACGCTTCCTCGGCAAGCTGCGGGACGATTGCCACGAATTTAACGCCGACTACCGCCGCGTAACTATTGACCAACCGTACGGCCAGGTGCTCGCCGATTTCCTCACCGAGCGCGCACGCCACGCCACACGGGCATGACCTTTCTCCAGCCGCTCATCCTGTGGGGACTGCCCCTCGTGCTGCTGCCGGTGATCATTCACCTGATCAACCGCATGCGGCACCGGCCAAGGCAGTGGGCGGCGATGCAGTTTCTCCTCGCCGCCACGCGCAGCTCCACCAGCCACGCCAAGCTGCGCAATTTGCTCATCCTGCTCATGCGCGTGCTCGCCGTGCTGACGCTGCTGCTGTTCCTCGCCCGGCCACTCGTCGGCGGCTGGATGGGCTGGGCGCTGGCCGCCGCGCCGGACGCCATCCTGTTGCTCGTCGATCGCTCGGCCAGCATGGAGGCGCGCGTCGCCGGGGCGGACGAGTCGCGCCGCGAATACGCGCTCAAGATGCTCGCCGACGCCGCCAGGGAATTCGAGCACGCCAGCCACCTCGTGCTGCTCGACAGCGCCACACGGCAGGCGCGCGAAATCGCCAACGCCGCCTCGCTGCCCGGGCTGCCCGACACGCAGGCGACCGACACCGCCGCCGACCTCCCCGCCATGCTGCAAACCGCGCTCGATTGGCTGATCGAAAATCAGGCCGGCACCGCCGAGATTTGGATCGCCTCCGACCTGCAGGCCAGCAACTGGCAACCGGATGATCCCCGCTGGGAAACCATCATCACGGCGTTCGACTCGATGCCACAAAAAGTCCGCGTCCGCCTGCTCGCCACCACGCAGGAGTCGCCCGGCAACGCCTCGATTTCCGTCGCGCAGCTCTCCCGCCAACAAGCCACCGGCGGCGGCGAAGTGCGCTTGGCCGTCGATCTCACACGCAGCCAAGCCGACGCCGGCAGAGCCACGATCACCCGCACGCTCAACGGCGTGGCCACCGAACTGGAGGCCAGGGTCACCGGGCAATCCACCCGCTGGCGGCATCGCTTCGCCGTCGGCGACCAAGCGGGCGGCTGGGGCAAACTCGAGTTGTCGGCCGATGGCAACCCGCGCGACAACATCACTTACTACCGGTACAGCGACGACCACCGGCCGGCCGGCTTGGTCGTCACCGGGAGTGCGCTTGGCCCGTTGTGGCAGGCGGCTGCCTCGGCTGCCGGGCGGGACGGTCGCACCCCGGCGAAGCGCTACGCGCCGGACGACGTGACCCCGGCCGATCTGCGCGACGCCACGCTCGTCGTTTGGCAGGCACCGCTGCCGGAGGGCGAAATGGCCGGCGCGCTGCGGCGGTTCGCCGACGAGGGCGGCCGCGTCATTTTCTTTCCGCCGGACCAAGCGGCGACGGCGCGTTTTGCCGGCTTGGGCTGGGGCGAAAAACAAACCAGCGGCGACGCCGGTTTTGCGGTTGGCCGCTGGGACGAAGATCAGGGGCCGCTGGCCAACACCGACGAGGGGCTGCTGTTGCCCTTGGCCAAGCTCGGCGTTCGCCAACGCCAACAGGTCATCGGCCAGGCGGCGGTGTTGGCGGCGTTCGACGATGGCCAAGCGCTGCTCGTGCGCCAGTCGCTTGGCCAAGGTGAAGTTTATTTTTGTGCCACCCTGCCGCTGCTCGCGTGGTCGGAGATGGGCGACGGCCTCGTCGTCGTCCCGATGCTGCAACGCCTGCTCGCCGCCGGGAGCCGCCGGTTGCAGCGCGACTCCGTCGCCGAATGCGGCCATGTCGGCGCGGGCGATTTGCAACTCGAGTGGACGTCAATCGAGACCGGCCAGCGCGGCGACGTGCAAACGCAGGCCGGCGTTTATCAGTCCGGCGACCGCTGGCTGGTTGTCAACCGGCCCGCCGCCGAGGACGAGTTCGAGCGCGTTGGCGACGAGGCTGTCGCCGGGTTGTTCGGCTCGCTGTCGTTTCAATTGTTTCAAGCGCAGCGCGACGACACGGCGTTGCAGGGTGAAATCTGGCGGATGTTTCTTTTCCTGATGCTGCTCGCGCTGCTGATCGAAGCGTGGCTCATCCGGCCCGGCCCGATACCCGACGACGCACCGCCCAAACCCCAACCCGCCGCCGCATGAATCACTGGTCCTTTGCAGCTTCGTTGATGGTTGTCCTCGCCGGGATCGGCGGGGTGACGCTGGCCGCTTGGCTTGGCTGGGGCAACTGGCAGCGCAACGGCCGTCGCGGCAAAATCGCCCTGCTCGAGGTGCTGCGATTTGTGGCGGTGGCGATGCTGGCGTTCACGCTGTTGCGCCCGGAGTTTGTCCGGCTCATCCAGCGCACCGACCCGCCGCAGGTCGCCATTCTCACCGACGCGTCGGGCAGCATGCTCACGCGCGACGTCGTCAGCACGAACGACATCATCACCCGGCGCGCCTGGGTCGAGGCACAAACCAAGCGCGCGTTTTGGACGCCGCTCGAGGCCGGCTCCAAGGTGCTGACCGGGGCGTTCGCTGCGCCGCCGGATTTGACCGCGACGAATGCGCTTGGCCAAGTGCGGGAAATCGGCACCGACTTGAGCGGCGCGCTTGGCTCGGTGCTCGACCAGCAACGCAACCTCAAGGCGGTACTGCTGTTGAGCGATGGCGATTGGAACCTTGGCCCGTCGCCGATCGGCATCGCCACGCGCTACCGCGACGAGGGCATCCCGGTGTACAGCGTCGTCACCGGGCAGGACGAATCGATCCCCGACCTCGCGATGGAGGAAGTCGCCGCGCCAGCGTACGGGCTGTTCGGCGAGCAAATCGCCATCCCGTACTCGGTGCAAAGCCACCTGCCGCGCGACGTCGCCACCGAGGTGCGGCTCATGCAGGGCACCGAGCAGTTGGCCGCCAAAAAAATCACCCTCCCGGCGAACAGCCGTTTCCGCGACTCGATCATGTGGTACCCGCGCGAAGTCGGCGAGTTCGACCTGCGGCTGGAGTTCCCGGTCGAGCCGGACGAGGGGCTGCGCGACAATAACTCGGCGGCGTTTCACATCGCCGTGCGCGTGGTCAAGCTGACTGTGCTGGTCGTCGATTCGCAGCCGCGCTGGGAATACCGTTTCCTGCGAAACGCCCTCGCCCGCGACCCCGGTGTGGACTTGAGCTGCATGTTGTTTCACCCAAACATCGGCACCGGCGGCGGGCGCGACTACCTCTCCGCCTTCCCCGGTTCGCGCGAAATGCTGTCGCGTTACGACGTGATTTTTCTCGGCGACGTCGGCGTCGGCAAAGGGCAGTTGAGCGAGAAAGACGCCGAGCTGATCAAGGGCCTCGTCGAGCAGCAGGGCAGCGGGCTGGTCTTCATGCCGGGGCGGCGCGGCAATCATCTTTCGCTGATGGACAGTCCGCTGAAGGAGTTGATGCCGGTCGTGCTCGACGACGCCAAGCCCACCGGCGTCGGCCTGCAAAACGAGTCGGTGCTCACGCTCTCGAACCGCGGACGCGGCCATCTGCTCACTCGCTTCGACGCCGACGAAATGGTGAACGACCAGATTTGGAAAATGCTCCCCGGTTTTTACTGGTCCACCGGCGTGATCAAAAGCAGGCCCGGCAGCGAAGTGCTCGCCGTGCACTCGGAGTTGCGAAATCAGTTTGGCCGCATCCCGCTGCTGGCCATCCGCAGCGCCGGTCGCGGCAAGGTGTTGTTCATGGGCACCGACAGCGCGTGGCGTTGGCGGCGCGGCGTCGAGGACAAGTTTCATTACCGCTTTTGGAGCCAGGTCGCCCGCTGGATGGCGCACAAGCGGCACCTCGCCGAGAAGGATGGCATCCGGCTGAGCTACACACCCGAGACGCCCAAGGTCGGCGACCGTGTTTTCCTGCAGGCAACGGTGCTCGACGAGGCAGGGTTCCCGCTGGAAAACGGCGAGGTCAACGGCACGATCATCTCGCCCACCGGACGCGGCGAGCAGCTTGAGTTGATTGAAGTCGAGGGCGGCTGGGGTGTTTACAGCGCGGAGTTTTCGCCGCAGGAAGGCGGGCCGTTCGAGATCGCCATCGACGCCCCCGAACA
>Ga0310122_10001895_pt1 | contig 13362 bp, 17 predicted proteins | sample CB6_Bottom_1051__FD_203503 | JGI IMG/M metagenome (GOLD analysis project Ga0310122, IMG submission 203503) | Marine microbial communities from Western Arctic Ocean, Canada - CB6_Bottom_1051 | ecosystem: Environmental > Aquatic > Marine > Oceanic | place: Canada: Western Arctic Ocean | collected...
CTCGCCGAGGCATTCGAGAACCCGTTCAAACAACAGTACCCTGACCCGACTTCAGTCGGCGAGTGAGGATTCCTGGTCGGTACCCGAAGTCAGAGGTGGGCGAGTGAGGACCCTGGTAAACTCCTTTGAGTAGTCCTATTTCCCGACACCCTCTGGGGTTTCTGAGAAGAAGAAACACTCTGGTCGTAAAAGCTGTGGCCCTGCCCTGGTCAGGCTTCCGCAGTTGTTTCGGGTCCGTAAACTGCTAGGGGCAACGACACGTGGTGCACTCCATCAACCCGAACATCAAACGCATAAGTACCCGGATTTGGGAACACGAGGCCATCCATATTCAATACATGCGGCACTCTAATGCTACCTCCTGTCGCGCCCGGCCCAGGGGCCAAATACATCTCCCCGTCGAGCCTTATCAATTCGATACCAGCCGGATCCTTGAGCGTGATCTCTATATCATGACGGCCCGTCTCAGTGAGTGGGGCCGAGAAGCGGAGAACCAGCGCCATCTTTGGGTGCCGAGCAGGAAAATTAGGTGTGTGGAGTCTGTCAAAGATGCCGAGAATGTTCAGCTTCCCGGCGCCGTCGATAGTGGCTGCATCCGCCAATAGCGCTAGATCGACATCCATGATAGAGAACTCGTGAAGTTAGGGTTCAGGCCGAGCAAGATCGTGCTCACCAATAGACTCTTCAGGTAGCATCAGCTGCTGAGCGATAGCGATACCAGCGATGATGTCAATGAACGTGTGAGCAAGGATGCAGGGGAGTAGGCTTCCAGACATTAGGAAACCCCAAGCCAGTATCACTCCCATCGTCATTGTCCGGACGATACCGAGCGCGCTTTGATACGCGTGCATCACCCCGAAAACGAGAGACGTAATTAAGACCGCACCCGCCACTCCTGTAACCGGGGTTAACACGGGAATGGCGTAGCCACGGTATGCTATTTCCTCTCCAAGGCCCGCAGCAACTGACAACAGAACGAAGATTCCTCGCTCTTTTCCTGTTTCGGGTAGCAGTGCCCGAAGCATCCTACTTTCCTTCAGCCCGAGCGAGATTCCGATGTTTCGAAACGCGAAGCTCACTACCAAACCAGCCACCGTGAGCACAAGTGTCCAAATCACTAACCTATCTGTCGAAATCCACTCAAGACCGATCGCCCTAGGGCCCTCTCTGCGCATTCCAACAAGACACGTGATCACCCCCAAGGCACACAGCGTTCCTATGGAACTCCAGTATGCGGGCACGCGCTCTATGAACGCTTCTTTGATAAGCGGGAGTTGGGCAATCGCAAGAGCCGGCATGCCCACCAGCAATAAAGCGAGCAGGATCGAGTCCGCCAGTTGGACCTCAGTAAGAAAGTAGAGTGACAACTGCATACTCAGGGCCAACAGCACTCCACCCCAAATAAACCCGCTTGAAAATACCGAACCGTCTCCTAAAGACCTCAAGAGCTGACAGCTTCTTGTCCGAAGTTCTCGATCGCCGCCAACGTAAAACGAACGTCCTCCCATGTCGTCGTGTGATTCAAGATGCAGAGCCTTAGGGAATACAGCCCGCGAAGTCGAGTCGAAGACATCATCGCCACTGCCTCGTCAATCACTCGGGCCTGCACAGCTTCATTGATCTCTTCCAGTTGCACATCATCGAGTTCGGCAGTGCTTGGGTTAACTCGGAAGCAGACGACGCCTAGCGAAGCTGGATTGGCGATCTGGAGGATAGTAGATTTACGGATGTAGGCCTCAGCCCGCTCGGCAAACTCAATGCCCCGCCCGATAGAACGCCTAAAGGCACCCATACCAAACGTCTGCACGGACATCCACACTTTTAGCGCACGGAAAGAGCGGCTCAACTGGAGGCCCCGATCGCCGAAGTTTGGGTGATCCCTCCCCCACTGTGTGTCTTGAAGGTAGTCGGGCTGTACCGAGAACGCTCCCTCCAACTTTCGGATATCCTTTACCATCAGACAGCCGCATTCAAAGGGCTGGAATAGCCACTTGTGCGCATCCATCGCGATTGAGTCTGCGCGCTCCATCCCTTTAAGAAGCTCCGAACCGCGCTCCGTCAGAATCGCGAAACCCCCGTAGGCCGCGTCGACATGAAACCATATTTTCTCTGACGCACAATAGTCCGCTATCTCGTCCAACGGGTCGATAGCTCCGGTGTTGGTTGCTCCAGCATTTCCGCAAATGGCGATCGGCGTGAGGCCGGATTCTCGATCCTGCCTAATCATCCTGCTAAGCTCGTCCATATTAAGGCGAAAACGGTCGTCCGTTGGTACCATCCTGACAGACTCTGGACGGACACCGATGATCGTCGCAGCACGGCTAAGCGCGGTATGGCTCTGGTCGCTCATGTACACAGATGGCTGCTGTGGTGCTCCGGCGGCCTCGCGTGCTGCCACAAAGCCATCGAGACTCGCAGCGGAGCCCCCGCTGGTGAAAAGGCCACCAGCGGTCTCCGGGTACCCTATCCAACTGCGGAACCAGTCGATCACTACGACTTCGAGCATACTCGGCCCACTCGCTCCCAACCACGTTCCTTGGAAGATGTTGTGCCCAGCAGCCATGAAGTCAGCTAAGACCCCCGGCCAGGTCGGAGCGCAGGGCACAAAGGCGAAGAAGCGTGGGTGATCCACTCGACTTGCTATAGGGAGGATCTCACGAGCCGCGCGTTCGATAACCTCTTCTGACGGCCGGCCTTCCTCCGGAGGGTCTTCGCGCATAATGGGTTCGAGCTGGGACCGGGATCCACCGCGCCACGCAGGTTCGTTCGGTAGATTCTGGACACGCTTGACTACCAATTCAGCAGCCCTCATGGCAGATGCCATCATCTGCTTCGGACTCATTTCGAGTTCGCTTCTGCCACCATCTTCCGCCCGCGAGGTCATACGGATAATCTTCCTTCCATGACTGGAGAAACCGCTAGGACTCTAGGAGCCACTACCGGCAAAGGTCTCGTGTTCCGAGTGTTGGATGCGATGGACGCACCTCATTCAGGTCGTATTCTACGATTGAGGTTACAGTCGGGTGAAGCTCCATCCATCAAATCGCTTCGCAAGCTGGAGATGCTGGCCACAGGACCCCAGGGTCAAGTCTGTCGCATACGAGCCATTGGGTTCGCTGTCTTTGGAGGCAAGCCAAGCAACGATCGACTGCTGCGAACGGGTCGAGTAGACCTCCACATCGAAGAACTAGACGACGGCGGACCAGTGGGACTCCGGTGGGAGGTTGCTCCGACTTAGTATCACTCAGAATTCTATCTCGTCCGCAGTCCCGGTGGCTCGCGGTTAAAGGTATTCAAGAACCAATCCCGATAGTCGTCGTTCTTACCAGGGTTCTCACGAGCCCACCCGGCGCGTGCCGTGGTAAACTCTTCAGGTCGAGACGTGAAGATGAACGCGTCTAAGTATCCGGCTTCCTTGGCGTATACCAATTCGTCCAGCGGACCGTAGGGAGATGTGTCGAAAGCCGTGCGGCCAAGCAACCATGCGTCCGCGACTCGTGATAGAATAGCCCGCTCCAGATCATATTCTACAGCGGTAGGTGCTTCTGGAAGCCACTCCTCCTGGCGGCCCATCGTCACCATAAGGTGCAGGTGCGCATAGATCTGATGGACGAGCATAGCATCAGCCGCTCCGCCAAAGACAGGAATTCGGACAGTATCCCCGTCGATCTCAAGACGATCCCAAACGTAAACCTCCTCAGGTGTTGGCCGGCTCTCGACCAAGAACGTGGGATCCTCCACGATGTTCCTCTCCTCCCGCATAACCCATTCGTGGATTTCTTGCACCCGCTCTTGTTCCACACGTAAACGAGCCCCGGAGTGGATGATAATGGGTCGTGGCACTGGCACTTCCGGAGTTCCTGTGGCACAACCCGTGGATACCGCCAACAGGATGATCACCGTCCGCGTAAGGGTCGATCTATGAGAACCGGCAAACTCTAAGATTGGTAGTGTCGTCATCTGTCCCTTAGTCCGCCTAATCAAAAGCCTTGACACTCAAGGGTCCGTGACCCGAATTGAGTGCACCTGAAAACAAGAGTAAAGTAGGAGCTAACGTGCTAGGCACGTTCATCGACGATGTACAGGGCTTCCATTCGCCCCAAACTATGACACCCACCGAGTTGGGCGACGGCCTCGCACAACTCATCTGGGAGAGCTTCTCCGACTTCTTCACAAAAGAAGATGCCGAGCCTTCCCTGCCTGACATTAATATTTTCTCTGAAGATGAAAACCGTTCGAGTCGCACAATTGAAGAGGCACTTATTTTTTTTATGTGGACGTACATACGCGGAGTTCAGATGGCATTCTTAGGTCGGGTACCAGACGAGAGGATTCGGGTAGGGTTTAGATACTCTCCATCAAGCGGTCTTCGAGGACATGGTAGAACATGGAACACCAGAGTCCCAACTCCCGATGTTTGAGCGGCGTGTGGTCACCCGGTATGCGGAGTACCATCAAGCTGCAACCGAGTCAGATCATCGACTCGGGGAAGCAGCATCAAGGCACCTCATGGGACGCCAAGCGAACAAGTCCTTGTCGGCAGCACTTAGTGAGCGCGCGATCGCCATTGTGAACCCGCTGCGGGACTTCCTCGATGAAGTAGCTCTGATCGATTCCTAGAGGAAGCAGGATTAAACGCTTTATTCAGCCTACCTTGTCCACTTCATGACTTCGAATGGACTGCGACAGTCCCTGCACCAGTAGCTGCTTACTGAGGCGTTACCGCCAAAAGCGTTCATGATCTCCGTCTCACCTCCTAAGCAGAAGGGGCACGCAGGGCTCACAGGAAGCAGCGAGGGCGCTTCGCTTATCCGGGCCTCGGGGTCGAAGGACGATTCTTGGGCCACCTTCTTCTCTGCCCCATGTCTGAGAGGCATATCCTTCTCCCTCATTCGACCAACAGCGCCCGGTTGCGGTCACCTCTTACCCGCTCGATAGCTTCCTCATCCGGGCGACCGGGTCCGCGTGCGCGATCCTCGTCCCAGCCACTGTTGGGTTGAGCCCGGTCGATATTGACCTCCACTAAGGCAGTAAGATCACGTAATCGCTCCCGAAGAACCTCTGTCATAGACTCGCCGGACTCAGTAACACCCGATACTACCATGGCCCTGGCAGATGCATCATCTGCACCGAGCCACGCCAACACGGGTGGCAGCAAACGTTCGGTGGAGTCATGCAGTAGGGTTCTACCCTTGTGGCTGGAGTCCGCGAGGCGTCGGTACCATGCCTTCGCGAGGCTCGCGTGAAACTCCTCCTCGGCCAGCATCTTTGGAACCCTAGTCCGCGCTGCTTCGTAACTACCGCGACTGAACCCAAGGAGCGCGACTGAGATAGCTTCATCTACTACCGTCATAGCTGCAACGAGGCCTGCCCAATGATCAAAGGGCTCATCTAATGCACCGACCGACGCATAATCTTCACCCGGCCGCTCGTGCTCGACCTCTAACGGGTCAAGGCCTACATCCTTGAGCATGGCATATAGGAGTCGGGCATGACCCCACTCGTCTTGGGCCATGGCTGAAACGGCGATTCCAGCTTCTATGGAAGGGGCTCCTAGCAGCCAGTCAGAGTAGCGGATGCCCATCATTCGTTTACTGTCTGCAAGCGTAAGGATTAGACGACGGAGAGCACTCATCCCTGTCCCATCAAGGTCTCGGATCTCTAGTGGCTCATTCATTCACCTTCCCCTGTCAATCCAGTGAAGGGACCATCCTGACGGTTTACTGGAATGATGGCGGTGCGTCGGATCACACACATCTCGAACCAGTGCTCTTCGTCATATGTCTTCCATGCGTAGACCCGCGCCATTTCATCGTCCAGGGCGTCCACATAGCCGATGTGGGCAAGTTGGTCACCGCGGTGCTTCCGAGCGAACACGTCATAAACTCTTTCAAGCATATCGGCTAAATCCCCACTCCTAGTCGACCGAGCTTCGTTCGTCCCGCGGATGTCACCCTCTCTGTAGTCCACGGAGGATCCCAGACTTCGATGATTTCAACTTTCCTGATCCACGGTTCAATCTCAAGTCGATCTTTCACGTCTTCACGGATAAACTCCATGCAGGGACACGCGGTGGACGTAAAAGTTACCTGTACTCTAGCGATCTCATCGATCAACTCGACACCGTAGACCAGGCCGAGTTCTACCAGAGATATCGGCAACTCGGGGTCTAAGACCTCATCAAGAGCTGCCCACGTCGCTCCAATACGGTCGACGGGAACTTCCTTGAGGGGGTCTGTCCAGCGATCACGTCCTCCGCTCTTGTGAGTAGAAATCCGACCTGGAAGCCCTGCATCAATCAAGGGAGTCTTGGTGAGTACTGCCGGCATGGTCATCCCCCTAGCTAGGCCTGCGGTTTCCCTTCTAGCCATCCCTTCACATCTCCTCGGGAACGCTGAATTGACTCCACATAGATTTCGTTCATCGGGCCCCGGCCCTTCCATCGCTTAAATACGGCATCCCATGTGGTCTCCCCGTCCTCAAATACCCACCGCTTCTCAGCGTCGTCGTATTCGCACGGGAAGGGGTAATCGAGCACGTATCCTTCAGTCTCGCTGTCAAAATGCGCGGGCACGTCAAGCCCGAGCCCCTCACAAAGCGGTACCGTGGAGGACATCCAAACCTGCCTTAGCTGATCGTTTGAAAGACCTTTCAGTTTGTACTCGAGTTGGCCAGAGTGGCGCTTCAGGTCGTCCGGAAGCCCGAACCACTCGATCGTCATAGGAAACATCCAGTCCACCGAACGCTGCACTATCTCCTTGGCCTCCCCTCCGGCTCTCGCTAATCTCCGCATCCAGACTTCACCGTGGCGAAGATGAAAGGTTTCCTCCATGTCTACCTTCACAAGTGCCCTCTTAAGCGGACCATAGGACGTGTTCTGATAGACATCCGACAACAGCGTTATGCCCGCACGGTCGAAGAAGCCGTTCGCTACTACTAAGTCTGCCCAGTTGTCTAGTGGCTGATCAAAGCCGTAGGGATGCTTGAATTCGTGGGGCTGACGACCGTACACCAGCTGTTCTTTCGATTCGCCGACGTCCTCGAGGAGACGATACGCGATGTTCGCGTGTGCCAGTTCGTCCTGGATAATCGCGTGTGCGCTTACTTGCGTATTTGTCGACGGTGCATACCGGGCTGCCATCCAGTAAGCCGGAGCACTCATGAGCTCAGTGTCCGCCTGGACGGTTAGCTGCACAATGAGGGCCTTTCGATATCCCTCCGTCATCTCCTCACGGGACTCGACGATGTAGCCGTCTTGAATCTTCTGCTTGAAATCGTCCTCGGTGGACAGCCCCATAGAAGTCTACCTTTATGACACTTTTAGTCCGGTCAACGGAATAGTGTAATAATTGTATCTTCTGTAGATTCTAAGACAAGGCCTAGCCATGGCCCGTGGCCGGCTTCAGAGCCCGAGTGACGACCGGATTAGGGGAGGGATACGCTCTGGAGTCCACGGAGGATCAAACGTCAACTCCACTTCCGCCGATTCAACGCCATCCACGCCCTCTATCGCAGTCTTCGCATCCTCGACGATCTGACCGGCGACGGGACAAAGAGGTGATGTCAGCGAGATCGTCACCTTTGCGTCATGTTCCTTGACCTCGATCTCGTAAACCAAACCCAGAACGACAAGATCGAGGCCGAGTTCGGGATCTTTGACCGTCTTGAGTGCGTTCCGAATGTCTTTTTCTGTCACCGCCATATTTTCTCCTATCCAGCGGTAGAACTGGAATGTAGATGTGGTGACAACGGATCGGAAGCGGAGTGTCTGGCAAACAAGCTCCGAGCCTCAGGATTCCTCTCGCGGAGGAGCATCTCCCGCAAGTCGTTCAAAGCCGAGCCTGAGCAGCCAGGCCGTTCCGAAGATTATCAGCGTGAGCATCAACCAACGGAGCGCGGTCGCTGCGAAGCCAACGCCCATGATTGGCGCTCTGAAGTCATATTGGAGTAGTTGACCTCCTCGTTCGGTCATCCAGTGCCAGCCCGTATGGGCAAGAAGCGCAGACAACACAACGATACCGCCAACTTCTGGAAGGACTTTCCGGAACAGGAGTTCAAGCAACGGTACGGTGAGCGCGAGAACGAAAAGTTGTCCGAATTCTACCCCTATATTGAACGATACCAGTGAGGTCAGCAGGTGAGATCCACCGAATTGAAGCACTTCGGAGAGCGCAAAAGAGAAACCGAACCCATGCACTAGCCCGAAGGAGAAGGCTATCATCCAACGGCTCTTGAGTTTCGCTCCCAAGATGTTCTCGAACGCCATGTAGACGATCGAAAGAGCGATCAGCGTCTCGATCAGAGGGGGAAACCAGAGTGCCTGGGGGGTAAGCCCGAGCGCAGCTGCGATCAACGTTATAGAGTGGCCCGCCGTGAACGATGTGATGATCGGCACTAGTGCCCAAAAGCTCCGAAACGGCACAACGAGACAGAAAAGGAATAGGAGGTGGTCTATCCCATCGAGGATGTGATCGAAACCGAGCACTACGAAACGCCACGCCGCCTGGTGCCAACGAGGGTCAAGGCGGACAAGACCCGGGTTTCCCGAGTACTGGAACGCTCGTTCTGTGCCACCCGCAGGTAAGAAACGAAGGACAGTCACGGTGCGAATGCCCAGTTGCGCAAACCGAGAATCAATCGAGAAATCAGATTCTTCCGACATGATTGACCACTCTAATAGCACATCGAGCATCGCCTGCTGAGGTGGCAACTCAATGTTATCAGAGAGAGGCGCTGACAAGACATTAGCGATCGCCTCATCGTAAGTCCTAAAAGCACGATCACCCGGAATCGCTATCCTGACGGCTGCGACTACAGGACGAGCGAGGAGTTCACTGCCCTCGTACATCTGGACGTAGTTGGCAATCCACTCTCCTGCGGCCCCTTGGATAAGAGGGTCGGCATCTGAGATGATCAGATATCCTGGTTCGCGAACGGGAAAATCATAATCGCGCATCGAGACCAGGGGGACTCGTACGATCATCCGCAGTGTGCCGCCATCAGGCTTCACAAATGCCTGAACGGTCACATCAGCCGGGATCTCATGTGCTTCTCCAGACCAGGTGGGCAAAAGGAGAGTGAGCCCGACGAGGAGCGCCGCGGTGCGACGGTAACCCAAGAACATTGGGAGAAACTAGGGGGACCCCGACGAACGTTACAAGGAACAGGACCCCTGAACCTGTATGGGCTCGTCCTCTTTACTGAGTCTCTAAACAATTGCCCGAATCGCTTCCAGCACGTAGCCTACTCGTCCGGGCCGAGCAGGCCTTGGACTACATGATCAGGGAGAAGGACTATGCATAAGCGTAACCTGACCTTTGGAATCAGCTTGGTGGTGGCCATTACTGTCCTAGCCTGCGCGGCGGAGCTGGTCGATGACATGGCTGCGAACCAGGACGGAGCAACGATGGCCCCGATGTTCGAGGTTGATCCATTTTGGCCAAAACCGCTTCCGAACCACTGGATCCTGGGTGCCACAATCGGCGTCGATGTCGACTCACGGGATGACGTCTGGCTGGTACACCGAAACACGCCTGACCAGTTCGCTGGGCGGACAGAGCTCGGGTCAGCTCAAGATCCTCCCCTAAGCGAATGCTGTAGCCCTGCTCCGCCGGTCCTTCATTTTGACTCGGACGGGAATCTCGTTGACTCCTGGGGTGGACCTACGGACACAGGTGATTATGTGTGGCCAGTGTCGAATCACGGAATCACCGTCGACCATATGGATAATGTATGGATCGGTGGCAACGGTGGACCGGATCGCCAGATTTTGAAGTTTTCCAGGGACGGCGATTTCCTTAACCAGTTCGGCGAATCGGGGGCACAGAACAGTAGCCTTAGCACAGAGAACTTCGGGCGTGTCGCCAAGCTCTTCGCCGACCCCAATGAGAATGAGATTTATGTCGCGGACGGCTACCTCAATCGTCGCGTAGCAGTCATCGATGCCACCTCAGGGGAAATGAAGCGCTTCTGGGGAGCGTACGGCAACGAGCCGTCGGATGATCCCACTCCAGGTTACACGCCGGGCGAGACCCCGCCACAGCAGTTCCGTACCCCGGTCCATTGTGCAGAGCTATCCAATGACGGACTGCTCTACGTTTGTGATCGTCCGTCCAACCGTATTTCCGTATTCCAGAGGGACGGAACGTTTGTTGAGGAAGTTATCATCGCCCCCAACACTCTTTCTCAGGGTGCAACTTGGGATATCGACTTCTCACCGGATGACGATCAGACCTGGATGTACCTGGCCGATGGCCAGAACATGAAGGTCTACGTCATCGAGCGTGCAACGCTCGAGGTTGTCTACAGCTTCGGTGACGGAGGTCGTCAGCCAGGACTTTGGTTTGCTGTACACTCACTCGCGGTCGACTCCGAGGGTAACATCTACACGACCGAGACCTACGAGGGTAAGCGGATCCAAAAGTTTAATTACATGGGTATGGGTGAGGTCACGGATGAGAACATGGGCGCTCCATGGCCCGCAGCGAGACGGCGAATCGGACAGTAACCACTCCCGAGCGGCAGAAGACGCCGCTTAGATTTTGAGCACGAGCCGGCCTCACCCTCGGAGGGTGAGGCCGCTTTGTTTCGCAGCAACAGCTGTGCGGAGTCGCCTCAAGCTGCGAATGATCTCACGGATCGTACTCTTACGATCTGGGACAGCGCACCATTTACTTCTGTAGTGAGTTGCCCCACTTGAGGAAACCGGGAACAAGGATTTGGCTCATGAACGAAACGGATAAATCCGCAAACAACCTTCTGGAGCGGCAAGCAGTGACGTCCCTTTCACGTCGCAGATTCCTGAAAACCAGTGCAGCAGCCACAACGAGCGTGCTGTACGGGTGCAGACCGGCTACCGAAGACGCTATAACAGTAGGTGCTAGACAGGCAGTACTGACTCCTCCCACAAGCATCGCAGATGAGGCATGGGCAAACGTGCGAGCTCAATTCCTCTTGGAACCCGAAGTCGTGTACATGAACAACGCCAGCCTCGGTATGCCCCCAGCTCAGGTGGTCGAGTCCGTGCATGCTGGATACGAAGCAATCTCGAGAGAGCCGCTCCACGGAAAACACAATCTTCAGGCTTCGATCGCCGAAGAGGTTCGCCCCGGATTGGCGACACTGTTCGGGGTAACATCAGGCGAAATCGCTCTGACCAGAAACGCAACTGAGGCACTGCACCTTCAAAGTGTTGGGCTAGAGTTAGCTCCTGGAGACGAAGTACTCGTCACAACTCAGGAACATCCCGCCGGAATCCGTCCTTGGATGTTGAGACAAGCCCGGGAGGACATCCAGATCACTGAGGTCTTCATCCCTAGCCCCTTCCAAACCGGAGCGGAAGTGGTGGAGCGTATGGAGGCCGCCATTACAAACCGCACAAGAGCCATCTCTTTCTGCCACGTCACCCGCGGGGGACACCTCTACCCGGTTAAGCAACTTGCGATGATGGCACATGAGCGAGGATTAGCGTGTCTCATCGACGGCGCCCAGGCTGTCGGACAATTTCCGATTGATCTCGTAGACCTCGGATGTGATGCGTACTCTGCAAGCCTCCACAAGTGGATGCTCGGACCAGTAGGTACAGGATTTCTCTATGTGCGGGAATCCGCCCGCGATCGTATCAGGACAGCGTTTGCACCGGATGCTACTCGGGATGCTCCTGCATTCGACCCACCCGGGACACCTGACTTTCCCGTGCGAGCAGCACTCACGGCCATGCTCGACTTCGTGAATGCTATTGGCTTGGAGCACGTAGAGGAGCGGTGCCGCTATCTATCAACCTATTTGAAATCCCAACTCTCTGAGCTAACAGCCGTAACGATCCTGAGCGGCTCTCTTGAAACATCATGTCCCGGATCAACGATCTTTGAATTTTCAGGTCTTGATGCGGTTGCAGCAGTCCCCATGATGGAACAACAAGGTCGAGTGCATATCGATGAGCATCAACGAGACGGGCACAACGCGATCCGTGTCTCGACACATTTCTACAATACTACCGCTGAAATCGACCGCTTGGTGGAGGTTCTCGGCTCTGTAGCCTGACGATTCCAGGAGTAGAGGCTAGCGCATAGAGATTGCGCGATTAGAGCGGATACAACCAGTTTTAGCTTTGAGATTATGGAGGATTAATAAGAGAACTAAGTCGTTCCGACCTGGTTCTCACATAGGATCTACCACAGAGGAATGAGATTATGCGTCACCAGCGATCCGCCGGCTTACTCCTGATAGGAGTCTCCGTAGGCCTCCTGGCTTGCACTGGGAATGCCGAGACACAGGATGCTCCAGAAGCAATGGAAGTCGCCGATCTAACGATGGACGAGTGCTGGCTTCGGGACATTTCTCAGGAAGATGCCCGTGCCCGCATCAGCCCGCGTTCTGTCACTCCAGTCACCTTCGAGAACGGGCAAGGGGTGCTCTGTTACGGTGCACCATCGGCGAGAGGACGCGAGATTATGGGTGGGCTCGTGCCCTTCGGCCAGGCCTGGAGAGTCGGTGCGGACGAAGCGACGGCACTGCACCTCAGCGGCCCCGCTTCAATTGGAGGCGTCTCGCTCGAAGCCGGCACATACTCTATTTACGCCGAGCCAGGTGAAGAAGAATGGACGTTCTTCGTGAATCCAAACTACGAGCGGTGGGGCATCCCAATCATGCCTGCAGTGCGAGAAACCGAGATCGGCAGTTTCACTGCCACTCCCGAGACGATGGACGAGATGGTAGAGACGATGCAATTCCGTTACGAGCCGAATGATGCGAACACGATGGGGGACATCGTCTTCGAGTGGGAAAATACACGGGTGAAGTTTCACCTGCATCCGGGTGGTTGAGCCAAAGCTGGCGCCGTAGTAAGGCCCTATTCCCTCAGGACACGAGTGTGTCGAGCCCTCAGCCGTCCCTGATGATGGCTGAGGGCTCCGTTCGTTCTGCCCTAACGACTTCCTGTGCGCTTCAGCAATCTACCTGGCCGTGATTCCATCAACTGGCCATCATCGATCACCAACGTCCCGTTTACAAGGAGATAGTCGACACCCAGGGCGTATTGCATTGCATCGGCACCGAAGTCTGCCTCATCCCTCAGCTCGCCTTCATCGAATACCACGAGATCGGCGATCATGCCGGGGGCCACAACTCCGCGGGTGTAGAGGCCAAGCCGGTGCGCGGCCAATGAACTCATTCGGCGTACCGCATCCTCAAGTGTTAAGACACTGTCTTCTCGGACATACTTAGCGATCACTCGGGGAAAAGCTCCAAAAGCCCTCGGGTGAGAACTCGCAGTTGTCGCCGGGTTCACTGGGGAAGCATCAGTGTCGATCATGACGAAGTCTGCACGGAGAGCCTGCCTCTTCTGCTCTTCGTTCATGCTCT
>Ga0310122_10001896_pt1 | contig 13358 bp, 14 predicted proteins | sample CB6_Bottom_1051__FD_203503 | JGI IMG/M metagenome (GOLD analysis project Ga0310122, IMG submission 203503) | Marine microbial communities from Western Arctic Ocean, Canada - CB6_Bottom_1051 | ecosystem: Environmental > Aquatic > Marine > Oceanic | place: Canada: Western Arctic Ocean | collected...
TCGTGGGAGGCTCGCTGATATGTGACTTCATCGGCCCCGGCACACTGGCGAGTCGTGCTAGCATTAGTGATTCTTCCTCCGTCAGCCCTTTCAGAAACTCACCTAATTGATTCACGCCGGCAATTCCTCAACTGCCACATCCAGTCGATACTGCATCGAGGTCGCTCCCGAGGTCACATAGGTCGTCGCGTAGCTGATCGGCACCGTCACATCGCTCCGCAGGACGACCGTGAACGGGGGATCGGGCGTCGTGGCTGTGGTGTTGCCAGTAAGCGCCGTCAAGGGACGACTGCAACTCACCCCCCCCTCCGTCCACGAGATCGTGACGATTAGACTGCTCGACGTGGACGCCGCCCGTGTTATCCGCGCATAGACCGACACGCGGTACAACCCTGCCGACGGGGACGCCAGTAGTGACGTCGTTCCGATCGACGCCGACTGCGCCGTTTTGGAGATGATCGTCAGCCGCTCCGGCCCCGCGTTGATCCGCCGGCGCTGTTCCAGCAGGTACTCGCGCCACGACACCGAGATGAACGGGGAGGACACATCCTGATCCGTCTTGTGGTCGCGCTCGGTCGCCAGGACCGGAGAGGTAAATGGCAGCGGTGCGGTAAACGCCATTAGAACGCTCCACGACCCACCTCCGCGTAGGCATCCGTGATTCGCACGGGAATCGGGTCCGTAATGGTCACGCGCGGGATCAGGTTCCGCCCGCTTCCGCAGATGTGCCACTGCACGCGGTGTTCGTACTTGCCAATCTTGCCGGCACTACGCCACCGCTCCGATCCCCACGTCACGCCGCCGTTGCGGGACATCTCCATCATCACCTGGGGATCAGACCCTTGCCCCGAGGTCAACCCGCGCCCGACATCCATATGGAGTTGAAACTTCGACAAAAACATCCGGGCTTGGTTGTCATGCAGGGCGGGCGGGGTCCGTTGCCGGCGCAAACCATTGCCGTCTGTGTCCACGTAGAGATCGGTCGCCATGCGATAGATGGTCCCACTCGTGGCGTCTCCGACGAGATGGTGTCCAAACGCTTGCGCGTGATACTGCGGCCCCCAGGCTTCATACACGCCGGCGATATTGTTCCAATGCCCGCGCTCATGCCACAACCCGTTCGTTAGGTCGTAGACCCATGTGGCCTTGGCGGAGGGGAAGTTCAATTCGTAAAACTCGTGGCCCTGGTCCTGGTAGGTGAACGACACAGCATCGGACACCCTGTTAAAACGACTCAGGGCATATTCGACTGCCGAATTGCTCACCACACGCGCGTTATAGCCCTGCATCGCCACCACTTGTCGGCCGCCGTCCTTCGTGTCCGTCAGCCAGAGGACATAGTTCCCCAGCGACTGCGCTGAAAACGACGCGGCAATCCCATACGGAATGAGAATCCCCGGCACAGGCGCAAACGGAAAAGGCGAGGCGCCGGAGTCAAACACCGCATCCGTCGTTTCCTCCCCAAAGAGAAACACTACCGGCCACTTGACTAACAGAGACTGCCACGGGTCGGGGGCAGTCGACCGCTGCAAAATCTGTGTCGAGTCCCACGTCTTTCCGTCAAGCGAGTCGCTGATCTTGAAGGTGGAGCTGGCGATGTCGAGGGCGACGAAATAGCCGTCCATCATCCCGCCCATCGTCACGTCGGAGACTTCCTCGGTGAGCACGTTGGTGCCCAGCGTCAGGATATAGCCCTTGTCTCCACTGGTGATGAGCAGTTCATCCCCGCCATCGCCGTTCGTCTGCATCGTCACGGGATATTGATCGACGGCCACGGTGCCGCGATTCGTCAGGGTGCCATCGGACGCCACCTCATAGAGTGTCGGGCCAATCACGGCGAAACAGCGTCCGTTCTGCTCAAACAGCCCTCGACAGTTGCCATCCGAAGCGCTGCCAAAACTCGCCAGCCCCGGCGTGTGCGACAAGATGATCTGCCGCTGACCCCCCACGTCCATGTACTCGGGATAAAGGTTCATGCTGCGCTCGGCGCGCGCCAGCGGGGACTGGAGCGTATGCGATGGCCCACAAAAGCCGGGATAGGGCATCATCAGAAGTGATCCCCGACGAATTGCGATTCGGTGAGCGTGCCGCGCCCGCTCCGTGTGAGCGCGCGATCAATCGGCACCGCCTGGAGCCGCACATTCGCCCGCTTGATCCGCAGCATCGCCGTGCGCGCCTGGCGGATGATCACCGCGTCGTCACGCCCGCGATTCGGGTAGTACGGGGCGAGTTCCTCCGCCAAGTTTGTGCGGATCGCCCGCTCGTAGCCGGGTGGAAACGTGTAAGCCGTGGTGAGGTCGGCAAACTCCACGAGCGTCGTCGGCAGGTAGAGCTCCAGTCGCGTCGTGCCCACGTTCGGCACCGGCCAGGGGTAAATCTTGCCAAGGCCGGCTGACCAATCGTGGTCGTACCAAATCCCACGCGCCAGGCTGCTTTTCAGCGATTGCTGGGAAATCTGCGCCCATTCATCGTCGGTGAACAGCCGGATCGATATCGTTGTCGCCGTCGTCGCGCCGGTATCAATCACCAGCCGAGCATTCTGAATCCACACCGGCCGCGCGACATTGATCGTGCCTCCAACGCCAATCGTGTAACTTGTGGTGCCATTCTCTAACACGTGCGTCTTTTGCAAGACGGTGAAAATGGCGTTCCGCTGCGTCCCGAGCTGATCCATCCACTCGTTCAACACCGTCAGGCCCAGATCCGCATCCTCTGGCGAGATGGTGTCGATCGCATCAGCGACTCCCAGCAGTTGCAACGAGCGCGTGATGAAATCGTTCGCGGTCGGCATTACCCTTCTGACTCCCCGATTTGTAACTTGCCTGCTAAACTAGTTGCATGTCGCCACGATGTTACGTACAACCCGTTTCGTGCTTACCGGCCGGCTTCGGAGATGGCCAGTAAGTTGACGCCCACGGTGCCGGACGTGTCCGTCGAAAACCTGGCGCGGGCGAGCAGATACCCGGCCACATTGGCCGTCCAGGCGCCGTTAACCGTGGCTGAGGTAGCCGCCGTTGAGCTGTCGCTGGGTAACATTCGCAAGGCCACCCACGTCACACCGTCCACGGTGACTTCAAACGACACCACACCTGCCCAGGTGCCCGTGAGCTGCACTCCGAGGGCGCCCAACCCACGCACGTCCTGTACAAGATCGTCTTCAACGTCAACAAAAGTGCCTGTGGCAATAGGGGCAGCAATCATGTCCGACTCCTCTTTCGTGTTTTCACCTTCGGCGCTTTCGGCGTCACCGCCACCGCAGGTGCCCCAAACGGCCCCTTCGGTGACGCCGCGTAACCGTCATGACGGGACTCCGCATCAGCCGCCTCGTCCACGACGGTTATGTGTGTGCCGTCTTGCCGATAGCGGACAGCAGGATAGGGTTGGTAGACGTATGGTCTGAATGCAGCCATGTCAGACTCTTTCTGTGCCAAAAGGCTTGTAGGGCCAACCCGCCCAGCCAGGACACCCCGGCCATGGCGAGATACATCTGGTGTTCGTTGATCCATTCCGTCGTGTGAAAGACGAGACGCGGCCCGATCGCCAGCGCCATCCATCCAAGGCTGAACGCCGCCCCTGGAGAACGGTGCCAGGCCAGGAACAGCCCGATGGCACCGGCGGTTAGTAGCCACACCCCGCCCACGCGCCACTCTTCCCCGAGCGCCAGCATGTCGTGATCGACCGAGAAGCCCACCGGCCACACGACAAGGGCCAAGAGGCGGGTGACGGCCGCGATCTGTCGAACGAACATCTCGGACCACGCCAGGGTTGCCCCTCCCGCACTGGCCGAGAGCGTCATCCAGTTCTGAATGGACCCCAGCATCGTCCCGCTGACCAGGCCCAAACCGAGCCACAACGGGGCCGCGCTCGCTGTCAACGACTCCCGCCGCCAGATCCACAAGGCCAGCACGACCAGCGGCACCCCGATCAAGCCGATCTCTTTGCTTGTGGCGGCTCCGACGAGCGCCAGCGCCACGAGCGATCCCCGCCACCACGCCGCCCCCCGCAATAGCGCGATCCAGACTGCCAGCAGCAGGCACAGCGTCAGCAACAGGTCCGATCGACCCGAGACATAACTGACCGCTTCGCTGTTGAGCGGGTGCCAGAGAAACAGGCCCGCAGCGAATGTGGCCGGCCATGCGCCGATCACCATTACTCCCACGGCGTAGACGAGGAGGCCGTTGACCACATGGATCGCCACGTTCCCGAGGTGAAAGACGCCAGGATCGATCGGGCTGCCAGCCGACCAGCGATACGTCGCATGGGTCAAGACCCGACTCGGAATAATCCAGGACTCGTCGGCATCCATCGCTCGGAGCGCGTGCGTGTCTTCGTAGACAAACGGGGCCGTACGCAGCGGGGCGTAATGCGCCACTGTCATCGCACAGAGCATCGCCAGCACTAATCGGTGACTGACCGCCGCTCGAGCCACGCTCGCACCCCGTCAATGTCCTTCAACCCAAAACGATGCAGCACGTTCACGAAGTGCCTGAGCGCGTCGGTCACATCGCCCCTCTCGGCACGTTGCAGAGCCAGACTGGCCTCCGCAATCGCAGTGCCATACACCAGTTCGTCCCGCGTCCGTGCCGGGGCAGCCGCCAACGTGAGCGCGTGTCGGTACGATTGAGCGGCGGCGACGGGCCGCCCGAGACGGCCGTACTGGTTGCCCAGATTGATCCGCGGCCGAGGTTTGGCGGGCGCCTGCTCAACCGCATCAAGCCAGAGCGCCAGCGGATCGCCCCAGAGCTGAACCCGGCGCATCGTGATGTCCGACCACGCCAGGCCCAGCCCCAGAACTAAAACGACGCCAATCAGACGCCGCATATACGTGCCTACGGCAACGTCGCGCGCGTGCTGTCGTAGACGATCAGAGCCGTACTGGTGCCGGTCCACGTGGTCGTGATGCACGTCCACATGATGCCGGACAGTTGGTTGATTCGCGGGAGATACAGCGCTTCTCCCACACCCACCGCACACGCGGCCCCATAATCCGGGTCGGTCTGCTGGAAGTGCTGATTCGCTCCCGTGAAGACCGCCTCGGAGTTGGCGTGGCCGACATCACCAGTGCCCAACTGCCCGCGATTCACCGTAATCGACGTACCGTTGATCGCGGTGATTTCCATCGACTCTGCGTCGATGTACACGAACTGGCCCACCGTGAAGCCGGTATTCGACCCCACCGTGATGACCCGATCCTCCGCTGACACGGCGGCCGAGAGGGTCGTCCGTGTCATGTAGGTGACTTGCGCCTGCAAAGAACTGGCGATCCCCATCAGGACCACCGCCGCCAGCAGGATGATGCTCAGTGTTCGTCTCATGGTCATGTCTCCTTTCATCCTGCCGGATTAGCCGGACGCGATGACGCAGGCCCACTCGGGCCGCTGCAACAGAATGCCATACAGCACATCAAAGCGAGACTTCCAGAGATCCTTGTCTCCGTCGTACCACTCGATGTACCGCAGCCCGACCCCCGACTGCTTGTCGTACTTCATCGAAGATTCATTCGTGCCGCCGGGTTCATCCAGCGGGACGATCGCCAGCGCGACGGCCTGTTCGTTGAACACGATCCCTTCGGAGTAGGTGCGGGCCGTGGAGCTGAACATGGTGATCGCCGCGTCGTCCCCCGGCAGCTCCGAGACGTTCTGGAACCGCTCGCCCGGCCCGACGATCTCTGGGCTGATCGAGATGGTCATGGCCCCGCCCGCCGTGTCGCTCACGTCGGCCGTGACCACAAACCGCTGGAGGTTGTTGAGGGTGGCCTTGGTCACCGGGTTCACCGCAAACACGCTGGCAATGGTGAACCGATCACCAACCAGCAGGTTGTCCCCGCCAGACCAGCCGTTGGTGACGAGACTGGTGCCAACCTGGTTCGCCCCGTTCACCAGCGGCGTGCCGGTGTAGGTGCCGGCCGTGTGCGTGTACACGTTCTGGTCCAGCATCCAGTTCAAGCCGGCCGCGTACATCCCCATCTCGGCACCGTTGAAGACGTTGGAAATCTTCGTGCCGGGGTGGGTCTGATCCCTGAGCGAATACGCGATGTCGCCTTCCATCTCGGCGTTAATGCACAGGCACCGCTGCCCGTTGCCGCGCGGCGTGGTGAAGTTCGTGAGGACCACCCCCGCGTCGATGTAGGTCTGCATCGTCGATGGGGTCGTCCCCGGCGTGCCGACCGCGTTGTAGGCGGCTTTGGTCACAATCTCCAGAATGTCCGCATCCACCTTGTTGGCCAGCCGCACAATCGCCGGCTTCAACACCTGTTTCGTGAGGCTGTTGAGGTCCAGCTTGCGTTCCTTCGAGGTCAGCACGAAATCGACACCCTTCTGATACTCGAGCGTCAACGTGTCGAACTGCTCTTCGATGTCCTCGCCCACCCACGTTTGGCCGGATCGAATGCTGAACTGCGCGGGCTTGCGAATCCGGATGGAATCGCTAATCTGGCCGCCCTTGTTCCCGAAATCATCTTGCACGTCCCGAGAGCAGCACTTCGCTGCGGCCAGTTCGTTCTCGAAGATGTCCAACGCTTGAAGCGTGATGACATCTTTTGTTAATAGCGTGTTCGCCATTGGTGACGGTCCCTTATGTTACCCCGTCGCACGTCGCACCGGCTGCCCGCCCAAAACGTTGTTGTGCCTGCGAAACTGCGCCAACGTGGCGGTTTTCGGGTCGTAATGCGTCGGGGTGGCGCTTGATCCCACCGTCGCCATCGGCGGCGGGGGCGCACCTGTGATCGGATGTGCGGGCGCCGGAGATGCTAACTCCGCTTCCACCCGCTCTTCAAGTCGTCCTAGTGTAACGAGATGTGCCTTGAGCGAAGGCGACTGAAACAACCGAGACAGTTCGTCGGGATGCGTACCGAGGTAATGCGCGAGGTCGTGCCCGATCGGGGACGTAAGCAGGGTTTCTACGAGTGGAGTCTGTTGGCCGGCATTCGGTAGAGCCTTGATCGCCTCATGGACTACGCCGTACGCCGTGTCGAAGTCGGGCAGGCGCTTTCGCACCTCCTCCAATTTGCCATCCCACGCCTGTTGGGCGCGGTCGATGTGAGCCTCGACTCGGACCTGGCTTTCTGCGCGGGAGCGGGCCGCGTCGTGCAGCTTGTTCTCTTGCCGGGTGTGCCAACGCGCACTCGCCGCCGTCAGCGCCTGATACGGGTCGGATTCGTCGGAAAACTCCTCGATCGACGGTTCCGGGTCGTTCGGGTCCGCGGAATACGAGGTCGGGCCGGCGACAGGCGCGGCCGGCTGGCTGCCTCTGAGCGTGTACAGCTCTTGCTGGAGCCGGTGAATCTGCTGTTCGCTGGCTTCGCGGGTCTTCGCCCCAATGCGGTCAACCCGCTGGTCGATGATCGACTCCATGGCCGAGTGCATCGACGTGGTGATACCGGGAATGCCCGCTGTGTCAAGCGCAGGAACAGCCGCAGTGGTCGTTGAAGTCGAATCGGACGGCGTCTCAGCCGGCTCCTCACCCTTCGCCTCGGCCGCACGAGCAGCCCGGAAGGTGGCGAGTTCGGACAGTTTTGGCTCGGCCAGCTCTGGAGACGGCTCTGGACTGATGGGTGTAGAGGCCGGTGCCTCTGGTGTCTCAACGACAGCCGTGGCGTATTCTGCGTCCATATCCCTCCTCAACGGCGCGGTACAATTAAAAGGCCCGGCCCGTGAGCGTGCTCCTCACGAGTCGAGCCTTGGTGCGAGTGGCGATCCTCGTTACGGGATCGGGTCGCTGTTGGCGACGAAACTGGATTACTGCGTTATCTCAAACTGGAGTTTTTTCGGCACCTCTGCCGTTTTCAACTCGCCACCTCTCAGGTGGAGCGTGACGGAGCCAGTATATGCCATATCGGTCAACTGTTTCAAGAACTGTGTGATCGTGACTGATCTTACAGCAATTCTTGCACAGCATTCCTCTTCAGTCATCGGCGTCATTCCAAGCATCATCGCCGTCCGGTACTCTTCCTGCGGACCCGCTGGGGCAGCTTCCGGCTCTTCGTGGCTTTCTCAAAATCCGCCACGGTGGCCTTGCTGATCTCACCCCGAGTCGCCATCGCGTGAAACTTCCGCCGCTGGGCTTGGCTCTTGAACGGCATTTATACCAGCCCAGTAGGCGGCTCCGGCACGACCGCTTCCGTGGACGGCGGCACCAGATCCGCCAACTTCATTAGCCGCTTCGTCTCCTCCTGCAGCGCCGTCTTGCCCTCGCTGGCGTCCATTTCCGCCAGCTTCAGAATGAGATCCGCCCGAATCTTGACCACTCCGGCTTCCGCCCCAATCTGGGCGATCTGGAGCTTCACAGCGTCTGACCGCTCGGCCTGCTGCGCCTCCAGCGCCGCCTTCGCCTGATCAGCCTGCAATCCCAACTGCGCGATCTGGAGACGTGCCGCATCCGACTTCTCCGACTGCTGGGCCACTGCCTGAGCCTTCACCTGATCGACCTGCTGGGCCTGCATCAACTGATTGACCTTCTCCGTCAACTGGTCGATCAACTGCTGCGCCTGCTGCATTTGCTTCTGTACTTCTGGCGGGATCTGCGGCTGCCCCTCATTCTCCTCGTCCCCCCGGAGTTCTTTCGGAAGCGTTTGTTTGAGGATCTTCGCCACGTCCCGCATCCCCGGCCCGTCCATGTTCTTGACGGCCATCGGCGCGATCGCCGCCGCCATCGGCTCCGGCAGCACCTTCATGAGATTCACAAGCACACTAGAAGCTTCCTGCCGGCGGGTGGCATACGAGACGCCGATGTTCGCCACCACATCGTATTTCCCCGTGCCCCAGGCATAGATGCGATCGATGCCTTGTTTCCCCTTGTAGGGCTCGCCCAGCGTCATCATGGAGGTCTGTTCCTCATCCTCCAGCCCCACGAGCCGCAGCACACGGCCCCGACGGGTATAAATCTTCGGGATGAGGTCCAGCAGGACCATCCCCTCGTACACCAGCGCCAAACTAAACTGATCCTGATAGTTGACGGACCCTTCGGCTTGGGCCTCTTTGCGTGCCATGATAGCCCGTCCGCTCTGTTCCGCATTGCGTCTGTTCGGATCGGTTGCGTCGTACCAGCCAGTCGTGGACCGTAGATCCGTCTTGGCCTGGTTGATGGCAATCACCAGCGACTGTATCTTGGCCGGGTCGGTAAACTGCGCGACCTTCGGGGCCGGCAATGGGCGACCCTCGTCGTCAAACGCCTTGGTCAACAGCGCCGGGAAAGGAATCTGGGCCGCCTTTTTCCACATGTCCTCGAGCCCCTCGACTGCTTCCACCGCCGCCAACACCTTTGACTTTGGGGCCAGCGCCAGCTCGTAGACGAGTTCGGAATTGTGGTAGTTGTACATCTTCTGTGAATCGCGTGCCGCCCGCACAATGCCCCGCAGCGTCCGCTTGCCGCCGGCCACCAGCGACTCGCCCCAGACCGGAATGATCGGAATGAACTGCCCCGGCCACTCGCGGCCCTCCGTTTTGTCGGTATTCCCTTCCAGAATCTCCCCGCCCGTGATCTTGGCGAGTTTCACCGTGCGGAGCTGCATCTTGCGACGCTGTACAACCTCGGCTCCTGGTGGAATATCATTCGACAAGACCACGACTTCCTGGCCCTCCGGCCCCTTGATAAGAGCCACCTCGGGACCGTCCTTCGTCTCAACGTAGAAATAATCCGCCACCCGGATCGCTTCCTCGGGGAACCATTCCGGCGACTCCAGCCCGGTCGCCTGGAAGGCACCATCCTGCGAGCTGATGGCCTCTGGATACAGCTTATCGAACTGCGCTTTGGAGATGTCCTCAATGTGGAAGGAAAACAGACACTTCTCCGGCTCGTGCAGCGGGCAGGACGGGTCACGATAGACCGTCATCGGATCTTCAATGGCCTGATACCGAATGGTCTGGTCAAACCTCGCTTCCAGAGGCGTGTGCTGGTCGCCTTCATTCTCGAACTCGGTCACAATCCGGTAGTAGCCCCAGCCAATGCCGGCCGCGCCCTTGAATGCCTCGTCTCGGGCAGCCTTGGCGTGGCCCTTGTTTTCGATGTGTCGAATGAACCGCTGGAAAATGTCGGCGGTGTCCACGTCGCCCTGATCATCCACTGGAGCCGCCAGCAAGGCCGGCTTGGCGGACTTCTGTCGCCCAATGAGTTGCCGATAGGGCTCCCCGATCTGGTCAATGACGAGCGTGGGCCGATCGCCACGAGCATACTCGTCGCTCTCATCCCACTGCTCCAGGTTCAGGAACCGCTGGTCGGTGAGCCCCTCGGTGCGCTGCGGGTCTTCGGCTGTCTTGGCACTCTCCCAGCGGTCCAGGGCCAGCCGGAGGAACTCTTTCGCCTTTACCGAGTTGCTATCTGGCATTTGCTATGTCATCCGAAAACCGCCGCACGGACACGCCCAGCGCAACCCCTCCACCCCGCAATGGTCCCCGCTCACGGCCATACAGTGCCCCGACTCCTGGCTATGCTGGTCAGCCGTATGGGCACACGTACAGTACATCCACTGGTGTGCTCGCACCAACCACGGGGACTTATCATCACGTTTCGTTCGCGTTCTCGTCATGCGTTATTGCCAATGCCAGCCGCTGCCACTGGGCCGCTTCTTCACGCCGTCCATGAACGGCACCGCCTTGGCCACAGTATACGCCGCAAAGGTCATCGCCAGCGCATCCCCATCGTCCGGGGAATCCACCCCGCGCGCCTTCATCTTGTCCTTCGCCTCCAGCACAATCCGATCGTGCTTGTCGTGGGTATAGCCCGGCCCAATCAAGTCCTGCTCCAACCGCGGCGAGGCGTCAATTGCCCCGTACGCCAGCCAGTCCCGACAGCGGCCCCAGATGTAGGAGCGCATATTGGCAAACCGAGTGTTCGGCGCCCTCGCCCCGAACTGCACGCCCACAATGTTCTTGTGCCCGAGCTGGCGCAGACGGTCCACAATCGGGCCACCGATGCCGGTCGCATCCACGAAGAGCGTGTGGAGCCGGCGACCCTCATGCTTATCTTCCAGCAGATGCACCGCTCGAGTGACAAGATCGGTCGTGTCGTTCGTATCTAGACGAATCGCTGGCACGGTGCGCGCGTCAGCCCCGCGACGGAACCGGAACACGCTCATGTCCCCGCCGCCCCTGGCCACGTCCAGGCCGCAGACCAGCGGGTCGTCCTTGAGCGCCACCGGCTCCCGCTGCTGGGCTTCATAGACGAGTGCGCTACTGATGTATTGTAGATCCGACGCCGCTGGCGGGAGGCCACGAACCCGCACCCGGAAGAAATCCGAATTCTCGCCGTAATCGTCCTCCCACTCTTTGATCTGCGTCTTGTTCGTGAAGCGACACTCTCGGGAGTCAATCGCCACCGAGTCCCAGCGTTTCCGCATGGCCCCGAAGCACGCCGCGTGGAAACTCCCCTGCGACCGCGTGGGGTTGCCAAAGGCGAAGATCATGGGCTCCCCGTCCGTCAAGCCGCCCTCGGCCACACGCCAGATTTCGTCGGGAATGGCCGACGCTTCATCAAAGATGTAGAAACTGGTCGAGCGCTTCTCGTGCTGGCCAGCGAACGCTTCGCTGTTTTCTTCTTTGGACGATTGTGGGGCACAGAACCAGGTGTCTTTGTGAGCCGTGTGATACATCCGCGCCGTGGTGATCGTAAAGCGGTCAGCCGTGAGGCACTTGGCGTGCCAGGCGTGTAGCGCCGCCCAGGTCTTGGTGTCTAGCTGCGTGAACGTGTTCGCTGTAAGGGTTCCACGACACTGAGGCCTGGTAGACATGAGCCAATCCACCAGCCAGGCCACCAGCGTCGACTTGCCAATCCCGTGACCGGAACTCACCGCCATCCGAATCGGGGCTACGGGCGAATGCCCGTCAAAGGCTCGATCGGTCACAGCATCCCCGAGCCTGGTCAAGAACTCCGCTTGCCACTGGTCGGGACCGGACTCCTGCGCTAGCGGGCCGTCCTTTACCCCCCACGGGTAGGCGCCTAGAACAAACGCCAGCGGGTCGTGGTAGGTCAAGGCGATTACCTCATCCACCACGTCCTGCTGGGCAGACAGCGCGGTTGTCATGCTGTCTTCGTGCGCGCCATGCGCTGCCGCACCCCATCAATCGTGCGCTGAAACTTCTCGCTGTCATGCACAACCACGTGTTCGGTCAGCAGCGCGAAATGCTTGCCCAGCATCTCGAGCGCCCGCGTCTTGTCCCACACCTTGACCTTGTGAATGGTATCGGTATGCCCGTCGCCGGCCTTGGCGTTCTTGATCACGACCTCAAATCCGCCAATCATCGCCGCCTGCGCCTCCGTGAGCGTGTGCAGCGGCTTCAGATCGCCACTCTCATCGAACAGCCCGCGCACGTCTCCTAGCGCCAGCCGGCGCATTTCCTCCAGCACGCGCTCGGCCGACAAGTCCACCTTCTCAAGCTGCTTGGCCGTCTTGGCTGCGATGGCCTCAGAAATACTAGGTTTTGCTAGGTTCTCTGCCCCGATCTCATTCGCCGTTTTCTTGCTGTACCCGGCCCGAATGGCCGCCTGCGTCGCGTTCAAATCGACGAGGTATTCCGAGACGAAACGCTCCTGCTTTGGGGTCATTTCTGTCTTTTCCGCAAGCTCCTCAGCGCCTCGTGACAGCCATTACTCTAGCACCCCTTGGCCTTTCTATTCGTGGGAAGCGAAAACAACGGGTCGGAAATAGCAGCCATTTTTCGCTCCGTTCCCGCGTAGGGTCGAAAACTCCCAGCAATAATCGACCCGCAACCCTCGGCCTGAGCATAGCAGCCCTCCGGCTTAATAGCCCCTTGCGGTCGGCGGCGCGTCAGGACGCGCCGGGCGCCCTAACCCGTCGTTGTGGTCCTGGACGCCTATCCCCTCAACAGTAAGCCTAGCGTGCCCGTGACGGCATTTATTATTGTCTGGGCTACCTTACCCTTAGCCAATAATATGTCCCGCTCTATGGCGACTACGGGACTGCGGCAAAAAGGTGAATTAATCCATCTTGGCTGACGACGGGATTAACTCACTCTTTATGTATTTTCGGGTCCGTGTCGATTGTTGTTGCATCCTACAGTAGCTTGCTATACTATCTATGTATGGGAAACGACAACAACACAGACCGCCGGACAAAGCCGACCCTACAACACGCTGTCGCCCAGGTCTTGCGTCAGGGAGGGAATCCAGCCCTATACCGCGATGGCCTCGCAGCTTTTACGGGCGCCACGCTGGCCGAGATCGACTCAGTTATAGCCCAGGCCGGATCTCCGCAAAACCTTGATTCTGAAACGGTAGCGCTTGACCGTCTCGACGATGATCGTAGAAACGCGACGCGCTATCCCGATGCCTATAAGGCATGGAACCACGAGGAATGACATGGCTACCAACTACACCGTCAGGCGCCCGATCAGCAGCGATCCGCT
>Ga0310122_10001898_pt1 | contig 13351 bp, 12 predicted proteins | sample CB6_Bottom_1051__FD_203503 | JGI IMG/M metagenome (GOLD analysis project Ga0310122, IMG submission 203503) | Marine microbial communities from Western Arctic Ocean, Canada - CB6_Bottom_1051 | ecosystem: Environmental > Aquatic > Marine > Oceanic | place: Canada: Western Arctic Ocean | collected...
GGTCGGACCCGCGTGGGGCATGATGCTCGTGCCCTGGTCGACCGAAAGCGACCATGCTGGTGCGCCGGCCGATCCACGTTTCGTGAAGATCTGAATCACACCACCCGCCGCTTCTGTACCATATAGTGTCGTGGCAGCAGGACCTTTCACGATCTCAATGCGATCGATGTCGTTCGGGTTGATCATGTCAAAGACGTTCGGCTCTTGAGCAGCCTCGTCGGAACTCCCGATCTGGCCACTCTCCATCCGCACGCCATCGATATAGATCAATGGATCGTTACCCTGCGTAAGCGAGTTGTTACCACGGATCCGGATCTGGCTTCCTGAGCCTACCTGGCCACCGTGGTCATTGATCTGTACGCCAGAAATACGCCCTTGAAGGATGTCACCGAAGTCCGTAACAGTCGCAACTTGGATGTCCGCAGCCGTGATAGAACTGATCGCGTTGCCGATTTCCTTACGGCGAGCCGCACCAGCGGTACCGGTCACGATTACACCCTCAAGTGAAACTGCTTCTTGGCGTAGGTTAAAGTCTGCCGTCACAGTCTCACCAGCCGTGACGGTTACCGTCACAGTCACGGTGCTATAACCGATGATCTGCGCTGTAATCGACTGCTCTCCAGCAGGAACGTTCAGCAGCAGATACCGGCCTGTGTTGTTGACCAGCCCACCGATCGGTGTGCCGTCAACGGTCATCTGTGCACCAGCAAGAGGGATCTGGACTGTGTTGTCAAGCACAAGTCCAGTCACCGTACCGGTGTTCTGTGCTGCAGTATCTGCAGCACCGAAGCCGATCAAAGCGAGTACGACGGCGATTCCAGTCACGCCTCGCCAGGCCGACTTCCATACGAAGTCGAACATACGATTAACCATCAATCCTCCTCGTCGCACTCCGAATCACGGAGCACTGAGACAATTGTCCCATGCGCAGTGGGCGCTGGGTCTAGACCCCGATAAGGGGTAAAACTAGCAGGTAACACGAGCCGGGGGCCGATTAGCGGCCCCCTCGCATCGGCGAAGCCCGTAAGGTCACTACTCATGTTTTTGACCATAAAGGTCGGATCCTACCATAACCGGTTATGAAGGGGATGGTGATAGCCAGGGGCACAAATGTCAACACTTTTGTCCTCATTTCGTGCTTGGCCCAACATCAGTGAGTAGAAGCTCTTAGGAGCCGATCACACCGGGGAAATTGGGAACCCTGCAGGCTGCGACTCCCCTGCGCTCGAGATCCTGCGTGCCCTTGCGAGTAGTGATCCTAATTACACCCGCCGATCCTGATGAGCCAAATTCCCAGCCGCCTGACGAGCTCGGGAGCAGTTCCAGCGTTTCCACCTCGCCGGGCCGAATCATACTGATGGTTTCCGCCGCATCAACCATACGAGTACCGTCGACGACGACCACGGGCTCCAGGAGACCAGTTAACGAATTTGGCGCCCTTTGGGTGATTCTGGTGGTTGACCCGGCTTGCCCGGAGGTTCCACTGACCATCCTGGGTGCGTAGCGGCGAATAACATCCACAAGCGATCTCGGATTAAAGCGCTCGATCTCATCCCTTGTGATCAACCTCCCAAAAGAGCGGCGACGCTCCGCTGCCTCACGTTGGACCTCCCGTTCCATACCAATTGGCGGAGCAAGCTCGAAGGAAGCTTCGGTCGCGACGCCGGGGATCAAGACGACTGAACCCCAATTGACTCGGCAATCTGAGGTCAGCAGGGCAAGCATATGACGTCCAGGGCGCAGCCCCATCAGGTGGTAACGCCCGTCGACGTCGGAGAACACCTCGGGGCCCGTGTCGATGCGAATGAGGACCCCTTCCAGGGGCTTGCCGGTGACACTATCTACGATTTGGCCTTGAAGTGCCGCAGACAACCGAGGTTGGGCGACTAACTCTGTGCGTTGGGCTATCACGACAAGCGCAAGCAAAGCGAAGCCGCGTATCAGCATTCTTGGTACTCGAGGCAGCCCACATCCCCCTTGCATCTTACTCTGCTCCTAAAGATGGTCCAGGTTGATCCTTCAGATTGAGCAACCTGGAACCAGACCGAAAGGGCTAGCACCTCCGCCTACCTTCTTGGAGTCATAACGTGATCACACTCCGGACACCGTGTATATTGCTAATATAAGGGACAAGAACACTTTCCGTGAGCGAGAACGATGATTCTGAACGCCCACTCAGGCTTCCGTTACCTGGTCATACTCGCTGGGCTCATCGTGATTGGTTATGCAGCCTTTGGCATGGTGACGGGCAGACCGTATGACAAGACGATGCGGATCACATCTGCCGTTTTCACAGGCCTTGTAGATGTGACGGTGCTCCTAGGTGTAGTCACTTTATTATCGGGTACCTTCTATCCTGCCCTAGTCGGGCATATCACAATGATGGTGCTCGCTACGATCATAGCGCATGTCGTCTCAGTTGTTGTGAAGCGGCGGCCCGAGGAAGAGCGGACTTACGCCCCACATTTAGTTGGAACACTGGTCGTTCTGGGCCTTCTCGCAGCCGGAATTATGGCGATAGGGAGACCACTCGTCGGCAGCTGAACTCCCTGGTTCCGGCTTACCGGAACATGACACGATGAAGGCGGATCCTAGTGATCGCTTGCAGGAGCTATCTGGAGCGATCCACACACCCGGCCCCAGGGACTTGGGCATCGTAATGGGTGGTGGTGGTGCCAGAGCGGCATATCAAGTTGGTTTCCTGCGCTTTCTCGCCAGACGCTTCCCTGAACTCCAGATACCCTACATCACTGGTGTATCAGCTGGCGCTATTAACGCAGCCCTACTGGCATCCCATCACGGGACCTTCCTCCAGGCAGTCGAGGAACTGAGCCAACTCTGGGGCAACCTTACTGTCGAAGATGTGTTCCGAGTGGATACTCGGTCGCTGGCTACGAACGGGATTCGCTGGCTCATGCAGCTTGTTTCGGGCGGAATCGGAAGAGTCCCTCGAGTGAGAGGCCTCGTCGACACTCACCCCTTGCAAGAATATCTGACAGAAGTTCTGCATGCTGTGCACGGTGAATTAACCGGCATCCAGTACAATCTCGAGCGTGACCGGTTGAAGGCCGTAGCCTTGACGACGACTAGTTATTCAACGGGGCGGTCGGTCACATGGGTGCAGGGCTCACACATTTCGGAATGGGAGCGCCCACAACGCAAGGCCCATCGGACCGTACTCACCGTGGACCACGTGATGGCCTCTTCTGCTCTCCCGTTGTTTTTCCCGGCCATACAATTGGGTGATGCGTGGTACGGTGACGGAGGCCTGCGGCTCGCGGCACCACTCTCGCCTGCCCTCCACCTTGGCGCGCGCAGGATCATCGCAATCTCAACGCGTTATGACCGAAGTGCTGAAGAAGCGGAAGAGCATAGTACTCTAGGCTATCCGCCTCCCGCTCAGGTGGCTGGAGTTCTCTTAAACTCGATCTTCTTGGATCTCCTCGACCACGACGCACTCCGGCTCGAACAGTTGAATCGCCTACTCGCGGACCTGCCGCGGGATAAATGGGAGGATCTAGAACCTGTCCGGCTCCTCACACTTCGTCCCTCGTGTGACCTCGGAAACCTGGCGAATGAGCACGAAGCACGACTTCCCAGGGGATTCCGATTTCTCACGCGCGGACTTGGTACGAAGCAGACCCGCTCTCCTGACTTTCTTAGCTTGGTTCTCTTCCAACCAGACTATCTGAGAACATTGATCGAGGTCGGTGAGGCAGACGCAATGGCGCAAGCAGACAAAATTTCAAGATTCTTGAACGAAGACATCTGACAGGTGGCTCTTGGCACTGGAGTGTATTTTCTTGGTATTACATTCTATATAGATAAGGATCGGCACCCACAATCGGTGGGTCCTGAGAAGAAGACTCTGTAAGTCACAGGTATCCGATGGCTGAAAACAAGAAGCTCGCCACCGAGTTCGAAGCTCGAGAGGTAGCTGAACAGGCACGAGAGCTGGATTGGGCGAAACGCAGCTTCATGCGCGCTATCTTCGATGGAAGACTCAACGTCGACCTGATTCACCCTCTCCCCGAGCCCCATCCTGACGAGGTGCGCCGGGCGAACGAACTCCTAAAAAGCCTCGAGGTCTTCGCTCGAGAGCATATCGATGGAGACCAGGTGGACAGAGACGGCTGGGTACCTGAAGAGGTTCTTCAGGGCCTGGCTGCCTTGGGCGCTTTCGGCATCAAGATCCCTGTGAAGTACGGAGGACTCGGACTGTCACAGCATTCGTATAATCGTGCCCTCGCCATCGTTGGATCGAGGTGCGGTTCAACCGGCGCATTTCTCTCGGCACATCAGAGTATCGGTGTTCCAGGACCGCTCATGAAGTTTGGGACCGAAGAGCAGAAAGAGAGATACCTACCGAGGCTAGCAAAAGGAGCCCTGTCCGCATTCGCGCTCACCGAACATGATGTGGGCTCCGATCCAGCCAATATGTCAACAATCGCTCGGCTTTCCGATGACGGTTCACACTGGATTCTCAACGGCGAGAAGCTTTGGACTACCAACGGCCCACGCGCTGAGCTCCTTGTCGTGATGGCGCGGACTCCGGCACCAGAAGGCTCTAAACGCAAGCCGATCAGTGCTTTCATCGTAGAAACCGCCTGGGATGGTGTGGAAGTCACCCATGAGTGCTCTTTCATGGGTCTAAAGGGCCTCTCAAACGGTATTATGAGATTCACAGACGTAAGAATTCCCCGTGAGAACCTCCTGTGGGATGAAGGCAAAGGGCTCAAGCTCGCTCTAATAACCCTCAACACGGGCCGTCTGGCGATGCCAGCCTTCTGTGCCGCGGGTGCAAAAGGGGCGCTGGAGATGTGCCGGGATTGGGCAAACTCAAGGGTCCAATGGGGTCGCTCCATAGGCAAGCACGACGCGATCGCACAGATGCTCGGCAAGATGACCGCCAACGCATTCGCGATGGATTCTCTTGTGGACCTCACCGCTCGCATGTCCGACTCGGGCAACTTTGATATCCGTCTCGAGGCAGCAATCGCCAAGCTATGGGCGAGTGAGACCAGTTGGAATCTTACGAACGACGCGCTCCAGATCCGAGGGGGGCGCGGTTATGAGACTCACGGATCCCTGCTTGCTCGGGGTGATACGCCTTACCCGGTCGAGCGTGCCCTGAGGGACTCCCGCATCAACATGATATTCGAGGGCTCCTCGGAGATCATGAGACTATTCATAGCTCGCGAAGCAGTGGATTCACACCTCAGTGTCGCCGGAGACCTCATCAACCCGAAAGCATCCATAGGGACCAAACTCCGGGCGCTCATTCGTGCGGGTCTACATTACGCCTGGTGGTACCCGACCCGTTTCCTCGGTTGGAGCCTAAGGCCCCGGTACGCGAAGTTCGGCGCCCTTGCTGGTCACTTGAGATTTGTGGAGAGCGCATCCCGTAGACTCGCGAGAGCCACATTCCACGCCATGGTCCGCTTCCAGGCGCACCTTGAGAAGCGCCAGGCGGTACTTGGCCGGATTGTCGATATTGGTTCTGAGCTATTCGTCATGACGGCCGTGATCGTGCGAGCAAGAGAACTCGCCGAGAGCGAGGAGGGAGAGCAGGGTGCCAACGCTCTCGCTGACCTCTTCTGTCGCATCGCCCGCAGACGAGTTACTGCCCACTTCCGTGCGCTATTCAATAACGACGATTCCACGACCTACGGGGTCGCTCGCCGCTTCCTGGACGGTGACTTCTTGTGGTTGGAAGAAGGTATCGTGTCGGTAGAGGCGTACAGGCATCAGGTGGAGGCGGCTATATTCGCGGACTCAGCGACGGAAACAGAGCCACTCGAACCCGTACCGACAACCTAAAAAAGCGTGCTCCACCATCGGGCTTTCACCATCAGCGCCTTTTGGACGCTCGGCCTGCTGTATCTTGGTAGTTTGGTCCACGCCACCGAGTCTAGTCTAGCTTGCCCCGATTGGCCGACGTGTTTTGGCACGATGATGCCAGAGATGTCGGGGGGAGTCTTCTGGGAGCACCTCCACCGGCTGGTCGCAGGAGGGCTCGTGCTTATGTTTGGACTCGCCACCTGGCTCGCTAAGACCGAGACCCGTGATCAACCATGGATTTTCAAGGCCTGCCTAGCTGGCTTGGGTCTTCTGGTTGTCCAATCAATTTTCGGTGGACTCACTGTCATATACCGGCTGCCGGATTTGGTCTCAACTACGCACCTTGGGCTCGCGTTTCTCTTCCTAGCTCTCGTGACGGTGCTCGCGTCGGTGACAGGCCGGATCACAGAGGTTGAGAGTACTCACACTGAGACTGCGAGCCGTGTCACAATCCTCGCAGGCACAGGGGCTGCCCTGATCTTCGTTCAATCTTTGATCGGTGGACTCGTGCGGCACATGGACGCCGGGATGGCCTGCCCCGACGTCCCACTCTGTCTTGGCGAACTCGTTCCTCCACTGGTGAACTCAATGATTACCCTGCACTTCACGCATCGTTTGATCGGGATTCTGGCAGCTTTGACGATCATCGGACTCGCCGTTTGGATCATGCGTGTATCCGCCCCGAGATCCCTACGCCTACTGGGCCTTCTCGCCGCGGCCCTAGCCGCGACGCAGGTCGTCGTCGGCTTCGTATCGGTGCTCACCTCCCTGGCCGTCATCCCGGTGTCACTCCACACGCTTATTGCGGCGGGTCTCCTGGGGACGCTTGTACGCCTCGCGACCATGGCCCGACTGGGCACCCAACCCAATCTCGTCAACGGCACGGACAACGGTAGGTTAGTCAAACAATGGACCTGATGCGCGTCGGTGACCTTATGGCAATGGTCAACGCAGGGCTTAATGCGACAAGCGCTTTGGCGCTCTTCGCGGGTTATCGCTTCGTCCGAAACCGATCACTCCATGCCCACCGCCGAGCGATGGGCATCGCAGTCACTACTTCGGCCATCTTCCTTGTGTCCTACCTCACACGCGTAGCGCTGACTGGAACACACGACTTCGCCGGCGAGGGCCTCGCGAAAATGGTATATCTCACCATTCTTTTTTCACATATGGGCTTGGCTGTTGTTGTTATCCCGTTGGTCCTCCGCCTTCTTTATTTGGTTCGACACCGTCGCTTCAGTGCCCATGCGAGGCTCGCCCGTTGGACGTTCCCCATCTGGGCGTACGTCTCTGTCACCGGAATCGTTGTTTATCTGCTTCTCTACCAGGTTTACGGGTATTCCTGATTCCGAACCAGCACCACAGAAGAATGCAACTTGGATAGTGGTTCAGGAACTCGGGAAGGAGATCTCCACCTCGGCACCGCCGTCTGGCTTATTACGCAGTTCAATGTGACCGCCCATCAGCTCTATGAGGCTGCGCGCATGTGGAAGTCCGAGCCCGAGCCCCTCGGAAGACGTCGAATAGAACGGATCGAAGGCCCGCCGCAACGCCTCGCTTGAGAAGCCCTGCCCGCGGTCCCTAACCTGAATAAACGAGCGTCCATCAGCTACCTGAACAGCAATATCGATCTTTTTGTTACCACCGAAACGGGCGGCGTTGTGAAGAATCAGATACAGCCCGTCCATCAACGCCGGAGCGCTCACCACTGCACGTACCGGGTTACTATCAAGTTGCAAGCGTAATCGTATGTCCTGGTCTCCCGAAAATTCATGCGCAACATGCCGGACCAGGGACGTCAGATCTTGTCCCGCTCTCTCACTCGATGGCTCTTCTAGGAAGAAGTCAACATCAGATAGAGCCCCGAGTGCACGCTCTATCCGCTCCCTCAGTTCGTCGGCCCCGGCAGTCTCTCCTGCCTCTATCAACGGCCTGCGTACGTTTGTATTTAAGAACGAGCTCACCTTCCCGATGGCCTCGACAAGGGCCGCCTTCCTCTCTGATTCACGGGGTGACCATCCACGTTCCAGTGCGGATTGGAGTTCTGCCTCAGGAGACCCCGGGGGGGCACCCTCAGGGCGACGCCCCCGAGCCACGGATTCGGCGACAGCCTTGATCCGTAAAGCAGCCTCAGAACTCCCCTCAGAAAGACCAGCTGTGCGGCCTAACGAGCGCCCCAGAACAAAGCCAGTAATAGCTAGCATGGCTGCGACAGCAACTCCTATGGTGATATCCATGCAGCTCCCGTTTGGGGGTTCTCTGACTCCGAGATGCCCGAGCGGGCGAACAGATCTTCGCACGCCCGGATCAGAGTGGCAACACGACGTTGCCTTGTCACAAGGCATGATCGTATGCTCGGGTTGTGTTAAGACTAGACCCTATCCGGAAATTACTTGAGTTGGCGGGGGATCCCAGTAACCCGACTGCTGAAGAACTCGCGGAACTCTTCGATCGAACGGAGACCATCGCTGTGATTGGCCTATCTCGTGATCCCGATAAGACCGCCCAACAGGTGCCTTCCTACCTCGCCTCAAAAAGCTACGATGTCATCCCAGTTAATCCTGATGCAAACCACATCCTAGGGAAGGAGGCCTACAACACCATCAGTGATGTGCCCCAGTCGGTTGACCTCGTCGTCATTTTCCGGCCTTCGGACAAGGCTGGGCGATTCGTCACTGAGTCCGGAAGGCGATCGGAGCGACCAGCGATCTGGCTCCAAGAGGGCATATGGGCGAAGCCAGAGATTGAAGCGGTACGGGCGGAGGGCCTGACTGCCGTCCAGAACATGTGCGCATACCGTGTGCATCGATTCCTGAACGCAGGAAATGGAGCACCAACGGGGCCTTCATTAGGTAAGAGCTAGTCAGTCAGAACTTCGGCCGGCATTTTCTCCGAAGAGTTCGACCTACACATGCCTAACTGACTCCTCACATCCCCTGGCTCGCCGATTAAAGCACTGCTGTCTTCAAGCTAAGAACCCGCTATCCCACGCTGATATGAACGTCGCAGGAAATCCGATCGATAAGGTGAACCAGCTCCGGACGAGGACTTCGTTCGTGCTGCTCGCAGCCACGGTGTTCCTGAGCGCGTTCCTACTGTTCCAGGTTCAGCCGATCATCGGTAAGTACATACTGCCGTGGTTCGGTGCGACCCCCGGGGTGTGGGCTACCGCCCTGCTTTTCTTCCAGTTGATGCTGTTAGGCGGATATGCGTACGCCCATTTCATCGTCAGTCGTCTAACGTGGCACCAACAGGCTGTCCTGCACACGGTCCTGCTGGCCGTGGCCCTGGTCTCCCTTCCTATCACCCCAACCGAGGCGCTGAAACCCGCGAATGCAGATGCCCCAATCCTGCATATCCTTCACATCCTAACAGTCACAATCGGCGCACCGTATCTCCTGCTTTCGGCAACGGCGCCCCTAATTCAGCGGTGGCATGCCCAGCTTCATCCAGGACGGTCAACGTACCGCCTCTATGCGCTATCCAACCTGGGTTCGTTGCTCGCATTACTATCGTACCCCCTCCTGGTTGAGCCCTACTTTCGCCTCCGGTCTCAAACGTCATCCTGGTCCTGGGGGTACGTGGCGTTCGCGGTGCTCTGTGCGGCATCTGCTCTGATTGTGTACCGCTCGAGTCGGGAACTCGACGCACAGGCTGCAGGCCAGGATGCCGTGCATATTGGGAGTGGGACAGTCAAGGGCGACCACCCAACCTGGGCTACTACCCTCCTGTGGCTGCTTCTCTCGGCTTGCGGGTCGGGTCTGCTCTTGGCAACAACCAACCAAATGTCGATGGACATCGCGGTTGTGCCATTCCTTTGGGTCCTCCCACTCAGCATCTATCTACTGACGTTCATCCTGACCTTCGACAACGAGCGTTGGTACGTCAGGCCCTTGTTTGTCGCGCTGCTGCCGTTGGCCCTCAGTAATGCGCTAAGGCTGCTCTATGGAGGCATCGATCTGGGCATCGTAGATCAAGTGCTAGGGTACTCGCTTACACTCTTTATCTGCTGCATGTGCTGTCACGGGGAACTGTCACGGGCGCGTCCGGCTGCACATCATCTCACGTTCTTCTTCCTCGTGGTATCAATCGGTGGTGCACTCGGCGGCCTCTTCGTCGCGATCCTCTCTCCAGCGCTGTTCTCAAGCTTCTACGAATACCATTTCCTTCTAGTCGCCTGCTACGTGCTAGTGGGTTTTGTTGTTGGACGTTTCCTGATCATGCACCGTCCGGCTTCAGCCAGGGGGCGTTTAGCTCAAGGCTTCGTGGGTCTCTGCTGGGTGATAGGGCTGACGTCGATCATCTTCGGCACAATCGTGTTGTTGAGGCCAGAGACCTGGCTGGAGGGCGCGAGCCCAAATGCGGGCGCGACATTCGCAAGATGGCAAATCCAGATGCGTGTGTATGGGGCTGTCATGGCTGTCCTTGTGCTGTCAATCCTCGAGTTCTGGCGCCGCATGGAGGGTGCCGCTCTCCGCGAATGGTGGACATCCCCCAAGGGATTCGCTCGAACGAGCCTGGCAGGCGCGGCAGCGGTAGGTCTCCTCTCCCTCACCGGAGGACTCGTTTGGCTGGTCAGCAATGATGAGCGGCGTACCATCGAGCAAGATCGGAATTTTTACGGTACACTCGCAATCAAGGAGTTGGACCTCGGTAGTCCGATGCACCGGCTCTCCCTGACGCACGGGCGCATTCGTCACGGAAGCCAGCTACAGCTCTATACTAACTGGCCAACGACGTACTACGGTCCGGAGACCGGCGTTGGGTTGGGTATCCAGCATCACCCACTACGGTCCGATCCAACACGTCAGTTTCGTGTTGGCGTCGTGGGGCTGGGTGTCGGCACAATCGCTGCCTACGCCAATGCCCGCGTTGATCCCGAACAGGATGAGGCGTCGTACGTCACGGTCCACGAGAAGAGTGAACCTGACTATATGCGGTTCTATGAACTCAATCCGCTGGTCACACGCTGGGCTAAAGACAGGTTTACGTTTCTCGATGACGCTGCGGCCCGGGGCGCAGATATCGACGTATTCGAGGGAGACGCACGCATCGTACTCGAGCGGCAGCTCGAGCAGGGCGAGGCTCAGCAGTTCGACGTTCTCGCCATAGACGCATTCAGCAGCGATGCGATTCCGATCCACCTCCTGACCCTGGAGAGCCTTCAAATGTATCTGGCTCACTTGAATACGGACGGGATCCTCGCGCTCCACGTGACCAACCGCTTCATCGACCTGCTCCCGATCGTGCAGCGCCTCGCCGAGGCTACAGGCCTGAACGCGATTTACATCGAGAATGCTTCGAGTTCGAGCCGTTCGGTGAGCTTATCTGATTGGGTACTGCTAACCAGAAATCAGGAGTTCCTAGATCTGGAGATCGTCGTCAAGGAAGAGAAAGATATGCCCGCAGCTGGGCCCCTGTGGACGGACGATTTTAGCAGCCTCTTCGGGATTGTAGAGATCAATCCTAAGCGTCGGCCGCTCGGATAATACATCTGTCGGGTTAATACTATTACACGAAAGTAGCCTGACACCGATGCGTGTGGGCTGGTAACAGCCCTCGCTGGCGTGGTTCGTGAGGCAGGACGCACCTTTAGAGCATGCGCTACATCCGACTGACAGCAGTGCTCTTGCTCGCAGCCTGTAGAGACGGCGGAAACTGGTAGCCTGAGAGAAATGGAATTGACCCTAGAACCTCGTATACGAACCGTACTCACAGTTTTTCTGCTAGGCATGTCTGCATGTCAAGAAAATGAGGTGTCGGACCAGGGGGCCTGTGACAGCGGTGACATGGTCGGCTGCTATAACCTCGGGGTCATGTATCAGAGTGGTCAGGGCGTACCCCAAGACCTTGAACGAGCTGTCAGTTTATTCCAGCAATCTTGCGATGGTGGAGTGAGGGCGAGCTGTAACAACCTCGGTTTCATGTATGAACTTGGTGCGGGTGTGCCTCAGGACATCGAACGTGCCCGCGCGCTCTACCAGCAAGTCTGTGACGGTGGAGCGATCGAGGGTTGCAACAACTTGGGGTTCATGTATCAGAACGGCACAGGCGTCCCCCAGGACTTCGAACACGCTGTCAGTCTCCACCAGCAAGCTTGCGAAGGAGGGGACATGGCGGGCTGCTACAACCTCGGAGTCATGTATCAGGGTGGCAGAGGTGTCACCCAGGACTTCGAACGCGCAGCCAGTCTATACCAACAAGCCTGTGGCCGCGGAGATATGCAGAGCTGTAACAACCTTGGGGCCATGTACGGGAACGGCGCGGGCGTCACTCAAAACTTCGAACGCGCAGCCAACCTCCACCAGCAAGCCTGTGATGGTGGAAATATGCGAGGCTGCTACAACCTCGGAGTCATGTATCAGAATGGCACAGGCGTCCCTCAGGACATCGACCGCGCCCTCAGACTGTACCGGCGAGCTTGCGACGGCGGAGACACCTCAGCCTGTAACTAACCTCAGGCTCATGTATCACAATGGCGCAGACATCACTATTGAAGGCTAATCAGCAAGAACTTCCGACAAGATTTCAGTGTGGCCCTTGGGTTTCACCTTCCTCCACACTTCCGAGACCTTGCCCTCCTCGTCAATCAGGAAAGTGCTTCGCTCAATCCCCATGTAGGTGCGCCCATACATCTTCTTCTCCTTCCATACGCCATACGCCTCAGAGACCGAGTGTTCTTCGTCGGCAAGAAGAGGAAAGTTTAAGCCAAATTTTTCTCGAAACTTGGCATGGGATTTCACAGAATCCGGGCTTACACCCAGAACTACCGCGCTGACTCCTTCGAAGCGCGGCATCGCATCACGGAAATCGCACGCCTGGATCGTGCAGCCTGGAGTGTCATCCTTTGGGTAGAAGTAGAGAATGACCTGTTTTCCCCTAAGCTTTGAGAGGGTTACAGACTCCCCCTGATCAGTCTCAAGCGTGAAGTCCGGCGCAACGGCACCCCTTTCGATCATCTCTTTATCATCCTGCACTGGTTTATTGAGTTATGTCTCAGTGTAGCGTGGCCCTGCATGTTTCAACTCACTTGTGGGTCAGGATTGCGGTTCGATGAAGCTACCCTCCCATCGGCAACGATCATCGCCGAGAGCCTGACATAGGCTGTGCTCGACTTCAGCGGATCCGTTTCCAATTTGCTCAAGAATCCCTTGGCAGATTCCAGAAATAAAATGGCAAACCTTACCCTCAGGATCACTCTTCCTAAAGAACAAGCCTTGCGCCTCAACATTGAAGGGTCCCTCTGCCAGACCAACGATATGTCGCCCAAATAGGTGTTTCAGATACCAGGCAAAGAAAGTGCGGGCGAACATATACTGAAACGAAACGGGGAGTACTTGGCCCCAACGAAACGGGGAACGCACCTTGACTAACTCACGTCCAGTGCTAAAAAAAACCTCATCGCTATCAGATCTTCTGTTCACCAGTGTGAATAAAGCGGTAGTCCCCTTGTCAGTGAGACGAACCCCTTTGCGGACATCATCCTCATAGGCACGAATCTGGCGCTCGA
>Ga0310122_10001899_pt1 | contig 13351 bp, 8 predicted proteins | sample CB6_Bottom_1051__FD_203503 | JGI IMG/M metagenome (GOLD analysis project Ga0310122, IMG submission 203503) | Marine microbial communities from Western Arctic Ocean, Canada - CB6_Bottom_1051 | ecosystem: Environmental > Aquatic > Marine > Oceanic | place: Canada: Western Arctic Ocean | collected...
CTATCTCCGGCGTCGCTCACAAGTTGCTGTCCTAATTCGGGACACCATTTCGGCAGAGTCGGTTACCCGGACAAGAATCCAGCCAGCGATTCCTGTGTCGGCTTCATTCAGTCTTCGTGTTCGAATGAAGAATCACCGACCAACGCAGCTTTTCAAGACGGCTGCGACATACTGGCAAAGTCAGCGGCTCTCTGGTGAATCGGCGACTTGAAACTGAATGCATTCCGTTTTTCTCCTGCATCGGTTTCCCGTCGCAATCACAACCGCATTCGTGTTGGTTGACCAAATGACACAGTTTTGTGGGAACTTTGTAAATGATGCTCTCATCTTACGACAACGCTTTCGATTAGAAACCGGAGTCAATTATGAAAAACTTGATCGAGAAACTAAGGGACGTAAATTACAAGCGAGTCGCGATTGAAGATGCCGAAAAGGCGGTCTTCGGGTTAGCTTGTTTGTTGATGTTGGTCTGTCTGATTGGGACGAGCTGGAGGCGGTACGAGAGGGCGCCGGACGAATTCGTCCAAAAGGTCGATTCCGAATCTATTAACTTGCATCGATCAGCGTGGCCTGACGAGAAACGTGCGAAATACGACGCGAACGAGAACATCAGCCTGTCGGTTAAACAGCTCCTCACCAAGGTCAATGTCACCCGCTTTCAGTACAACACTCCCTTTATAGTTCCGCTGTATCCACATCGCGAGAGAATCAAACAACCCACATTGTATGCGCCTGAAGAACCGATCACGAAGGCCAGTGAGGTTATTCTGTATTTCCGAAATGAGCAGCGCGAGATTGGGAACGCTGATTCTCAAGTGCGACCTGTACCGAAAAAGCAAGAAAAAACCAGTGACGTGCCAGATCCCATTGCTCCTCGGAGCCCACACCGCTCGCAAGGGGACACTGACCCTCACCAACGCGATGGAGATGGTGGCGCCGCCGGCCGCAAACAAGAGATAGACGAACCAGAAGCAGGTGCCAAACCAAACACTGGGCCGCGACTCGGAATCGATCCGAAGCAATCAGATCCCGACGTCAACGTTGCGTCGAACGATCATGTCCATGCGGAAGGCAAACGATTCGTCTCGATGGTCGCAATCGTACCACTTCGAAAGTTTGCCCTCAGCTACTCAAAAGCATTGAACATGGAATCTCTGGCCGCCGCCGCCGATGAAGTGCAATTCCAGAGTTTTGAATTGCAGCGTCAAATCGCGGTGGCCGGCGCAAATCCATGGTCCGGCACGTGGAGACCGGTCAATTTCGATGTTGCAAAACAGATTCTCACGACCGCCGAAGGTTATGAATTGGAAGTGGTTTCAAGTGCTCTGACCGATTCGGTCTTTACGATGCCGTTGCCGAAACGAGCTGCCGGTGTGTGGTATTATTGGGCCACGCATCCACGGCTAAAGAGCCTCTCGCAACAACAACGTGAACAGCAAAGGTTGATCGATGAGAAAGCTTTCGAGAAAGCTCAGGAATTGCAGCCAACAACGCGCAGACCCACGGAACCCGGTGGTTTCTCCGATTTTCGGCGTAATATCCGCGATGCCCGGCGTCGCGTCGGACCTCGGTTGATGAAATCGATCGTGGATGAAGCAATGCGTCAGGAAAACATCGGACCGAATGTGGCCGAATTGCATGCGACCATTTCCGGGCAAGTCTTGCTATTTCGATATCTCGACTTCGACGTCGCGCCGGGCAACGCTTACCGTTATCGTTTGCGGCTGGTTTTGCGAAACCCCAATTACGACAAGCCCATCGAAGAATTGGCCGACCCAGAGATCGCCAAAGCTGAACTCTTGAAAACGCCATGGAGCCAAACGACTGAACCGGCTGTTGTCCGCGACTACCAAGAGTACTACGTGACCAGGATTGATCGATCGCGTCCCCAATCGACTGCCGTCATGAAAATTCTGCAGTGGTACCAAAATGCGGGCACATTGATTCAAGCTGATTTGACAAAGATTCTGCCCGGACAGTTCATCGCGGCCTTTGATGAAAAGGGGGCTGCAAGCCGGGGAAAAGCCGGAGTGGTCACGAAAGTCTTACGCCCCGCCAACAAGACCTTGTTGAATGAGACGATCGCGGTCGTGACGAAGGACGTATTGCTGGATATTGATGATGTCGAGGAATTCAATGCCGAAGAACATGCCGAGTTGGAAATCGAATCGAAGACACGCAGCGAGGTTGCACCGGCCGAAAAGGTCCTTGTCGTCGATCAATTCGGCCGGTTGCAGATGTTGGATAGTGTCAACGGAGTTCGTGGCGCCAAGTCGGTGGCCGATCGAATCAAACAGCAAAACACTCCCTGGCTGAGGTTCGTCAATAAGAATCAGACGCCGCACATGAAGCCGGGACCGTTGGATCAGTAACCCCGGATCGAGCGGAATACTCGCTTATCGACGTCCCACGCTGTGCTATTTTTCGAAACGCAGAACAAACCGTTGCTGCCAAAAATGAGTTTCGATGACTGCGGCATTCAGTCCCGCCTGTTTGGCAAGATCGAGTGCTTCCTCGGCTGTGAATGCGGCTTGGACGGAAAGTGGCCCGTCGGTGTGAACAACGTTCGAGCGGGTCACAAGCCGGCCTAACAAGAAGGCTCCCCACCACGCTAGTTTTGTGCGCATAAGGTCGTTGATCAGAAGCATGTGTTCGGCCGCGCCGGCCATGCGTTGGAGTAACCGATTTGCGTCAGCCTCGTCCAGATGATGCAGGAACAGCGAACACGTCACAATGTCGTACGTCGTTGGAATGTCGTCATTAAGCACATCGAGCCGCAAGAATTGGATCTGTGCGCTGGCGGCATTTGCTCGTGCGGTGGCGTGCTGGATCGCCGTGTCACTGATATCGCAGCCGGTGATTTGCAGTTCGAGTTTTGATCTTTCCGCCTTTCGCCACAGTCCGATCGCCACGTCTCCGCCTCCACAGGCGATATCCAAAAGTCGAATTGGCCGGTTTTCGAGCCGGTTTGATAGACGACGAATGTGAGGCCACAACAGACTGCTGCTACGAGAAAACACATTCAGCCGCGCCAATCCATCGAGCGCTTGTCGGTGCGATTCGGCATCGATTGCCGGGTCATCCATCAATTCCGGCTGGCGGCAGCGCGTTTTCAGATCGGGTGAGAATCGCATCGCCTCATCGTACACACTGCCGCGACAACGAAAAACACCCCGGCTGTCTGAGTTGGAAACAGCCGGGGCGTTGGATTCGGCGAAATCGCAAACGTGTTATTTCTCGTACTGCATCAGAATTTCCGGCGCTTGGACTCCCGCCAAAGCCGCGAAGCCATCGTCGGCTATCTTCTCACCCAGTTTGGTGACGGTTTTGAAATAACTGGCGGATGGCCGCTTACAGGTTAGTTGCTGCGTCAATTCCAGACACAAGACTTCGGCGGCCGAGTGGATGACGGGATCGTCTTGCTTCGCCGCGTATAGGCAGGTTGTCAGCATCACAACCATGTTTTGGATGCGAGCGGATAACTCGGCCATCGAACACTGGCGGTCGGCCAGGCTGAGTTGATATTTGGTCATCAACGAATCGATGTCCTTGCGGCTTTTCTGTAGCGAGTCGGCCGCGAACTGAGCGTGCCGTTGTAAGACGGCTGGCATGTTTGCGAATGATGCCTTTTGGTAACCGCCCACCATTTGCGAGACTCGCCATTTCAGGTAGGGCAGCATGGCCCCTTTCAGCGCCCAGGCATGAGCCGGATTCAACGGATTCGGCTTCTTGATTCCGGCATCCTTCAAAGCATAACCAATCGGTTCGAAGAACTTCTTGCCGTGCTCTTTGACCAGCGATTTGAAGAACGCCATGCCCAGCATCTCGCCTTCGCCTTCGTAGATGCACGGAGCAAGAAACTCGTGCAGAAAGTCTCCGAACAAATGGCCGTGGACGAAAGCGCGGCCACCGTGAGTCTTCATCAACAACTCGATCGATGCTTCTTTTTGAGTTTCGCTGCCAAATATTTTGGCAATAATGCACTCCATTTCGCCGCGGTAACCTTCGTCCAGCATCCAGCCACACCATTCGACCAGCGCGTCACAAGCAACGATCAAACCGGCCAGCCTACCGATCCGGCGGCGCACGAGTTCTCGCTTGGCGATTGTCGCTCCATAGGTTCGGCGATAGTCGGCCCAGGGCAACATGCTGGCCAGCATCATCCGCATGGTTCCGGCCGCGTTGGCACACAGGGCGACCCGGCCGCGATTCAAACCGTGATAGGCGATCGTCAGTCCGTCGCCGCGAGTCGGGACCAGCAGATTCTCTTTCGGAACGCGAAAGTCCTTGAAGACCAATCCATTGTTGTGTGCCTGACGCAACGCGTGCAGCCCGTATTTCACGATTTGGAATTGTTCGTTCTCCTGTTCCGGCAAATCGACAATCAGAACCGCCGGTTTATCGTCAATCAAACAGACCAACCCCACGGTGCGGCCAGGAACGGCGTTGGTGATGAATAGTTTCTCACCGTTGACAACAAAGTCGTTTCCGTCGAGAACGGCGACCGTCTTCAACGCCGTAAGATCGGAACCGGCACACGGTTCCGTCAACGCGAACGCGGATAACCGCTCACCGCTGGCCAGCAACGGCAGATACTTCTGTTTTTGTTCTTCGCTGCCAAACGTTCGCAACGGATCGACGGCACCGATGCATCCATGAACCGACGCCAATCCCGCAACGGTTGGTTCGATCGTCGCCATGCGTGTCAGGAACTTTGCGAATGAAACGAACGAGGCACCTTGCCCGCCATATTTTTTGTCGACCAGCAATCCCCAGTAACCCGCACGGGCCAAATCATTCAGCGTGTCGTCCGAGAGTTTGTTGTTTTCGTCGTACAGTTCACCGTTTTGTTTGCGTTTGAAGATGCAGTCGTACGAATCGTTCATTACCTTTTCGACGGCGGGATCCGTGGACGGTTCGACGCCGACAAATTCTGAAATCGGCAGAGCATCACCCCACACGGCAACATGCGCGGGACTTCCGGTTGTCTGATATTTCTTGGCAAACAATTCCTCGACCTGGTCGTCGGCGAGGTCGACGGCACCGATGGTGCGAGCTTCTTCCTCACTCTTACCACTCAACTTCATCGCCGTTTCGGCGAACGACGCTTCGCGTTCTTCCGTTTCCGTCTTTTCCATCTTTTGATCCATTTCAGGCAACGTGGTAGTCATGACAAATTCCTTTTTATTGTGGCCATCACGCTCCGCGCGATGGTGATTCGCCACGGCTGTTGTACAAATTATGCCACCGCCGATGACCTTTGTTCCTGCAATTGTGAACTGAATCCATTACCGGTCGCGGCGATACGACGGAGGGCTTCCGAAGGTGCCAACCGTGAGTGTTCCGCGGCAAATTGTTCCAACCTTTGGACGATCCGGTCAAGTCCGATCGAATCGGCGTACCGCAGTGGACCACCTCGGAATGGCGCGAAACCGGTTCCGAAAACCATCGCCAGATCGATGTCTTCTGGTTTCTCGACAATGTTTTCTTCAATGCAACGGGCGGCTTCGTTGATGATCGGATAGATCAGCCGCTCGATGATCTGTTCTCGCGACATTGGTTGGCGTTTGCCGCCGATGGCATCAGCGACGGATTCGTTCAGACGTTTGTCCTTGCCTTTGCCCGTCAGCAGGCTCGTACTGCTCAGCAGGTTCTTCTGCCGCAATTCCTTCAATTGTTTCCATATTGGAGCCGATTCCATGCGATCTCCGTAAGCCGCCCGCATGTTTTCAGCAACGTGAGCAGCCACGTCGATGCCGACCAAATCGGTCAGTTCCAGCGGTCCCATCGGCATGCCGAAATCGATGGCGGCCTTTTCAATCTCCATCGGGTCGTCGACTTCCGTGAGCAGGAATCCCGCTTCGTTCATGTACGGTGACAGCAGACGGTTGACAAGAAATCCCGCGCAGTCACGGACGACAACTTTCGTTTTTCCAATGCGTTGCACCAGAGCGATCGCGGTGGCCAAAGCTTGTGAACTTGTCTTGTCGGTCTTGATCACTTCCACCAACGGCATCTTGTGCGGCGGATTGAAGAAGTGCAGCCCCACGACGCGTTCGGGATGCGGGACGTCCTTGGCGATCTCGGATACCAGCAACGAACTTGTGTTCGTGGCCAACACGGTTTCGGGACCAGTCGCGTCGGCCAATTCCTGGAATACCTGCCGCTTGATGTCGAGGTCTTCCAGTACGGCTTCGATCACAATGTCGGCATTTTTGAGACCACGGTAATCGATTGTCGGACTGACGTGATCCAGTGCATTCTGTGCTTCGACCTTCGTCATCCGCCGTCGTCGAACACTGGATTTGACTTGCTTGCGGATCGTCGCCATGCCTTTGCCGACGAATTCCGGCTTGATGTCTTTCAGTCGCGTCCAAACACCCTTCTTGGCCAACAGCAGCGCGATGCCCGCGCCCATCGCTCCAGCGCCCAGAACAGCGGTTTGCTTGATCGAATCGCTCTTCACTTCGGCGGTCAACGAGGCGGGCGGCTTCTTGGCGTCCTCTTGCATGAAGAACAGCCGCATGCACTCTTGCGTGACCGGGTCTTCGCCGAGCTTGGCCACGGTTTCCGATTCGAATGCAAACGCTTGCTTTTCGCTGGCGCCCAGGCCATTCCGCAAGACATCGATAGCGGCCAACGGAGCCGGATAATGGCCGTGCGTTTGAGCCAATGTCTGTTGAGTCGCCTTCCGCAGCGCGTACTTCTTGACGAGACCTAAACTCTTGATGGAATTCTGAATCCGCTTTGAAAGTGGCGGTTTGCGGCGGCGGAAGAGTTTCGCTTCGGCGGATGTGCGGCTCTTTGTTGAAATCAACGCACTCAGAATCTTCTCGCCGACCGACGATAGCGCCTCGGTCGGTACGACGTCGTGCACGATCCCTTTTGACCTTGCCTGAAAACCGTTCAGCCGTTTGCCAGTCAGGATGAGTGGCAGCGCGTCGATCATTCCGGCGAGCCGCGGCAATCGCACGGTTCCGCCCCAACCGGGGATGAGGCCGAGTTGAACTTCGGGCAATGCCAACTGTGTTTTCGAGTGGTCGTCGGCGATGCGGTATCGGCAGGCCATCGCGAATTCCAACCCGCCACCAAGACATGAACCAGAAATCAGAGCGACGGTCGGCTTCTTCAAGTTTTCGAGTTTCTGAAAAATCTTCTGTCCAAATTGAGAGATCTGGCGAGCGGCATCCGCGCCTTGTAAGTCCTTGAATTCGGTGACATCAGCTCCGGCGATGAAACAACCAGGTTTGCCGCTGATGAAAAGAACGCCTTCGATCTCCGCCTCGTTCTTGATACGATCGATCAGCGGCGATAATTCTTCGAGTGCCGATTGCGACAAGACATTGACGGGACGATCGGCTTGATTGATCGTCACGACTAGAATGCCGTCGCGAGGCCCCTCGGTGTGCCACGTGTTTTCCATGATGTTGCTCCTACCTCGCGGCCAGGAACCTTACGGGTCCCGCTAGCCAAGAACATCAAGTTCAATGAACCAGGCGAGTGGGAACCCGTTAGGTTACTGGCTCGTGTTGATTCAGAGAACAATAATCCTGAACTGCAGAAAACAGTAATTACGCCGCTTTTGCCAATCGTTCGATAATGACGGCTCCGCCTTGTCCGCCGCCAATGCACAATGTTGCCAGACCGGTTGTTTGGTCACGTCGCGAAAGTTCGTGTAGCAGTGTGAGCACCAGCCGGGTGCCGGTTGCTCCGACGGGGTGTCCCAACGCGATCGCTCCGCCGTTGACATTGAGTTTTTCAGGATCAATCGCAGCCAGCCGATCCGCTCCGAATTCGTCGGTACATCCTTCGGGAGGATTCTCGAAACCCCGCTGGCAGGCCAGCACCTGCGAGGCGAAAGCTTCGTTGAGTTCGACGAGGTCGATGTCGTCCATTCGCATGCCGCCTAATTTCAGAGCCCGGGCCGTCGAGTAGACCGGCCCCATTCCCATACGCGACGGATCACAGCCGGCGTAAGCGTAACTCTTGATGCGGCCGATTGGTTCCAAACCCATCGACTTGGCTTTGTCGGCACTCATGACCAATAACGCCGCGGCACCGTCGGTCACTTGGCACGAGTTTCCGATCGTGATGGTTCCCCATTTCTTGTCGAAGTATGGTTTCATCTTGGCCAACGCCGGGACACTTTGATTTTCGCGCGGGCCGATGTCGCGGCTGATCGGCTTGGACTTTGGTTCGGGATAGACCGTCATGCATTCATGATCGAGCCGTCCGTCGTTTTGCGCGGCGACGGCTTTTTGATGGCTGCGCAGAGCGAACTCGTCTTGCTCGTCGCGGCTGATGTGGTATTCGCGAGCCAGCTTTTCGGCGGTGTCACCCATCATCATGCCGATCACCGGATCGGTCAGTCCCAGCTTGATGCCGATTTGCGGATCGAGATCGCGCAGTTTGATTTTCCACAGTCTACCGAGCTTTTTCACTGGCGTCTTCGCCTTCGTGACCTCGAACAGTTTCTCGGCCAGTGTCTTGCTCCAGAAGATCGGAATGTTGCTCATTGAATCAACGCCCACGGCGACGATGCTTTGAGCGTGTCCGGCTTTGACGCGATCGACGGCCTGAGTCAAACATTCGAAGCCGCTGGCACAATTTCGGCTGACGGTGTGAGCGATGCGGTCTTGGGGAATCCCCGCCCGCAGTGCGATAACGCGAGCGACATTGGCGGCGTCGACGGGGGACGCAACGTTTCCACAGATCAACTCGTCGACTTCAGCCGGATCAACGTCGGATTTGTAGAGCAATTCCCGAACGACCAAACGACCCAACTCGGGTGCCGGAGTATCCTTCAGCGGACCCGTCGCCTTAACGAATGGTGTCCTGACACCTGAGACAATGACGGCTTCCGGCATGTTGTCACTCCTTGGTCTGATTCAAAGTGGCCGATGCTCGCTGCGTGTGATTCCTTCTCCCCGCCGACCCCGCGTCGGTGGAACAATGACTTGAGAGCTACCCGATTCAAGTAGCTATCGATGCAAGTAGCTTTTGAGTCATGTTTCCACCGACGCGGGGTCGGTGGGGGAGCACTACGCGGCATTCGAACGCAGTTCGATTCTTCTGATCTTTCCTAAAAAGTTCTTCGGCAGTTCAGCACGGATTTCAATCTCTTTGGGCACTTTGTATTTCGCCAGTCGTGAAACACAGTGCTTTTGTATTTTTGCCGCATCGATGCGAGTTCCCGCGACGGGCACGACGAATGCAACGATTTTTTCTCCATACATTCTATCCGGAAGACCAACGACGGCACATTCCTGAACATGTGCATGAGCCATCAAAACGGCCTCGACTTCGTTCGGATAAACGTTGAGGCCGCCGGAAATGATCATGTCTTTCTTGCGATCGACAATCGTAAAGAAGCCGTTTTCGTCCATTTGTGCCAGATCGCCCGTGTAGAGCCATCCATCTCGCATCAATTGCGCCGTCTCTTCGGGATTGTTCAGATAGCCCGACATCACTTGCGGCCCGCGGATGACAAGTTCTCCAGTTTCACCAATGGGTAAGTCCACGTTGCCGGTTTCAATGTCGACGATGCGGACATCGGTGTTCGGCATCGGGACGCCAATACTGCCGGCTTTCGCGGTATCGTTCGGCGGATTCGTATGAGTGACGGGCGAGGCTTCCGACAGTCCGTATCCTTCAAAGATCGTCGCGCCGGTTCGCTGTTGGAATTCGTCCTTCAATTCGACAGCCAGCGGGGATGCTCCCGAGAAGCAGAATCGCAGGCCTTCGATGTTTCGGCCGCGGCGTTTCATTTGTTCGCACAGTGACGCGAACATAAACGGCACCATCGGAGCCACGCCGGGTCGCCAGCGTTCCATCACCTTCCAAACTCGGTTGGGATCGAATCGCACTTGCAGCAACAGAGTGGCTCCGCCGGCAATCGCCGAGAGCAACACAACCGTCGAACCGAACACATGGAAAAACGGCAGCACGGCCAACACGACTTCTTGTCCGGCCTTCAATCCGCACCAAGCGTGCAACTGAGCGACATTGGCTTGCAGGTTCGAATGACTGAGCACGGCAATTTTCGGAGTTCCCGTCGTTCCACCCGTCGGCTGCAGCACGGCCGGCAGACTGGGATCAGAGACAAGCGGTTCCGGAATCGGCGTCGAAACCGGCCGATAAAGAGCATCGAAGCTATAGACTGCTGTCCCTCTTGCCACGCGGCGCTTGCGTTCGAAACGGCATTTCAACCGGTACGGCCAGCTCAAATAGAAGGGCAGATGGCCAGCGAGACTGGTGACAATTAGAATCGGCACCGAGCAGCCACGGGTCATTTCGATGACGGACTTCAGCCGCATGTCCAAGCCCATCACCGCTGCAACATTTGCGGTTTCCGCCAACCCGATCAAGTCCTTAGCCGGTAACAACGGATTCGCCGGAACAATTTCAGCTCCCAGCCAGTGAAGCGCGAACCATGCGACGACATATTCAGGAGTGTTCGGCAACACCATCATCACCCGGTCGCCGGTGTTGATGCCAATCGATCGCAGGTTGGCGGCCACTTGTTTGACACGGGCGACGAGTTCGCTGTAACTCCAGTTGGCTCCGAAATATCGCAGAGCGATCTGGTCGGGAAACTCTTCAAACGCACGTAACAGCAATTGCTCGGTTCGTAATGCCGGATAATCGATTGCGGGGGGCACACCATCGGGATACGAGCCGTGCCACGGCTGCGATGGTGTATTCCAACGCGGTTGAATTGGGAAGAGCGCCTCGTCCAACGAGCCGAGATCCTTGGCCAGTCCGGAAGACATGGGCCTTCCCCCTTCTCCGCAGAGTTTTTCGCCCGAAAACTGGACGAATACACGATTGTGCGAATCGAATGGCGCGCCGAAACCAGGGGTCTTTTCCTAGCCGAGAGCGCACGAACCAATATCACTTATCCCTATATTCGGCAAGATCAGTAAAGTGACATGAGCCGAGCGGACGGATAAGTCGATAATTATTCGTTGAAGTGGAAATTTGGCTTCGAGCCTGAGATTCCGTTAAGCTGCGAATTCAATACAGACGACATTCCGCATTATTTGCCGCGGAACATGTATTCGTCGTTCGCTGCGTCGAAGTCCTTGTTGGACAGAGGTGCGTTCATCTCGATATCCGAGAACGCGTATGATTCGATCAGAGTCAGGCCATCCAAGACGCTGTCGTCCGATGCCGCGGTGACGGCAAAATTCGGCCATGTGTAATTCTTGATCCAGACCGGAACCGACCATTCCTTGTCAATGTACGAAATCGACTTTCGATACAGTTCGGAATCGTCCTGATTGAAGTATTCGAGGATGCTGAAATAACAATCTCGGCCGTGACAGACTTGGCCGTCGACGATTTCGAAATGGAGCTTGTCGAATTTGCTGAGGTCGCGTTGCCGATACTTGATCAGGTTTTCAATCAGACCAAGAATCCCGGCTTCAGTAATCGGATACCGGGATTCCCGTTGGGCGAGAGATCCGTGTGGATCCAGTTTCAACGTCGGCAGCATGCGCGCCTTCCACCCGCCGAAGTGGAACAATGTCTTCCCATCGTTCTGGCCTTCGACAAACAGGGCTTCCCGACCGACGTCGCCTTCCAACCAACACATGTAGACGCTAAAGGGCGCGTGCCGAAGTTTCATGCGAATGACTTGTGAATCGCTCAGATCACCGCCGATCCGTTCCTGCTTTGCCATCGTCGCTGTGTACGAAGGGATCTCGAGCAGACGCTGCAGGCCACGTTCCAGCAACGCGACATTCAACCGCAGTCCGGCGATACCTTCGAGACGGATGGGAATCTGTGATTGTTCGGAATTCGCAGCCGCGTCCGACGATGTCGAACCGGAAGAGTGGCGTTCTGATTCTGACCGCTGATGGGACTCACCGCCGATGCCGCGTTGCGAATTTCGGGCACTGCCGTGATCGGCATTTGTCGACGGATGCGTGACGGCCTGCGATTGCTTTGCGTGGTAGTTTCGCACCGCAAGCGGACGAGTGTCCCCGCCGGAGTTGGCAAACAGGAACCCGATCGCGACCGCCGCCACGATGATTGCGGCGGCATTTCGGAAAACGATAGAAACAGTGTTGGATTTCAGTGGACTCTGAACGGCCATGACAACTGACCTCGCTTTCTTGCGCTGTGAGCATCCATGCGCAACCGTTGGTTGATTGATCTGACCGCCGAAACCACTGATCGTCGCCGAAAGTCCGATTTATCGTTCAGAACAAACACGCTTTGCGTGCGCTCAAATCAGTTCTGCAACTCCGTTAGTAACAACTCCTCTCCGTTGCGACAGCACTAAGATGTTTACAACGAAGCCACTTTGCGAGCCCATTCGAGAGCACGCTGTGGCTTCTTTTTCTGTGTTTTTTGTTCGTCTGTTTCGTGTCCGCACCAACTGACCATGCCCGTGCTAACTCCCAAGAAACGCAATAATGCGCGAAACATGAAACGCGGCAACGTGCCCTTGCCTAACGGAATCAACTTGACCAGCCAGGGGGCCAGTACGGTTGCCGTGTTTTTTTTGATCGCCTTCATCACGAGATTCGAAATTTTCTCGGGAGTTAGCCGCCCACAAAGGAAAGGTGTCTTCACGCCTTCAAACATTCCGGTGTTGATGTAACTGGGACAGACAGCCGTGGTCATGACGTGACGGTTGCCGGTCGCCCTGAGTTCTTCTCGAATCGAGCGTGTGAAACCCAGCACAGCCCATTTGCTGGATGCATAAGTTGATCCAAACGCCAATGGAATCAACGCGGACGCACTGGATATGTTGACCAAGTGGGCGTCGGACTTTTCGATCAAATCGGGTAAGAACGCATGTGTCACGGCCACCGGCCCAATCGTGTTGATTTGGTAGGTTGCCAAGTGACGTTCCATGGGAACATCCAGGAAATTGCCGCCAAAGACCACGCCGGCATTGTTCACCAACACGTCAATCGGACCGTGTTCGGCATGAATCCGGTTCTTGGTGAGTGTGATTTCATTCAGATCCGTGACATCCATCGAATAGCCGCTGGCCGCGAATCCGTCGTTGTGGATCAATTCCAGAGTCTCGGCAACTCGGTCTAAGTCGCGGTCGGTTACGAGAACTTGCGCTCCCGCAGCCGCGAGATCGCGGCACAATTGCTGTCCCAGACCGTGCCCGGCACCGGTCACTAACGCCAGTTTTCCAGCTAAGTTTTTCATTCGTAAATACCCTTCCGCTTGCCATTGACAATCGAATTTGTTTTCAGCGGTCTCTCTGTGTTGAGCGTCTTTGTTTGTTGGATGATACGCCGGCTAATTCAGCCCTTTCGTTATCGCCAATGTGGAAAGCACGTTGAGATTCCACAGTGATGGACGATGGTAAAGTTGCAACAGT
>Ga0310122_10001900_pt1 | contig 13350 bp, 10 predicted proteins | sample CB6_Bottom_1051__FD_203503 | JGI IMG/M metagenome (GOLD analysis project Ga0310122, IMG submission 203503) | Marine microbial communities from Western Arctic Ocean, Canada - CB6_Bottom_1051 | ecosystem: Environmental > Aquatic > Marine > Oceanic | place: Canada: Western Arctic Ocean | collected...
ATGGCGTCACGCTTCACCTCAATGGCCATACGATCGAGGCGATTCACGTGGATCCCGCCCACACCGACGGTGATTCGATCGTCTATTTCCACGAAGCGGACCTGCTCCACATGGGTGACACCTATTTCGCCGGCTTCTATCCCTTCATCGACACGTCGAGCGGAGGCACCGTGGATGGGATGATCGCGGCGGCCGATCGGGGTCTCCGGCTCGCGGGTCCGAAGACGCGAATCATCCCCGGCCACGGCCCACTCTCGACTCGCGCGGATCTGGCGGCAACGCGGACGATGCTGATCTCGATACGCGATCGTGTTCTCAAACTGATCGAGGATGGCCAGGATCGCGACCAGGTGATCGCGGCGATGCCGACGAAGGAGCATGACGCCGTCTATGGCCGAGGATTCATCAAACCCGCCGTCTTCGCGGGCATCGTGTACGACAGTCTGAAGGGCGAAGGCCGATAGCCCCTCGGGGCTCAAGCGAGGATGTGGCAGAAAAGGTGGGATCCATGTCGTTGATGACACAGGCTAGAGGCGTCATCCTGTCTTCATGGACATCCCGCCACACGACGTAGATCAATCATCGGCCCTGCCTACCTCGCCCGCGCGTTTGACCGACGCTGCCACACCGAGGCGCGTCGCCATGGTCGTGTTTCCGTCGATCCAGATCCTCGATGTGACCGGGCCGCTCGAAGTGCTCGCCTCGGCGGGAATGGCCGAGACGACGCGCGGCCCGGGTCCCGGCTACGCGATCGAGATCGTGGGGCCCGAACTCGGGATGGTTCGAGCGTCCTCGGGCCTGACCCTGGGCGTCGACCGGATCTACGAAGATCGGCCGGAGACTCTCGATACGCTAATCGTCGCCGGTGGCATTGGAACGCGAGTGGCCTGCGAGGATGAGCGCATTCTCGATTATGTTCGTGCCGCCGCCGCGGGTGCGCGTCGAGTCTGTTCCGTCTGCACCGGCGCCCTCATCCTCGCGGCAGCCGGATTGCTCGAGGGCCGCCGCGTAACGACCCATTGGGCATTCGCGGAACAAATGGCCGCGCGGTTTCCAGAGATCGATGTCGATCCCGACGCGATCTATCTCCGGGACGGCAACATCTGGACCTCGGCCGGAGTGACGGCGGGCATGGACCTTGCGCTCGCGCTGGTCGAGGAAGACATCGATCGAGAGTTGGCACTCGAAGTCGCGCGCGCGATGGTGCTCTTCCTGAAGCGGCCGGGCGGTCAATCTCAGTTTTCGGCGCAGCTCGCCGGGCAGATGGCGGATCGTGATCCGTTGCGCGATCTGCAGGCCTGGGTGGTGGATCATCCGGAGGTCGAGCATTCGGTCGAAGCACTCGCGTCACGCGTCGCGATGAGTCCGCGACATTTCGCGCGAGTCTTTCGCGAAGAAGTCGGTCAATCGCCAGGACGGTTCGTCGAATGCGTGAGGGTCGAAGCGGCCCGACGGCGTCTCGAAGAATCGCGGCGCTCACTCGAAGAGATCGCGTGTGGTGTGGGATTCGGGACCGGCGAGACGATGCGCCGCGCGTTTCTCAGACAGCTTGGCGTGGGACCGTCGGCCTATCGTGAACGGTTTAGCGAAACGGCCGGTCTGGCCCGCGCGTAGCCCAAGTGCGTCACCACGGAAAGGGACGACAATGGTGGATTCAACCGACACAGCGCCTTTCACGATCGGCCTCGTGCTCTTCGAGGGCGCCGAGGAACTCGATTGGGTGGGACCCTTCGAGGTCTTCACGATGGCTCTCGAGACGGCGGAAAACGCCGAGGCGGCGTCGCGAATTCGCGTGGTCCTGATCAGCGAAAGCGGAACGACTCTTCAGGGTGCGAAGGGAATGCGCTGCGAGGTGGACGCATCTTTCGAAGAGGCGCCGCGCCTCGACCTCCTGCTGATTCCGGGCGGCATCGGCACACGGCGCGAAATGAAAAACGATGTGATGCTGGATTTCCTTCGCAAGCAGGCGGGGGAAGTCGCATGGTTGACGAGTGTTTGTACAGGGTCGGCCGTGCTCCAAAGGGCCGGACTGACAAGGGGTCGCCGCATTACGACCCATTGGGCCTATCTACCGACGCTTCGTGAATCCGCCGGCGACGAAACGGAAGTACTCTCGCACGTACGCTATGTCCGCGACGGAAATCTGGTGACCGCGGCGGGAGTTTCCGCTGGGATCGACATGGCGCTCTGGCTCGTGGGCGAGATCTTCGGCGTGGCCCATGCGAGGAAGACCCAGCGCGCGATGGAATACGACCCGGCTCCCCCCTACACGGCAGAAGTCTGATCGAACGCCGTCAATAGCCGATATTGGGCCCGAGCCAGCGCTCCGTCTCTTCGAACGAGAGTCCGATCCGGACAGCGTATTCCTCGATCTGATCGCGGCCGAGGCGACCGATCGTGAAATAGCGAGCATCCGGATGGGAAAAATAGAGTCCGGAGACGCTGGCGGCCGGCGACATGGCACAGGTTTCGGTCAGCGTGATTCCGACCTCGCCTGCGTTCAAGAGATCAAAGAGCGTTCGCTTCGGAAGATGGTCGGGACAGGCCGGGTAGCCGAAGGCAGGCCGAATTCCGCGATAGCGTTCGGCGATCAAGTCTTCGTACGTGAGCGACTCGTCGGCGCCGAACCCCCACTCCTTGCGCACGCGGGCATGCAAGAACTCGGCGAAGGCTTCCGCCAGCCGGTCTGCAATCGCCTTTACCATGATTGCGCGATAGTCGTCGAGGTCCTTTTCGAACCCTGCGGCCAGATCATTCGCTTCCGTTCCGCTCGTGAGCGCGAAAGCGCCCACGTAGTCGGCGATCCCATCGTCCTTCGCAGCCACGAAGTCGGCCAGCGAGCGATTCGGTTTGCCCTGCGCCTGGATCGCTTGCTGTCTCAGCATCGGAAAGCGTGCGACTTCGCCGGCGAGATCTTCATCGTTGTAGAGCACGACGTCATCGCCGTCGCGACGCGCTGGCCAGAATCCGTAGACGGCGCGCGGACGGAGCCATTGTTTTTCGATGATCTCGTCGAGCAGCTCTCGTGCGTTCTCGAAGAGTTCGCGGGCGGCGGCTCCCTGTCTCGGATCGTCGAGGATCTTCGGGTACTTCCCCTTCAATTCCCAGGTCGCAAAGAAAAGTGTCCAATCGATATAGGAATCGAGATCGGCTGCGCTCACGTCTTCGAGAACCTGGCGGCCGAGATGCGCGGGCTTCGCAGGTGCGGGGTCGACGAAGTCGACGGCGGGCGAATTTGCGCGAGCGTCCGCAAGCGCAAGAAGCGGTTTCTTCTTGCGTCCCTCGTAGACGGCGCGCAGCTTTTCCTGTTCGATCCGATTCGCTTCGATGAGTGCAGGGCTGCGCTCCTCGGAAAGCAGATCCGAAACGACGTTGACTGACTTCGACGCGTCGAGCACATGGATGACCGGCTTCGAATAATGCGGCGAGATCTTGACCGCCGTGTGTTGGCGACTGGTCGTGGCGCCGCCGATCAAGAGGGGCAAATCGATTCCGCGTCGCTCCATCTCTTTGGCCACCGACGCCATTTCGTCAAGCGAGGGCGTAATCAGGCCGGAAAGGCCAATGATCGCTGCCCCTTCCTTGATCGCCGTATCGAGAATCTTGTCGGTCGGAACCATCACGCCGAGATCGATGATCTCGTAGTTGTTGCAGCCGAGTACGACGCCCACAATGTTCTTGCCGATGTCATGAACGTCGCCCTTGACGGTCGCCATCACGATCTTGCCCTGGATCGAACCTTCCTCCTTTTCGGCTTCGAGGTAGGGTTCGAGGTAGGCAACCGCCTTCTTCATCGAGCGAGCGCTCTTCACGACCTGCGGCAGGAACATCTTTCCGGCACCGAAGAGGTCACCGACGATGGACATTCCAGCCATCAGCGGGCCTTCGATGACATGGATGGGCCGATCGAGTTTCTGGCGAGCCTCTTCCGTATCCTCGTCGATGAAGTCGACGATTCCGTGGACCAACGCGTGGGAAAGCCGCTCCTCGACCGACGCTTCGCGCCAGGAAAGATCGACGACGCGCTTCTTCCCTCCGCCCTTCACGTTCTCCGCGAAATCGACCATTCGTTCGGTCGCGTCTTCGCGGCGGTTGAAGATGATGTCTTCGACGTGTTCGAGGAGGTCCTTGGGGATGTCCTCGTAGAGGTCGAGTTGTCCGGCGTTGACGATGCCCATGTCCATGCCGGCCTGGCTCGCGTGATAGAGGAAGGCGGCATGGATCGCTTCGCGGACGCGATTGTTGCCGCGAAACGAGAAGGATAGATTCGAAACGCCACCGGAAATGTGTACGCCCGGACAGCGCTCCTTGATCAGGCGCGTCGCTTCGATGAAATTCTTCCCGTATTCGGCGTGTTCTTCGATGCCGGTTGCGATGGCGAGAATGTTGGGATCGAAGATGATGTCTTCGGGCGGGAATCCGGCCTGCTCGACGAGAATCTTGTAAGAGCGCTCGCAGATCGCGACCTTGCGTTCGGTGGTGTCGGCCTGGCCGGTTTCATCGAAAGCCATGACGACGACGCCGGCGCCAAATCGCCGAATGATCTTTGCCTTGGCGAGGAATTCTTCCTCCCCCTCCTTCAGCGAGATCGAATTGATGACGGACTTCCCCTGAACACAGCGCATCCCTGCCTCGAGCACACTCCACTTGGAGCTGTCGATCATGATCGGGATCCGCGAGATCTCGGGCTCGCTGGCAATCAGGTTCAAGAAGCGCGTCATCGCGGCTTCACTGTCGAGCATGCCTTCGTCCATGTTCACGTCGAGTAGATTTGCGCCGCCACGGACCTGATCGAGTGCGACTTCGAGACCTTTCTCGTAGTCGTCGGCTTCGATCAATTTTCGAAAACGCGCGGAACCCGTGACGTTGGTGCGCTCGCCGATCATCTGAAAATTCGAGTCGGAACGGATGACCAGCGTTTCCAAGCCGGAGTAGTAGGTGACGGAATCGCTCGCGTCCGGCGCTTCTCGCGGTGCGACGCCGTCGACCGCTGCGACGATCGCCTTGATGTGAGCGGGCGTCGTTCCGCAGCAGCCGCCCACGAAGTTCACCAACCCGGAGGTTGCGAATTCGCCGAGGAGTTCCCCTGTCGTGGCGGGCTCTTCGTCGTACTCGCCGAACGCGTTCGGAAGTCCGGCGTTCGGATAGCTCGAGACATGGCAATCCGCGATGGCCGCGAGTTCGGCGACATGCGGTCGCATATCCGTTGCGCCGAGAGAACAGTTGACGCCTACCGAAAGTGGGTTGGCATGTGCGACCGATCGCCAGAACGCGTCGACGGTCTGACCGGAGAGCGTTCGCGCACTGGCATCGGTGATGGCGACGGAGATCATGATCGGGAGCATGACGCCCGCTGCCTCGAAGGCTTCATCGACGGCGACCAGCGCCGCCTTCGCGTTCAAGGTGTCGAAGATCGTCTCGATCAACAGAACGTCGACGTCGCCTTCGATCAAGGCCACCGCCTGATCGCGATAGGCATCGCAAAGTTCGTCGAAGTTGACGGAACGCGCGGCGGGATCATTCACGTCGGGCGACAGCGAGAGGGTTTTGGGCGTCGGTCCAATTGCGCCGGCGACGAAGCGAGGCTTCGCGGGATCCTTCGCGGTCCAGGCGTCCGCGCACTCGCGCGCGATGCGGGCCGAGGCGAGATTCAGGTCGCGAACCGTCGTTCCGCCGTCGAGGTCGTAGTCGGCCTGGGAGATCGCGTTCGAGCCGAAAGTATTCGTTTCGACGATGTCGGCCCCGGCCTCGAAAAACCCGTCGTGGATGTCGCGGATGATCTCGGGACGGGTGAGTGAGAGGAGTTCGTTGTCGCCCTTCAGCTCGCTGCCGTGGTCTTCGAAATGGCCCTCGCGAAAATCCGCCTCCGCCAGTTTGAAGGTCTGGATCATCGTCCCCATCGCGCCGTCGAGAACGAGAATTCGCTGCTGCAACAAGCTTTTCAAGGTTTCGATCCGCTCGCTGCGAGGCGGTCTTTCGGACATCAATGGACTCCCATGGCGGCGGCCGAATTTAACATCAATCTATTCGGATATCCACATATAGTACTTGAGCATTTGATTCCCAGAGGGGTCAGAGGCCGGGGACACCGCGCAAAGTTCCGAAAGCGCCTTTCGAGGCTTGATCCGATCCCCATCGTGTCCAACCTTCGCGCGTCCGCCACTGCCACCCTGGACTTCGAGGAGCATCACGATGGAAACGCATTCCTTTCAGGCCGAGACACAGAAGCTACTCGATCTGATGATCCATTCTCTTTACACCAATAAAGAGGTCTTTCTGCGGGAGCTGATCTCGAATGCCTCGGACGCCCTCGATCGCCGGCGCTTCGAGTCCTTGTCCAACCCGGAATTGCAAAGCGAGCGGGATCTCGAGATTCACCTCGAAGCCGATCGACTCACCCGGACTCTCACGGTCTCGGACAACGGGATCGGCATGACGCGCGAAGAGCTGGTCGAAAACCTCGGGACGATTGCGCGCTCGGGCACCATCGAATTCCTGAACCAATCGGACCAGGCGAGCGAGCCGAGCCCCGACCTGATCGGACAATTCGGGGTGGGCTTCTATGCGAGTTTCATGGTCTCGGATGAAGTCGACGTCGTGAGTCGGCGCGCCGGCGAGGACAAGGCGGCCCGATGGGTTTCGAGGGGTTCCGGCGAGTACAACCTGGAAGATGCGGAACGCGAGGCGGCGGGAACGACGATTCGGCTCACGCTGAAACCCGTGGACGGCGACGCCGGAGTCTCCGACTTTTGCGACGAATGGGTGCTGCGCCAGACGATCCGGAAATACTCGGACTTTGTCGGCTATCCGATCCGCCTCACGATCATCGAAGAAGCGGTCGCCATCGAACCCGCGGAAGGGCAGGACGCTCCACCGCCGGTCGAAGAGGGCCCGACCCGTCGAGAGATCGAGGAGCCGATCAACTCGATGAAGGCGATCTGGACCCGTCCCGAAAGCGAAGTCGAGGACGCCGAGTTCGGTGAGTTCTATAAACACATCACGCATGATTTCCAGGATCCGATGCTTCGCGTCAGTACGTCGATCGAGGGGACTTTCGAAGCGCGTGCGCTGCTCTTCGTGCCCAGCAAGGCGCCCTTCGATCTCTACCATCGGGAACGCCTGCACAACGGTGTCCAGCTCTACGTACGCCGCGTCTTCATCATGGATGAATGTCGCGAGGTCCTACCCGATTGGTTGCGATTCGTTCGCGGCGTCGTCGACGCCGAAGATCTCTCCCTGAATGTGTCGCGGGAGATGCTTCAGCAGGACCGACAGATCCAGACGATTCGAAAACACCTCGTCAAGAAAGTCGTCGATCGCCTGAAGACGCTTGCCAAGGAAGATCCCGAGAAATATCAGACGTTCTGGTTCGAGTTCGGTCCCGTCGTGAAGGAGGGGCTCCTCGACTTCGAAGAGAAGCGCGACCGGATTCTCGATCTGGTATTGGCGCCGTCTTCGGCCGACGAGGTCAAGGTGACATCGCTCGCCGACTACAAGGAGCGAATGGCCGAGGATCAGGAAGCCATCTACTACATCGCGGGCCCCAAGCTCGATGTGTTGCGTCGATCGCCGCATCTCGAGGCCTTTCTCGAAAAGGGCGTCGAGGTTCTCTTCCTGACGGATCCAGTCGACGAAGTCTGGGTGAGTCAGGGGCCGATCAGTTTCGGCGACACGCCCTTCAAGAGCATCGGTCATGGCGAAGTCGAAATCGGCTCTAGCGAAGACAAGGAGAAGGCCAAGGAAGCGCTCGAGAAGGACGAGGAAAATCTCGGCGATCTCCTGCAAGCCATGAAGTCCGCGGTCGAAGACGAAGTGAAGGAAGTCCGATTGTCGAGCCGCCTCAAGAGCTCGGCATCCTGTCTCGTGCTCGAGGAAGGCGATCTTTCGCCCCAGTTGGAAGCGATGCTTCGCCAGGCGGGTCAGGAGATTCCCGATCGCAAGCCGATTCTCGAGTTGAATCCAGAACATTCGATCGTCCTGAAGCTGGGCGAGCGTTTCGAAAAGAATCCAACGGATCCAAAGATCGCCGACTCGGCGAAGCTCCTACTCGGTCAGGCGATCCTGGCCGAGGGCGGGCAACTCGAGGACCCGAGCGGCTTTGCCGAACTGGTAAACCAATTGATGTCCGAGACACTCTGATTCCCGGGACGAATCAAAAGGGCAGGGCGATGAGTGAGCTTCTGAATGAATTCGGTCAGCCGATCGGAAGGTCGGTCGAGGGTTGGGCCGGGGCCAGCGAGCCGAACCGTGAATCCATTGAAGGTCGTCGATGTCGCCTCGAGACGCTCGATGCCGATAAACATGCTGCGGGTCTTCACGCGGCCTCTTCCGAAATCACGTCGTCGCGAAAGGTCGCAAGCGGGACACTGCCTGGTACTCGATCACGATCGAAGAGTGGCCGGCGATTCGCGAGGCCATGGAATCGTGGCTCGAGCCCGCGAACTTCGATGAGTCCGGGCGACAGAGAACTCGGCTGGCCGATCTGATGCCCGACTCTGCCGGCTAAGCCCTCCTTACCGAAGTCGAGTTGACTTGATCGCCTAACAACTAATGATGTAGTGTCGCGTTCCGGCATTCAGCCAGCGGTTCGAGCGCGCGCAAGAAGCCGTCGAGATCATCGTATCTTCCCCCGGCGATGAATTCGGTCACACCGATTTCTTCGAGTGCTGCGATTCGTTCGAGATCCGCATCGATCCCGTCCCGTCCGACCCCACCGAGAACCGCGATCTCTGGATCCGCCCGTCCTGCGTCATGGAATCGCGCGCGCAGCTCGGCGGCCGGCTCGCGTAGCTTCTCGGGATCGTTCGTCATCGCGATCCACCCGTCCCCGTGCGCGACGGTACGTGTCAACGCATGAGGTCCATGGCCGCCGATCCAGATTCTCGGCTTCGGCGGGCGAGGTCGAAACACGAAGCGCTGACCGTTGGAGTCGACCTCATCGTCCGCGGCGTCGAAGGCGGCGTGGATGAATTTCAGTGTGTCATCGGTGATCCGACCGCGCGCATGCCGATCGACGCCGACAGCTCGGAACTCGGCGTCCATCCAGCCGACCCCGATTCCCAGCTCCAGGCGAGCCCCCGACAATTCTTGGATCGTGGCGACCACTTTGGCCGTCGGAAGGGCCGCACGATAGGGTGCGATCAAGACCGCAGTGCCCAGATGAATTCGTTCCGTTACCGCCGCAACCCAGGCGAGCGAAGTCAGTGGATCGAGATACCGCCCGCCCGATCCCTCGGTCTCATCAGGCGGAATCGCAATGTGATCGGGGACCCAAATCGTATCGAGTCCAGCCGCCTCCGCGCGGATCGCACTCTCGCGCAGGACCGCAGTCTGGGCCGCAGCCCCCATCAACCGAAGGGCGAATCCAAATCGCATATCCTCTCCCATCTTCTCGTCGTTCCACTTTTCGATCGTTCAGGTGTTGAGTTAATGTAGTGCGCGAGCGAGCGCCCTAAACCGCTCCGAATCGGAGGATGGATCCTGGAACGCCTCGACGAAGCGTCCGTGTCGGCCATGCAATCGGCATCGTCCTCCTCCTCTGTTTCGTCGTTCTCGTCGAACGGTGGGACGAGTCGATTTGCTTCGGACGCTGAATTTATCGAACTCCGGGGCGTCTGCCTCGCCTTCGGCCATCGTCAGGTTTTCGACGGCCTCGACTGTCGGCTCAGAAAGGGCGGAACGCATCTGCTTCTGGGCGGGAGCGGTACCGGCAAGAGCACGATGCTTCGAATGATCGGCGGTTTGCAACGGCCCGATTCGGGTGAGGTCCTCGTTGCCGGTCATTCACTCGCACAGAAAACCGAGAAGCAGCTTTGGCCGATCCGGAAGGGGATCGGAATGCTCTTCCAGAATGGCGCTCTGCTCGATTCGATGACCGTGCTCGAAAATGTCGGCTTGCCTCTCAGGGAGCATACGGACGCTTCGGAGGTATCCATCCGAGCCCGTATCGCCGAAGTGTTGGCGGCGGTTGGGCTCGAAGACGTCGAGTCGCTTCTGCCGCGAGAGCTTTCGGGCGGCATGCTGCGCAGGGTCGCCTTTGCGCGAGCGATCGTTCGCGAGCCGGAGATTCTTCTTTGTGACGAGCCCTTCTCAGGGCTGGATCCACTGAACGTCACTCGGATCGAAGAGCTCTTGATGCAGTTGAATCGCGATCTCGGTCTGACGATCGTCGTGACATCGCATCACATGGCGTCTTCGCTTCGCATGGCCGACCAGATGATCTTGCTTCGCGACGGAGGTTGCGCGGCTGGGACGCCCGAAGAATTCGCCGGCAGCGATGATTCGATAATCACGGAATTTCTGGGCGAAGACGGTCGATCGTTTCTCGCAAGGCGACACGAGTTGCGCGATCGGAACCCGTCATGACGAACGCGGTTGCAGAATTGGGGTCGCGCTCGACTTCGCTGATCGAGGGACTGGGGCGTGTCGCAAATTTTGGTGGTGGGTTGCTGGCTTCGCTTTTCCGTCGGCCCTCTCGATTCGGATTCTTTCTGAGCGCGCTTTTCAATACGGGCGTCCTGTCCATCGCGTTGATTTGTTTGTCCGGCTTTACGGTCGGAATGGTGCTCGGGTTGCAGCTCTACACGACACTCTCCCGCTTCGGCGCGGAGGAGGGGTTGGGCGCCGTCGTCGGTCTTTCCTTGATCCGCGAATTGGGTCCGGTTTTGACCGGACTGCTCGTGACAGGGCGTGCGGGGTCGGCGATCACGGCCGAGATCGGCGCCATGAAAGCGACTGAACAGCTCGATGGTCTTCGCATGATGGCGATTGATCCGATGCATTTCGTCGCCATGCCGCGGGCGTTGGCGCTGACGTTGTCGATGCCCCTGCTGAATGCGCTCTTCATCACGCTCTCGTTCGCCGGCGCGTACGCGGTGGGCGTCACTTTGCAGGGCCTCGATGGTGGCGTCTATTTGGCAGGGCTCGAGAACGCGGTTCGTTTCGGCGAGGACGTCGGGCAGAGTCTGCTGAAGAGTCTCGTGTTCGGTCTGCTTCTCGGCTTGATCGCGACCTACAAGGGTCACGCGTGTGCGCCGGACGCGGCTGGAGTTGCGCGGGCGACGACGTCGACGGTGGTCACGGCGTCCGTTTGTATTCTACTTGCCGACTATGTGATTACGGCGCTCTGGGGCGTCTAGGCGCATAAGTGTTGGGGAACGCAACAGAGAGAGACAAGAAGTAGGAGAAGGGAGAAGTCATGGAGAGCCATTCGACGCGTGATCTTGGGGTTGGTTTTTTCGTCCTGATCGGACTCGGCGCACTCGCCTATCTGTCGCTACAGGTCGGTGGCCTCGAGCTCGGTGGTCAGGAGCGCATCGTGCTGCGCGCGACCTTCGATGACATTGGAGGTCTTTCGGTTCGAGCGCCGGTTCGGGTCGCGGGGGTAAAGGTTGGTCAGGTCTCTTCGATCGATCTGGACGATGAACTTCGAGCCCAGGTCTCCCTCGAAGTGGAATCGGATCTGGGGCTATCGATCGATTCTTCTGCGGCGATTCGAACGGCTGGACTCCTCGGAGACCAGTTCATTGCCGTCGAGCTCGGCGGGGAGGACGCGGTCCTGCAAGATGGGGAAGAATTCACGTTCACCGAGAGTGCGCTGTCGATCGACAAGCTGATCGGCCGTTTCATTCACGACGCCGGCGTTTCGAACTGATCGTCATTCGACCCGGGACCCGGAGACTTCAAGTGTTGGCCGCTCGCTCATCGATGTTCTTGCTCGCACTCTCACTGATCGGGTTGGGCTGTGCGACAGGCGGGGATCCGAATCTGCGGGATCCCGATCCCTGGGAGCCGATGAATCGCGGCATCTTCGCCTTCAACGAAACGATCGACGAGTATGCGCTCGAACCAGTGGCCATCGCCTTCGATTTCGTACTTCCGGAATTCGCACAGACGGGACTCGCAAATTTCTTCGATCATTTGAAGATTCCGACCATCTTCGTGAACGACCTCTTGCAGGGAAAGCCGGGCGCGGCGGCCAACGACATTCTGCGGTTGCTCTACAACACGGTCTTCGGTCTCGGCGGATTCATCGACATCGCAACGATGATCGACATCCCGAAGAGCGACGAGGATTTCGGGCAGACCCTCGGCGTTTGGGGCGTACCGTCCGGCCCGTATCTCATGATGCCATTGTTCGGACCCTACACCCTGCGATCGGGCTTCGGTCGAGTCGTGGAGATCGGCGCGACTTCGTATGCGTACTTCACACCGTTCTGGTCTCAGGTGGCGAATCTGAACGGAGTCGAGACCTTCGGTGCCTCAGCGGGACTGTTCACCCTCGAACTCGTGAGCCTGCGGGCCACCTACCTCGAAGAGATCGAGGCCGGTCGAGCGGACGCGTTCGACTATTATGTCTTTGTTCGAAATGCCTACCTACAGAATCGGCGAGCTAAAGTCCTCGACCAGATGGATGCGCCGGCCGATGGAGGAGAAGAATTCTATTTCTTCGACGACGAGGAGTCGGGCGACGATGAGGAGGATTTCGATGACTACTGATGCGAGAGCCAGCCAGGCGGCGTCGGGGGTTGCCGGCAGCTTGATGGGGCTCGCGTTTCTCCTCCTGGCCGCGTCTCCGGGCCGCTCGGTGGAAGACGCCGCACTGATGGCCGCGCCGCAGAAGTTGATCGAAGACACCGCGGATCAGATTGTCTCGATCCTGAGCCAAAAGGATCAGTCCTCCGACGTTCGAATTCGCGAGATCGAAAAGATCGCCTACGAGATTTTCGATTTCACGACGATGTCGAAGCTGGTCCTTGCTCGGAAATGGCGCAAGCTGTCGAACGAACAGAAGGGGGAATTCGTTCGCGAGTTCAAACGGAGTCTCGCCAGAACCTATGGAACGCGACTCGATCGCTACGATCAGGAAGAGGTCGAGGTCTACGGAACACAGATCGAGCCCCGTGACGATGTATCGATCAAGACGCGAATCGTGGGCGGCCAATATGGCGGGGCAACGCTCGCCTACCGACTGCGCAAGCGAAACGATCGCTGGCGGATCATCGACGTCGTCATCGAGGGAGTCAGCCTGGTTTCGAATTACCGCTCCCAGTTTGCCGAAATTCTGAATAGAGGAACGATTGAAGATCTTCTCGAAAAGCTGCGGGACAAGAACTTCGAACTCACCGACGGGGCCTAACCACCCTGGCCGCCGACGGAATGGGCCATGTGTCTACGTCGCTACGCTCTCGATGGGTATTGAGTAGGGGGTCAAATGACCAACGAATCGTGGACGCGCGGCTAGGGGCCTGACCCAAGACTCTCGTGGGAAGCCCAGGTGTCGAGACGCGCCGCTGGGAAGGCGCGGGGCCGCAGCTGTAGCGAGCTACAGCAAGGTCTCGCAACGCACGC
>Ga0310122_10001901_pt1 | contig 13350 bp, 6 predicted proteins | sample CB6_Bottom_1051__FD_203503 | JGI IMG/M metagenome (GOLD analysis project Ga0310122, IMG submission 203503) | Marine microbial communities from Western Arctic Ocean, Canada - CB6_Bottom_1051 | ecosystem: Environmental > Aquatic > Marine > Oceanic | place: Canada: Western Arctic Ocean | collected...
CATTAGTCCAATTCCCCTGTAGATCCGGATGACCGAACACCGTCCTGGGCACCTCCCACTGTCCAGCAGAGGAAGCGCGCTCCTGAGCAGCCACAGGGGCAACCATCGCTGCATACCACATCACCGTGGCGACAGCAATCTCACAATATCTCGGCGAAAGGAACTTTGAGAGATTGGATTTCATCTTTTGACCTCCGAGTCGACGGACGCTCTACCACCGTGTCCGAACCTCACTAATCTGCCAATCGAACGCCTCACACGCGAGTGTTTCCCTGCCAGCCGTACCTCTCCCTTGGAGTTACTGACAAAAAAACCCTGCGAGTTCTTGACTCGAAGGGCACAGGCCCCAGTCGGGGTTCAGCAACGGAGCGCGAGGGATTCGAACCCCCAAGCCCTTTCGGGCGCTCGCTTTCGAGGCGAGTGCAATACCATTCTGCCAGCGCTCCTCAAGCAGACCGCTTTCGCGGGTTACCTAATCGGGGCGCCCGGATTCGAACCGGGGACCTCTGCGACCCGAACGCAGCGCTCTACCGGACTGAGCCACGCCCCGAAATCGAAACGGGTCATTCCAACACGGACGGGGTGGGATTCGAACCCACGCGGGCGTTAGCCCACACGATTTCCAATCGTGCGCCTTAAGCCACTCGGCCACCCGTCCACGGCCACCTGCGCCGCGGACTTGGGCGCAACGAGACCAGATATAAATAGGTCATACCGAACCAAACGGAGGGAGTGGGATTCGAACCCACGCGGACGCGAAGTCCAACGCCTTAGCAGGGCGCCGCCTTAAGCCACTCGGCCATCCCTCCCTAACAGAGACATAAATGTCTCTGAATTGCCCCGCTAGGGCTCGAACCTAGACTCTCCGGATCCAGAATCCGGCGTGTTGCCAGTTACACCACGGGGCAAGACGAAGCCACCTGTCGGATTCGAACCGACGACCCCGTCATTACGAGTGACGTGCTCTACCAACTGAGCTAAGGTGGCGGCCTCATAGTGGAGCCGAGGGGAATCGAACCCCTGACCTCAGCATTGCGAACGCTGCGCTCTCCCAACTGAGCTACGGCCCCAAAGAAAACCCTCCGCATGGGCGCGACAGGATTCGAACCTGTGACCTCTACGATGTCAACGTAGCGCTCTAACCAACTGAGCTACGCGCCCGATCCACTCGAATCCTTCGTCGACAACGCGCCCGGGAGGACTCGAACCCCCAACCTCCTGGTCCGTAGCCAGACGCTCTATCCAATTGAGCTACGGGCGCGTACTCCACTGCATCTACTGCTGCAAAATGCCCACGACAGGACTCGAACCTGTACGCCGTTTCCGACACTGGTCCCTCAAACCAGCCTGTCTACCAATTCCAGCACGTGGGCATCAACTGGACCAACCTGCCAACCTGGAACGCAGCTCAGGATGCTCGAGGAGGGACTCGAACCCTCACGGGGTTAACCCCCACAGGGTCCTGAACCCTGCGCGTCTACCAATTCCGCCACCCGAGCGTTAGACCAGTCCGCACAACATGGAGCCGAGGGGAATCGAACCCCTGACCTCTTGAATGCCATTCAAGCGCTCTCCCGACTGAGCTACGGCCCCGATTCACTCGACCTTAGAGCCGTCTCACCGCTTCGGGCAGGCACTGGCTCCATTATTTCAATCAGCTACAGCGGGGCTGACGAGACTCGAACTCGCGACCTCCGGTGTGACAGACCGGCACTCTAACCAACTGAGCTACAGCCCCTGATGTCCATATTTTTTCGTACTTCCCAAACTGCACTTCCAGTGCCCCGACGGGGAATCGAACCCCGATCGCCACCTTGAAAGAGTGGTGTCCTAGCCGTTAGACGACCGGGGCCTACCGGCTGTTCGTACAGGCCCGGAGGGACTCGAACCCCCAACCGCCGGTTTTGGAGACCGGTGCTCTACCAATTGAGCTACGGACCTAACAACTTACACCAACTCCGACCCACCTCCGGCCTCCAGACAATGGCCAGGGGCAGAATCGAACTGCCGACACCATGATTTTCAGTCATGTGCTCTACCAACTGAGCTACCTGGCCTCCACAAAAAACCCGTCCGAGCCACATCAAGAGCGCGGACGGGAAGCCTTTCGGAGAGGGCCTCAGCTAAAAGCGGCTCTCCGGCCCCGCCCGCCATCGCGGGCTCCATGTATCAGCGACCGTCCAAAAACTCGACGTCTGCACCGGGCTCTCCTCGGGTCATCTTAACGTGGGAAGCGCCGCCAGGCGGCGGCGCTTCACGAGCAAATAGCGGGGGCGGGATTCGAACCCGCGACCTTCGGGTTATGAGCCCGACGAGCTACCAGACTGCTCCACCCCGCAACAGGGAAAAGAAGTTAGTCGGGCCGCAGATGAGAGGTCAACCCGTTTTTCCGCTGCCTCTAGCCGCCTGCCGTGAAGCCCACGGCTGTTGAGGCAATCCCCCAGTGAGCTTTACCTTCCTCACCCCTCGGGACGTGGCGCAGTCCGGTAGCGCACCTGAATGGGGTTCAGGGGGTCGCCGGTTCGAATCCGGCCGTCCCGACTGCATAAGTAGCTTAATACAGTCGTTTAGAGAAACGGGAGGGCCCAGCCGTGGGCTCTCCCGTTGGCTTTTTAGGATTATCGTTTAGCAGAATGCAAAATCACCCGAGTGAGTAGCAAAAACTTCAGTCGTTAATTCTATGAACACACCGTTCTAATAAAAGATACGATTTACCTTTTGCTTGCCCTTAAGCCTTCTGCGGGCTAGACATCGACACCGTGTTTAAACGCACAGACGCACTCGAAGTCGTGGACGGCTAAGCCACGGCAAAGGAACAGAAGAATGGTTGCCAAGCGACTTCTATTTCTCGTCCTAATTGCAGCCATCGGCAACTCAAGCTGCATCGGTAACTCTATATCCGTTACTGAGCAGGGGGACGCAGGTCCGGAATCGGACCAGGTGTTCGAACTGAGAACCTATACCGCAGCGGACGGGAAGTTTGACGATCTCTTGGCCCGATTCCGGGACCACACTCTCAGGATTTTCCAGAAACACGGTATGACTAACGTCGGGTACTGGACTCCACAGGATGAGCCACTCTCAGCTAACACGCTGATCTACGTGCTGGCGCACCCTTCGCGTGAAGCTGCAGAGGAGAGCTGGAGCAATTTCTCAAGTGATCCTGAGTGGCAAAGCGTTGCTGAGGAATCACAACGGGATGGCCGGCTAATCGTGGGCCTAGAAAGAGTCTTTCTCAACCCGACAGACTTTTCTCCGATGCGGTAGACAATTGTCGGAGGATCGCCGATCGGGTCTTTGGGGGCTATTCTCGGGAACTTAGCCGGGACTCACTGGCTTGGATCGAGGTGTGGGCACTTTGCACCGCTGCTAGGGGCTCCAAAGAGGGGACGCCATGCGGCTCAGCTTTAAGTGGGGTCAGGTTCTAAACCTGAAGGAGCAATCTTCCAGGGACGGGCATGCATCAATCGCTGCACTCGTTCTCGGGGTCGGCCTATCTGTGGTCCTGGTCGGAGCACACACCTCTTCGTCCAATCTCGTATTCGGGGCTCCCACTCTATCTGATATCGGACGGACGGACGCTGCTGAGATCCGAGAGATCTTGGACCGCTACTGCGTCAGGTGTCACAACCAAAGTCGGCTCACCGCCGGGTTGGCACTCGACGCACTCGATATTGAAGACCTGAGTGCAGCAACAGATAAATGGGAAAAAGTAGTCCGGAAACTGAGAACTGGAACGATGCCACCGGGTGACGTGGCCCGACCTGATCCAGCAGACTATGACCTCGCAGCGAGTTGGCTGGAAACAGAACTCGACCGAGCGGCCTCGGCGGCTGAGCCTAACCCGGGCACAACGAATCCGGTCCACCGCCTTAACCGCCTGGAATACAACAACGCCATCAACGATCTGTTCGCTCTTGAAGTGGACGTCACGTCGCTTCTTCCGGGTGATGAAACAGCGGACGGGAGTTTCGACAACTTCGCTGACGCTCTCTCGATTACGACCACGCACATGGAACGCTACATGTCTGTGGCCCGACAAGTGACACGTCTTGCGACAGGACTACCTCCGACCACCCCCGGTGTGGAGACCTTCGTGATTCCTCTGCACGTAGTGCAAGACCAACGACAAAGCGAAGACCTCCCATTCGGATCACGGGGCGGGATTGCAGTGCGACACCATTTCCCGACGGATGGGCAATACCTGATCAAGATTCATTTAAGGAGGCAGTACCAAGACTACCTTATGGGTATGGGGTGGCCGCAAGAGCTAGACCTTAGGCTTGATGGGGTGCTCCTCGAAAGATTCACTGTAGGCGGAGGTGCGACTGAGTTTAGGCCTGCACCTGCCAGCTATGCTGGCTCGGGAGAGCCGGGTTCATTCGGTGATCCTGAGTGGGAAGAGTATATGCAGTCTGAGGGTGACGCTCATCTGGAGTTCGGGCTGACTGTCGGAGCTGGACCACGTGTGGTGAGTGTATCGTTCGTCAGAGAACAGTGGGAACCAGAAGGCCTGCCACAGCCTCTCCAAAGAGGCAGAGTCCTGACGAACGATCAGATCTATATGGACTACGCGAGTGTGCACTCGGTCCAGGTCCGGGGTCCGTATGAAATTACCGGAACGACAACAAACAATCCCAGCAGCAACGAAATCTTCGTGTGCCGGCCAGAGCCCGGTGCAGAAGACGAAATCTGCGCAACAAGGATTCTCTCTCGGATGGCGCGGCGAGCGTACCGACGTCCCAGCACGGCACAGGACGTGGAAACACTCCTTGAGTTTTTCCGGGAAGGTCGCTCGGTGGGGGGAAGCTTTGATGCCGGGATCCAGCTCGCTCTGGAACGACTCGTGGTCGATCCAGAATTCCTCCTCCGCGTATATCGTGAACCTGTTGGGGTCGAGCCGGGTGACGTCTATAACCTCAATGATTTAGAGGTCGCTTCACGGCTGTCCTTTTTTCTTGGGAGTAGCATTCCTGACGACCCCTTGCTTGAGCTCGCCGAAGCAGGGCTCTTGACTGACCCGGCTATTCTCGAGGAGCAGGTGCTAAGCATGTTGGCAGATCCTCGGACGATCGATGCTCTCGTTAAAGGCTTTGCTGCTCAATGGCTGAATCTTCGCCTTCTTCCGGAAAAGCTGGCAGACCCGGACAAGTACCCTGACTTCGACGACAGTCTCCTAGAAGCATTCCAACAGGAAACAGAGATGTTCATCGCCAGCACCCTGCACGAGGATCGATCTATCCTAGACCTGCTGACCGCTGACTACACGTTTGTGAATGAGCGATTAGCAAGGTTCTATGGTATACCTGGCGTATATGGCAGCCGTCCGCGGCGGGTCCAGCTCCCAGATCCTGATCAACGAGGCGGCCTACTCGGGCATGGTGGGTTGATGGCTATCACCGCCTACCCGGACCGCACCTCGCCCGTGCTACGCGGGAAATGGCTCCTGGACAACATCCTAGGTGCAGACGCCCCACCACCACCAGCAAACGTAGACACCAACTTGGATGATGGTGAGGAGGCAGTCGCGCTCGGCATCCGTGAGCGGCTGGAACAACATCGGACTGAGCCTCTCTGTGCCAGTTGCCATTCGCTCATGGACCCCTTGGGGTTCGCGCTTGAGAACTTCGATGCCGTCGGAGCGTGGCGAGATGTGGACGATCGAGGAAATCCGATTGATAACCGGGGTACGTGGCCCAATGGTGTCGAACTCACAGGAATGTCCTCGCTTAGAGCCCTATTACTCCATTATGATGAGCAGTTCGTTCGCACCGTGACCGAGAAACTCATGTCTTACGCGCTAGGACGTCCCCTGGAGCACTTTGATCAGCCGACCGTGCGGCAAATCGTCCGTGATGCCAAAGACAACGACTACCGCTGGTCGTCGATAGTCCTTGGGATTGTAGAGAGCCCAGCCTTCCTCATGCGAAGGTCCTTGGAAGCAGCCTGATGGCGGAACACAACACGCCCGGGAGTCACAAGATGACAACCATCCTAACCGGAAAACCCCTTCCCAGACGAACCCTCTTGAAGGGGCTCGGTGCTAGCCTAGCACTGCCTCTACTCGATGCAATGGTCCCTGTTGGGCTTCGTGGATTTTCTGCACCCGAGCGTGTTCACCGTTTCCAGACGTTTTACGTGCCAAACGGGATGGCAATGGAATACTGGTCTCCTACGGGTATTGGGCCCGATTTTGAGCTTACACCCATCCTTGAACCTCTCGCTCCGTTCAGGGATCAAATGTTGGTTCTTTCAGGAATCAGAGCGAATTGGGTACAGATCCACGCTGGCGCTTCGGGATCGTTCCTGACGGGCATTCGCCAAGGCGGCAGGACCGAGACCGAGATTTTCGCCGACATATCGATGGACCAGATCCTGGCGCGAGAATTCGGCAAGCAGACTCAGGTCGCCTCGCTGGAGCTTTCTATGGATGCACCGGCGAATGCGGGGGCTTGCAGCAGTAATCTCAGCTGCGTCTATACACACACCCTCTCGTGGCGAGGACCCACACAGCCACTACCAACAGAGTACAACCCTCGAGCCGTATTCGAGCGACTATTCGGAGATGCAGGTTCGACTGAGCGCAGCGCCCGTGCCGTCAGATTGAGGCAGCAGAAGAGCATCCTTGACTCCGTCACGGACAAGCTGGGCGATCTGAGCCGAGAGATCGGAGCACAGGATCAGAGGAAGGTGGAGCAGTACACAGAGGCTATTCGGGATGTCGAGCGGCGTATTCAGAAGGCGGAGGAGCAGATTGACCTTGAGTTGCCTGAGTTCCCGCAGCCTGAGGGAGCACCAGCGGTATTCGAAGATCACTTAGAACTAATGCTCGACCTTCAGCTCTTGGCGCTCCAGACTGATCTGACGCGGGTCATCACATTTATGATTGGAAAAGAGCAAAGCGCGCGGCCTTATCCGCAGATAGGGGTACCGGAAGCCCATCATCCGCTTTCGCACCACAACGACCAGCCAGATCTGGTCGCCCAGATGTCAAAGATCAACCGTTATCACACTGAGCTATTTTCACGCTATCTGACCAAGCTCCGAGCAACCCCTGACGGTGACGGCTCACTGTTGGATAACATGACAATTCTTTATGGGTCAGGAATCTCCAACAGCACAAGGCATTCCGGACGCAATCTTCCTCTCCTCGTAATGGGGGGCGGCGCGGGTAGCCTCTCAGGTGGCCAGCACCTCGAGTATTCAGGTGCGCCGGGGATGGCAAACTTGCTCGTTACCCTCATGGATAAGATGGACGTCCCCGTAGAAAAAATTGGTGCAAGCACAGGTGTTCTGTCGCTTGACACGCTTTCTGGGCTCTGATCTCACATGTGGAAGGGCTTCAGAAACATCGTCTTGAGAGTTCGGCGGAGCAGCGTATTTCCGCTCTTCTTGGTCCTATCCCTCATCGGAACCAGAGAAGCCGACCCCACAGCCGCCTTATCACCTGAGGCAAGTAGCTTTAATGCGATACCCCTGATAGAGGCAGCAAAGAATCAGGATTGGAAAGAAGTCCGAATGCTGCTTGAGCAGGGTGAGGATGCCACTGTCACCTCGGCCGATGGAGCAACTGCCCTCCACTGGGCAAGCTACTGGGATAACGTTGAAACTGCGGAGCTTCTGATCAATTCAGGTGCCGACACTAACACTACGAATGACCTAGGAGCGACACCTCTCTGGAATGCAAGCTTGAACGGAAGTGAAGAGATGGTCCGCATGCTACTAAGGAGCGGAGCGGATCCTGCCATTACTCTTCTCTCTGGTGAAACCCCAGTTATGACAGCAGCTCGCACAGGCAATGCCAAGGTGGTAGACCAACTGCTGATAGTCGGTGCCGACCCCAATGCCAGCGGCGCACGCGGCCAGACCGCACTCATGTGGGCAGCAGCACAGCACCATTCCGCTGCCGTCAGCGTGCTCCTAAGACATGGAGCAGACATCCACGCACGATCAGGAACGTGGAGTCAGGTCATGGCCATTCCGCCTCATAGTGATCCAGCAAATCAGCAGGATGTGCCTTATGGGAATAATACAGCACTGATGTTTGCAGCTCGTGTGGGCGACCTTGCCTCGGCGAAGCTTCTCATAGCCGCAGGTGCACGTGTGAACGATTCCAACGCGCGCGGTACCAGCGCTATCGTTCTTGCTGCCCACTCCGGGTATGGAGATCTCGTTGAATTCCTCCTGAACTCCAGTGCTGACGCTGATGCAGCTGGAGCAGGTTTTTCTGCCCTGCATTTGGCAATCATGCGGCGGAATGATGCTATGGCCCGCTTGCTTCTGGAGCATGGCGCGAACCCGAACGCACGAGTTACGAACTGGACTCCCTCACGGCGCGCGTCCAATGACTGGCACTTTCACCCTGCCTTGGTTGGAGCAACACCGTTTTGGCTCGCAGCTCGATTTAGCCAACCTGCCGTCATGCGGCTGCTAGTGGAGAACGGCGCGGATCCACTCTTCGTGCACTATGCAGACTATATCGGTGCCGCCGGAACTTTTGGAGCTGTCCGCAGGACTGAGGCGACAACGGCACTCATGGCAGCGGTCGGAATGGGTGGCCCTCGCGGGATGAGAGCATTCGTCGACCCAAATCCTTCAGAGATTGAAGCCCTGACACTGGAAGCAGTGAAATTGGCCGTGGAGCTTGGCATAGACATCAAGGCCGTAGACCAGGAGGGCCGGACAGCAGCAGATGCAGCTCGGTACGAGTCAGTTGTGGAGTACCTTTCCACTAACGGCAGCCGACAGTAGGACCTCAAGAATACCTGACAAGCAGCTGGAGGTGACCATGCACCGCAACGTCCTTTTTCTCGGTCTCGTAATCCTCTCAACCGTTCCTGTGTCTGCTCAGATGGGACGCCAGCTAACGCTCGAGGACTACTACAGCGTGAAGAGTGTCAGCTCTCCGCTGATCTCCCCTGCGGGCGATTGGATCACGTTTACCGTATCTCAACGCATTGAAGAGACAAATGGGACCACGACCGAGTCATGGGTGGTCCGATCGGACGGATTAGGGAGGCCAGTGCGGGTGCAGCACAATGGCCAGGATGTGTCAAATCCTCGCTGGACTGATGATGGGCATCTAAGGTTCAGCCACCAAGACAGGATCTGGTTGATTGACCCTGCGCGTCTGAGCGGACCTGCAGCAAGAGATGAGAGTGTTGAGTCGTCGGGTGTAGCAAGCCCGGATGGGCAGTGGACGGCGCTCACGCAAGATATGCCGCAGCCTGAGCGTCCAGAACTCGACCTATCAGCGTTTGAACGCCGACACGAGGAGAGGTTTAAGGGGGAGGCGTTCGACTGGTATCCTTTCCGGAGAGACGGTCAGAGGTTCCCACTCCCTGACGCCCGAGAGAGGGCACTAACAGAGATTTTCATCGCGGCCACGGACGGTAGCGGGGAATCCCGACAGCTTACACGGCTACGGCTGCGACCCGGTAACGTGCGATGGAGACCCAATAGTAGCGAACTCCTCTTCACAGCTGATGAGGCCGTTCTCGATGAACTCGCCTATAGCCGCTCAGACCTCTTCGTAGTCACCGTTGAGGGTGAACTAACTCGCCTAACCAACGATGGTTACACGTACTCGGGCGCAGACTTCTCACCGGATGGCCGCTGGATCTCCTATACGCGCGCCTTCGGTACCAACATGATCATCGATCGAAAACTGAACCATGGCGGGCCAAGAGACTTGTACGTTCGTCCAACCGATGGTGGTGAACCCCTGAACCTCACTGAGAACTGGGACCTCGATCCCGGCAGTCCGATGTGGTCGCCGGACAGTCAGCATATCTATTTTGTTGCCGGAATTGGGGGCGCCAGACACCTCTTCCGTGCCGCTCCGGACGGTGGAGGCGTCGAGCAGATCACGACTGGGCATCGCCGAATTAATGGGCTCGACATCAATGAGTCCTTCCAGCGGATGACGTACACAGTTGGGGAGTTCGAAAGGCCTTCAGACATATACGTTGCTGACATTGATGGTGGGAACGAGTACCGCCTCACAAACATTCACGCTGACTTCTTCGCCGAAGTCGAGGTGGCAAGCCGCCCGTCGGAGCAGATCCTTTACACGAGTTACGACGGTACACCGGTTGAGGGGTTCCTTTTATACCCATTCGGCTACGATCCCCAGGGCCAGTACCCGCTGATCGTTGTGAACCATGGGGGTCCACATTCAGCGTCGGGATACGGCTTTAACTTCAAGAATATGCTCTTCGCAGCGAATGGATACTTCGTGTTTCTGCCCAATTTCCGTAGCTCAACTGGCTACGGCGACACCTTTAAGTGGGGCACTTGGGGAGCGTGGGGCACGAATGACGGAGAGGATGTACTCGCGGGCGTCGATCACCTCATCGCGCGGTACTCGATTGACCGTAATCGTGTAGGGTCTACGGGTCACTCGTACGGTGGCATCCTAACCAACTGGTTGATTACTAGGTATCCAGACCGGTTCAAGGCAGCCGTATCCGGTGCTGGAGCTTCCAATTGGACCAGTAACTACGCGCTTTCAGACGTCGCTCGTACGAAGGAACTGGAATTCCTAGGGCCACCCTGGGACCCAGAGGCTCGAGAGGTCATGATCAAGCAATCCGCGTATCTGAACTCGGCGGGAGTGCAGGCGGCGACTCTGTTCGTTCACGGTGAGGAAGACTACCGCGTACCGCTAGAAGGCTCGATCCAGTTGTACACATCTCTCAAGAAACAACGGGTTCCCACCAAGCTCATTATCTACGAAGGCATGCCACACGGGATCCGGGGACACTGGAATAACGTGCACCGGATGGCGAATGAACTCCGTTGGTGGGAAACGTACCTCAAACCCGCTGGCGCAGTGCCTGTAAGCGATGAGAGCAATCATTGAGCGGTTGAAAGAACCATATGGTAACAGTCGGTGTGACGGAGGCATTACGGCGAGAATCGCTCGTTAACCGACACCAACCAGTGATACTGCTGCCCAGAACCTTTGGTCTAACTTTGGCCTTCTGCTTTGGCCTCCCGCTAGCTCAGATCTCGGGCACACTCAGTGGCCAGACGGTCCCAACTGATTCGATCCTTGCCCTCGCGCATAGGCTCGTTGCTGAAGCAAGCCTGCTAGCCAACCAGGGTCACCATGACGAAGCAGAAAATCGACTCCGGCGTGCGCTCACTATCCGCGAAACAGCCCTCGGCCTGGAGCACCCTGATGTGGCGCTCACCCTGCACAACCTGGGCTTCATCTATAATGCCCGAGGTCGTTATGAAGAGGCAGAACCACTCTTTCAGCGCGCGCTTACCATCCGCGAAACAGCCCTCGGTCCTCAGCACTTGGAGGTGGCACTCACCCTTAACAGCTTAGCCTTCATCTACGGTGTTCAGTCTCGTTATGAAGAAGCGGAGCCACTATACGAGCGAGCACTGGCAATCGATGAAATCGTACTGGGTCCAAATCATTTAGAAGTGGCGCACGTCCTGAGCAATCTGGGTATACTCTACGACGATCTGGGCCGGTATACGGAGGCCAGGCCAGTATACGAACGGGTACTGGCGATCAGGGAAGCAACGCTAGGCCCGAGTCACCCGGACATCGCTAGCATCCTGATTAACCTGGCCTCACTCTACTATCACCAGAACCAATACGCTGAAGCAGTCCCACTCTATCGGAGGTCACTGGATATCAGGAAAGCCGAGCTGGGTCCAGAACACCCAGACACTAGCCTTGCCCAAGAGAATTTGATCCTGGCTTGCGAATTATTGTTGGCCCAGCCAGAGGAGGCCCGGCAACGGCAGTCAGGTATAGCCACGGAGTCAGCGGCTGTGCTTTGTCGTCTAAGTCCATGAACAGTTCAAGGCCCCGTCTTCCCGTGAGGAAGCCGGGGCCTTGAACCCCATCTTCGTCAGATGAACTCTATACGCCCGCGAATGCGGGTCCTGCGATCTTGATCAGGTCCCGACCCTCAGATCGTCAGGTAGTGGCTCTCCTACCACGATATGACGCTCTTCCATGGCCTGGAAGCTCATGTAACCCTGTGACATTTCCGCATGGGTTGGGCGACCCCAGCGGACATCCACACTCGGATCTGGGTTGTTCGGATTGTCCTCTGAGTTGTCCCACCAGAGCGTGAACCGAAGCATCGAGCCTGCAGGCGCAAAAACCGGCTCTCTGAATGCGTACGAGTGCTGCCAATTGAACTGATACTTGGGAACATGCAGAAGAGTCTCATGCTTCCCGTCTGGATAGGTGATCTCGTACAAAGCAGCTTTCCCGCGCAGATGCATGTGCGGCATAAAGCTGAGGATCTCTACGTCTTCCTCAAACTCATATTCAATGGATTTTGAGTAGCTCGGGTCCCCAGCTGGTATCAAAAGTGAACTCGGATTCATCCAGAGTTGATCACCATCCGTAACGTGCCGGATTACATCACCATCTTTCTTGAACGTGATGCCTGCCTTGATGTTGCTGCAAACCGCACTGCCAGGCCCAGGTTCTTTGTTGTAGTGCATATTGAACATGATCTCTCGGGGGCCCGCGCGAAGTAGGCGACCGTAGCCCTCTTCGTAAACTCTCGGCTTAGCTCCGGGAACCAGCCCACCAACACCACCCACGATGTGATGCACTGCGGGTCCGTTACGATATTCGATCGATTGAACCCAGCGGTCTTCCGGGAGCATATCCTCGGTAAGCTGCACGGGGATGTTGACGTAGATATCGCGAACATCATCATCTATGCAGTACGGATCATCAAATTCGAGGACCAAGTCCGGTTCGCCCAGGAACCAGTCGTTTGCCCCTACAGCCGAGGACAATACAGCTTCGGGCACTGGGGGTGCATCTTCAGGATTCCCAGCACTTGCACCTTCCGCCGCCCAGGCGATCAGCGTTGCCTTTTCATCATCTTCGAGGTAACGGTCGCCCTTGAACATCCCGTGTTGCCATTCTGCTGCCGACCAAGGCGGCATACGACCTTCTCTTATGGCGCTCGCGATTCTGCGGGCCCGCGGGCGCGCATCCTGATAGGTCATTAGGGAGAACGGCGCCACGTTCCCTCCCATGTTCAGTCCGGCTGGCTGGTGACATGAGACACAGTTCTCGTGCAGGATGGGCAAGACATCGGCATAAAAAGTGGGTGCGTCGTGCGTTGCCGATGGAATTTGGTCAGCAGCAGCGACTCTCACACCCTGTGCCTGCTGGGCAGCTAATGGCCCAACCATAGCCTGAGCGAGAAACGCTAATGCAATCAGCAGTGCCATTCTAAAGACACTCGAACGGATCACCGTGCGCATATTAAGGACCTCCCGAGGGACAAAACCCAGCGTGCCGATCACCCAAAAAAAACAGCTCGACACATCAACGATCAATACCCACGATAT
>Ga0310122_10001902_pt1 | contig 13350 bp, 21 predicted proteins | sample CB6_Bottom_1051__FD_203503 | JGI IMG/M metagenome (GOLD analysis project Ga0310122, IMG submission 203503) | Marine microbial communities from Western Arctic Ocean, Canada - CB6_Bottom_1051 | ecosystem: Environmental > Aquatic > Marine > Oceanic | place: Canada: Western Arctic Ocean | collected...
TAAACCATGCTTGAACGGTGGCAAAGCTACCGGTACAGAGCCTGATTGTTCGTGTGTCTGTACGGATAAGTACGAAGGAACTCATTGCGAAACTAAGAAACCCAATCCTAAACCTAATACTCCTCTTCCTTCTCTTACAGAGAAAACACCGGAAGGTGATATACCATCTTTTATAACCGATAAGAACGGTAAAAAACATATATTTCCACCAAAAGCTTTAAATGATCCTATCAACCAAGATAGAAAATTTAGACTAACTCTGTGGCATGAAGGAATTGTTGGAGAGGTAGCTTCGGATCCGGCAAAATCAAAAAAATATGTTAATGACATGGTGGATTTTGTAAAAAATAAGAAATTTGATAGAGTTTATTTACAATCGCAAGATCCATCTATGATGAAATACGGAAAACCAATGTTTGCATATTCTCAGGTTGAATTTGTTGTTGATAATTATCTAACCCCATTGTATAACACAAATGTTAAGGCGGGTTTATTATTGGTTGTAAATCCTCTGTACCCATGGACTTATAAACCAACAATTACAGGTGGGATGCAATACAATAATCCTGAATATAAAAATAGTATACCCAGTAATCCCGACGATGGTATGTGTTCTATACCCTACAGATATTGCGATAGTAAAAACTTTTGTTTTCAATCCGATAAATCAAAGGTTGATCCTTGTACAGAAATTAAATATTGGTGCAACGCCGATAAACCATGCTGTATACAATTTAACACTGGATGTCCTAATAATTTCGAACAAGCATTCCAATATGTAAATGATATCAATACACTGTCTCGGGCTAAACGTGGAAATAAAGCAAAGCTAATAACAACGATTGCTCTTGACGGTGAAGATATTGGACTATACGGCTCTGATAAATTAGGCATGGCACAAGCATGGCAATCCGCTTACTTTCATGCTCCAGATATTAATGAGATAGGTGTTGCTAAACAAGGAAGTCTAACAACTTCTGCACTTGGAAGTAATGCTGCTTTTCCAGAACTATATTGGATAGGGGAATTGCAATATTCACCAACCGACAGTCCATGTAAACTGTGTAAAGCAAAAAATGATATGTGGGATAAGACAAATATAACATGTCAAAATTGTATAAAAAAAGTATATCAACAGTACCGAAATAATCCTCAAAAGATGCTAGATGCTTGGTACCCTTATTTAAATAGTGGTAAAAGTAATCCCAACGGTGACCCTAATCTTTTAGACAATAAGGGAGCTGCTATAAATATTAAAAATATAACTGAAAATCCGGGTACATGTCCTCTTATATCCATAGAACATTCTCATTCGGATCCAAGTCAAAAAGGTGAATGGGCAGAATCGACAGATTCAAACAATTGCGTTCAATTAGAGTATGATCCCGATGGTATTTGTGGTACTTTTGACGGTTTTGGAAATTGGGAGTGGGATAAATTCGAAGAGTTTCTAGTTCTTTTAGCTGATAAATATGAGTTAAAAGATATAGGTGTGTATGAGTATCAATTTGTACCTAAACAATGGGTATAAAGATATTATTTAGTTGTCACTACTCCAGGTTGAGACATTTGTATTTTTTCATCTATCATATCTTGTCCAAACGATGGTACATATCTATGCCAAGTTTGTTGACATGAATTTCCACAAACTTGTTGTGAAATAGCTGGAGCTCCATTAACAAATAATGGAACTTTATTGTTAAGATTCAAATAAATTCCACTACGTGTTTGTGGATATGTAGTATATCTTGATTGTGGCATTTTTAATTTAACAAAAAAGAATTAAAAATTATTATTTAAGTTGGTGTACACCTTGACCCAAATGATCAGAATGAGTAAGATTAACCCCTAGAGACTTTAATGCTGTATACACATCTTCTACCATTACTGTTTTAACTATCTTGGGTTTTTGAAGAATTATTACATCACATATTTCAGTAGCTTTGACATGTAAAAGTATTCGAATAATTTCCACACATTCATCGGACATTGACTTTATTCCAGCCTGACGAGCAATTCGTTGCAAAGATGGTTTTGTAATATTCATTTCTTTTCCTTACGTCTCTGTTTTTTAAATTAGCTTTCTACTTTTTACTTCTACTGTAAAATATATAACTATATCTATTTAGAAAAACGTTTATGTTTAGAAAATGACAACAAGAAAAAAACAAACCAGATATTTTGAGATTTATGTTTTGAAATTTCTCAAACAAAAATATCCAGATAATAGTTTAAATTTGAATACAAAACAACATCTTAACAGCGCAGTTTGTCATCTTGCGACACATATTTCTAAGGAAGCTAAATCTTCATGTTTACATGCTAATAGACGTACAATTAAAGATATCGATGTTGTTATTGGTGTGAAAATATTAACAACAGAATCTTTACGTGAAAAAATTGATGCAGCTGTAAATGAAATGAATGAAAAACTTTTGAATATAAATAATACAGTAAAAAAAGATTTGAAAGGAAAAAGACGAGAAGTGAAATTTGATATTGTCTTTCCACCATCAGTAGCTGAAAAATTTCTTAGAGAGAAGGGAAGCAATAGTTTAATGGTTTCAAAAAATTCATCTATTATTTTATGCATTATTCTTGAAGTTATTATCAATGATATTTTTTCAAATGCTGTAAAACTTATGGACAAAAGAAAGAAAAGATTAACTATTCAATCTATATCTAGAGCAGTTAATACCGATTCGTCTCTAAAGTTTCTTTTTAATAAATGCAATATCCAGTTTACAGGGGGTGGTTACACATCCTTTATACATCCATTATTATCTGTAAAATCTAGTAAAAATAAACACGATGTTATAGAAAACAATAAGAAAACAAGACGTTACAATCCAGGAACTATTGTTTTAAAAGAAATTAAAAAATTACAGAATGTTTACAATCAGAAAATAATAGCAAAGGTTCCATTTAACAAAGTAATAAGAGAAATATTTTCAGAAAAGAAATGTAATAGTAAAATTTCCAAAAATGTATTTAACGTATTACAGTACTATATTGAATCGTATTTAGTTAATCTTCTTCATAAAAGTAATATTGCTGCTTTACACTCGGGTAGACTAAAGGTTATCCCAGAAGATATAGATTTTGTTCACTCAATTGAAAATAATATTCTTCCTATGAAAATACAAATATTATTAGACGAAGACTCATAAAATATTATATATACATTTATAATATTTTAATTTATTTCTTATCCTCTTTCTTATCCTCTGTTTCTTTCATATATTGAGAAACTGCTATTACAGAAATAGCCCCGAATAGAAATAAACTATTAGCACTATTACATTGTTTCTTCATCTTAGGATTTTTTGTACTTAGTAAGAGCATACTACAAAATAGAAATAAGCCTAGAAGACCTAATCCTATGATAGTTAATAATTCTCTTGTTTTCATTTTATATTTAATAAAAAAAATTAAATATTATTATAATGAAAAAATATTATTTGTACGATCCAACGATGTTTTCAAAACATCTTTAATTATTTCTGTAAATTTATGTTTTTCCAATATTTCCAAACCCTTTTCAGTAATACCATTTGGAGATGCTATATCATTTATACTTGTATTGCTTTCTGATAATGAATGCGCACAACGTAAAGCTTCTTTTGCTAACATCATCGATGTACATGGAGATAAACCCATTTCTCTACCCTCACTAGCCATTGTTTCCATCATTTTTAGAAAATAAGCAGGTCCTGAAGAACCAATACATGTAGCTATATCAATATCTTGTTCTCTATCCATATGTATAACGCGTCCCCCTCCTATGAATAAATTTGACGCTCCAATCGTATGTCCCAGTGGATGGTAAATACATGTAAGTCCATTACCATTAATAATAGATAAGTTAGGCATTAAACGTGTGATATCATTTTTAGGAAACATATATTTTAAAGTTTTTACATTTACACCAGCCATTGCACTCATTATTTTGGATGTTTTAAATTTATTATTAAGATATAGTTTTCTACTCATATCTATAGCATCCGAAGGTTTAACTGAAATAATAGTAGTATCGTATTCTCCTTTTAATTTATCTACATTATCCAGAGAATGGACTCTTCCAACACTTAACATAACAGGATTATGATCCACGATTGTTACCGTGTGATTTGGATTCTTATTTAAGAGTCGGAATATAGATGTTCCCAATTTACCCACACCTATAATTGCTATCTTTTTCATTTATAATTCAACTGTTTATTCTTTAGACTCTTGGAATTAAAATGGTTTTAAAAAACTTAACCATAAACAACTTTCCAAGCAACAACAACATGAAATTAATGAACAACCAACGCATGGTGATTCGATTTCTTCGATTTCTTCTACTCCTTCTCCATGTGTTAATAAATTATTTTTTGGAATAAACTCTCTGTCTGGCGCGTCTGGAGAGTCTGGCGCGTCTAATAATGTTACATATGTACTTTTTAACATTTTTTCAGAACTCATTTATTTATTTAACATTTTTTCAGAACTTATTTATTTATCATTTTTACAATATTTCTTGATAAAAGTAAATTTAAGGTGGCGGAATGTAAGGACAACCTCTATCTTTATAACATTTTTTAAGTGCTTCTTCTCCGTTTGATACCGTATTACACCATGTTTCATTTTCATCGCAACACTCAGACCAACAATGATTACTGAAAACTACTGAATTTTTTTCACCATTATATTGTTTACTGTCTGGATTTATTATATTTTCTCTATTGCATTTATTACATACTCCGTCGAACAATGGACATCCGATACCAGTATCATAGTTCGAAGTTAATCCGAATAACGGGTTTGGACAATCGAATGGTTCATTAGATATATCTGTTAGTAACTGACTAACACTTAATAATATTATAGAAATCATAAGAAAAAATCGTTTATAGACTATTACACTAAATAATAGAAAACACAACCCGATTATTGATAATATTTCTCTAACTTTCATTTATTTCTTAAAATATTATTAATTAATTATTTACAAATTCTTTTACGTCCATCGTATAAATCATGATAATATAATTGTAATTTTTCTCGAAAAGTAAATTCTGTTGAATTTAATTTAGGTATTGTTTCAGCGGTTGTCTAAATCTTTTTTATAAATTGTTTTCCACCAAACATAAAACATTTGATCTCCTTTTTCGTATTTAAATCGTGGCATTTTAATTATATTCTATGTATATAATTAAAAATCATTTTTTATCTCTTTCTCTTTCCTAATGTATCTCTTCCAGTATAAATATCATCTACAAATCCAAATTCCAAACATTTTTCAGCTGAAAACTCCATCTCTCGTTTCATTATTTTCTTAAAAGATACTTTTGTAAGTTTAGAATTATCAACATATAAATTTATTAATTTATCTTCTAGATTTTTTATATTCTCAATTTCATCGTCCACGTCTTCTTTTTTTCCAAACACGCCGCATCTCATCTGATGAATAAGTAATACCCCATTAGGTCGAATGTATCTCATATCACCAGCTATAGAAATCATAGTAGCAGCACTTGCGCACATTCCCTCTATAAGAGTTATTATTGGTGTTTGCGATGCATTAATCGTATCAACAGCTGAAAGTGCATCGTATATTGTTCCACCGTAGGAGTTTATATGTATCCATATTTCAGGATATCTTTTTCCAGGTTCATTAAGATTATTAATAATTTGATTAAGTTGTCGGATAGGTTTAATTGATACATCACTATAGAAATAAATATGATTTCCAGAAACAACTACTCCGTTTTCTTCTTCGTCTGACTCGTCATCAGAATCATCGGATTTTAATTTATTTTTTTTACATATCCATATTTTTTTCGATTTATTTTTTTTATGATTACGCATATTTTTTAATTTATTTTTATGTTTAAACTATGGTAACGGAAACGTTGGTATTGGTGTATTACCAGATTGTTGCAAGGGTATATTAAATTGTAGACTAAGTAAGTGATCAAGAGTTGTATTAAGTTTATACATTATAGTATTTAATTGTTCAGTATTGAAACTTTCTTTTATTTTTAGTAATGAATCATTTATTGTATCCAGATTTCCCATTTCTATAGCTACTTTTTCCAGTGTGGTTATAAGAGATGGAATTTCTAACTCGTAAATACTATTAGAAACTCTCCATAATATATAACATAATGGTGCAACTGTTATAAATGATAAGCAATAACAAAACAGAACTGTTTTTGTTTCGAACTTCATTTTTATAACATAATTTAATTCTTTGAGATTTAAATTATATTTTCTTTGTATACGAATCACAACATTTCTTATATTTTTTACCACTATTACATGGACATTGTTTATTAGCACCAATCTTTGTTCTTTTAGCAGGTATTCCTTTTAGCGATGGATTACCCGATAATCCGAGTAAATTTTTCATTCTTTTTACTTGTTCAGGGTTCATATTCATTGGATCTTTAATTTCGGAAGATAATTCCATTATTGAATTCATATTATTTTTTATAGATGGATTATTCAAATCTACTCCCATATTTTTTAACATATTTTTCATATCAATTATATTTGGTTCAGATTCTGTCATATTTAAATTTTAATCCATTATTTTAGATTAAAATTTATTTCTTCTTATGACTTTGTCGCTTTCTTAGCTTTCTTCTTAGCTTTCTTCTTAGGACTTGTCGCTTTATTCTTAGGACTTGTCGCTTTTTCTTCCTCATTCTTCCTAACTTTCTTCTTAACTTTCTTAGCTTTCTTATTATGACTTGTCACTTTTTCTTGTTCTTTATATGGTAATAAAGCTCGTGGATTATAAATTGCTTGATTTTCTGCTGATACAATACCACTTGGCGTGTTTACAAGAAGTTTTTTACCACCTGTTATAGATTTTTGATCTGTACACGGGCTATAACTAGCTAAACTCCATAAAATAAGCATAGAAATTTTACCAGATCTACTTAACGACGAGTTCATAATTTTACTAACATTTGTATCACTTAGTTGAGATTTCCAGTACGGAGTAACTTTAATATTAAGAACTTTCATTAGTTTTTTATCTTCATCGCTTATAGGCTTTACACATTGATATTTAGGTTTTTCTATCTTATATTTTCTCCTCGGAGATTTATAATTTTTTATCATTTTATTTTAAGTATTTAAAAATAATATAAAATATGGATTCTCAAAAGAAAAAAAGACAAAGATGTTCTAATAATTTAGAATTATGTTTTTCACGATCTTTAAAAAAATCCAGACATACATCTCCCGTTAAAATACATGTACCTATATTTTCTAGAACGCCATCCCCAGTTCCTAATCAAACAATGTCAACAATTTTATTAGGAGAGATTCTAAATGAGATAAAAGAACAAAAAGAACTTTTATCTCATTTAGAATCGAACCAAAAAGAACTTGAAAAGAATATGAAAACAATTATGACATCGATGGGTCTTGATTCACAACCAGATAATATACAATCGGAATATAATTATTATATTTAATATCCATAGATTTAAAGCATTATTTTATAATTTTATAAAATGACGGAAGAATCAGATATATCTATGGAGAATAAGGATATTCAACATTATCAATCACTGTTACAAAAGGAATCATATACATGTAGAAGACCTAGATTGCATATAAACGACTGGATAAACATAAATGACTTTAAAAAATCAAACGACCCAACAGGATTACAAGATACGTATAAAACAAAAGAACAATTGAATAAACTTTTGAATGATACATATGTTGCTATGGAAAAAGCAGAAGAAATAAATGGTTGGAGTTCTCGTAAAAAACGTTCTATTATAGAATGGAAGAATATAATAGAGTTTAGATTTATAGTAAATTGGTTTTTTGTATACGATCTAAAAAATAAGGAAGGGTGGTGGGCTTGGCTTATTATAGTAATATCTACAATTACATCAACTCTATCATTAATACGCCCAACAAATATATATTTAAAAATGCTTTCAGAAGGATTTCTTAGCTTTTTCTCAATAATTACTACTCTTATAGCAGCATGGCTCAAAAAACAAAATTATGTAGATAGAATTAAAAATATCGATAGATACATTCAAAAATTATCTAAATTAAATGTAGAATTAGATTATGCAGTAACAAAACCTCCATGGGAAAGGAAATCGTACGATAAATTTGTAGAACTATATGAAACTGAAATTGTTCAATTACTATCGTCATCACCACCGATGTCTCCAGAAGAGTTTAAGACAGCTGTTTGGCAACTCACAAACTTTTATCCAGAACTTATAAAGAATACATATCCTTGGTATGATAAAACAGAAAATGGAAATTATGTAATAACAGATTGGGGGGATAATATTCTAAAAACATACGACGCTGTTTATTATAGTTCTACTTTTAGAAGGATTTTTAGTTGTTATTATTGTACATGTAGATGTATTAGTGGTAATAGTAAGAGATGTTGCGGTGAAAGAAAGAATTATATAACAGATCTTTATGAAAATGGCAGTTATAATATAAAATTAAACAATGAAAATTGGCTACCTCCTCAAAGTGAAAGTTTGACAAAACAATTTGAAGAAGATAATTTTTCTATGAATATTGCAAATAATTTAAATATGTTATCTGAAAATAATACAACCATGCGTAATGGGGAAAATATTATAGAGATGGCGAGACAGATGGAGAAGGAGAAACAAAGACAGAAGGTGATGGAGATGGAGAAACAAAGACAGAAGGAGATGGAGATGGAGAAACAAAGACAGAAGGTGATGGAGATGGAGAAACAAAGACAGAAGGAGATGGAGAAACAAAGACAGAAGGAGATGGAGATGGAGAAACAAAGACAGAAGGAGAAGGAGATGGAGAAACAAAGACAGAAGGAGATGGAGAAACAAAGACAGAAGGAGATGGAGAAACAAAGACAGATGGAGATGAAGAAGGAAGATATCAATGTATAAAAATTAGACTAACACTCATTAAATAATATCTCTATGTTAGCACTAGAATTTTTGATATAATAAAAATAAATAATTATGTAATAAATGAGATTATTATTTTTAGGTACATGTACATTTGGAGACGCGTCATCTTCCCCAGTTCTTAATCCTTTTGAAAATATTTCCGATTGTCTACATATTGGAGATATTGTATTCTTGAATATGAATGGTATTATTTCACCTAGAAAATTATATTCAAATGAAAAATTTAATAGTTCTGGAAAACAATTATTATCTCTAAAAAAATTGATTCCTCATATTCCAATAGTTGTAACATTTAAGAATGATAATCTTGCACGTGGAGATGAAGGTGTTAAGGATACTGAAAGATTTTTAAAAAAAAATGGATTTATATTCTCTGCGGATGTTTTGAAACCCATATTATATAATAATCTATGTATTTTTGATTTTACAACAGTGGACTTATTAGTTGATTCATCTATAATGAAACATACAATACCTTTACATATTACAGCTACATTAGATAAACTTCTATTAGATATTATCAGTGGTTATGTTAAACCTATCCGTAAAATAATTATAATAATAAAAACACACGTTAGGACAAATGTCCATAGATTATTATTTGATTGTATATCTGAAAAAATGATAGACGCGGGTGCATCAGTAGTATTTGGATATGGAAATCATAATTTAGTTAAAAATAATTATAAAAAATATAAAAAAGGATTAATAATCACATCATTAGGTGATTTAGTAAACTGTAATATGAATAGAGAAAAATGTTATGAAAATAAGACAGAAATATGTCTTTATAATACACTTTCTAAAAGATACGATACTTTGGAAATAAAAAGAATTATTTTCGAAGAATGTTTATTACCAGATAATTAATTATATTTTTTAAGCTTAAAACAAATTGAATGATGATAAATATGTTTACCGATGAATTATCAGATAAATACGTTCTTGTAGTTGAAGATTTAAAAGATGATATTATTAAAAAACTATACAGAATCATCTCACATGTTGAGAATGGACAATCCATACATCAATTAGATCAGTTTAATAAAGATCTTGATATGATGATGTTATTTGCTGTAGAAATTCGTAGAAATAATTAAATTACTTATTTATATTTTTTTTTTGAAAATATAAATGTCAAAAACAGAACTAATTTACTTTAATTCTTTTCAAGAATCCAAATATGGGACATATAGAGGCTTAATCGCATTTATTCAACTTTTCCTAACTCTTTCTGTTTTTTACAGTATAAATAGAAAAAGACTTAAACTTGACCATATATGGATAAGAACAATCATAGTGTCTCTTATTTTATGCTCAGCTTTAGCTGTTCAGATACCTAAAACATACTTAGAAAGTGTTCTATACGGGCTTTTAGTTGGTTTTTCTATTTCTGCTATAACAGTAAACTTTATGAAACAAACATATATATTTTCTATATTATTTATAGTTTTTATGACAATTATGTGTAGTATAATAAGTATTTCAACATTTTTTTTATCAAAAAAATTAAATCTATACAATAATTAAATTCCAATATATTCTATGAATTTTCTACCGTGTCTATTTTTCGAAATAGTGTATGTAAAATTACCGACTTTTTCAGGAATACGATTATCTAGTTTTATAGAATATACATGTGTACCAAGAGTTGTATCATGATTCCATACAAATCCGATTATAGACATATTTTTATATATAATATCATTATGTATACTACTATTGATTTTCTCTTTTTGTGTGTATCTTTCCACGCTGCTAGATGGTCTATTTTTTGTTTGTGATATCGAGAATTCAGGTATTTGTAATTTCGAGTTTGATGTTTTACAATTGCTTCGTAAAAAATTATCTAATTTTCTAATTGTGCGTATATCGTCATCGTCTTCAACTGTTGAAATAATATTCTGTTGTTTTTTCATTTCTTTTTATAATTTTATTAAGATTTATATTATTCAGTTTAATATAAATGTCAGAGAGAAATTCGAATTGTGTTAGAATAGGATTTATTATTGGTAAAGATGGTGAAGATGTTATACATTCGGTTAAAAATTTTAAAGAAGTACCAAATAAATATCGATATGGAAATAAAATAGATATTGATGTTGCTATTCCATATTATATTAAAAAACATTATGCTGTAACTATTGATATTATAAAACCAAATGAAGTAACAAAAAAACGTCTTCTAAAAAATGATCTTAATTTTTGCATAGGATTTGATATTATAACAGCAAAATGGCTCAAAGATGATTTTCCAGGTATTGAAAAACGCGTTGTTTCTATTTTTAAAGAATCAAAAAAGTATAAGGTATATCCAAGTTGGAAATTACAAAATTTTGTATACAGAAAAGGGTCTTATTTACAACAATTTGCAAAGTCTGGTATTCCTATAGCTCCAACAATATTGATTCGATCAAAAGGAACATTTGGTATATCTCGTGTAAAACGTATTGTTAAAAAAATAGAAAAAGCAGGATGGGATAGATTTGTTATAAAACCGGAATTAGGAGCTGGTAGTTTTGGATTTCGTAACATGTCGGTAGAAGAAATCCGAAGAAATCCGAAGAAATTACTAGACTATCTAATTGAACATTATAAAGTATTTCCAGGTTTTATTTTACAACAAGCCATGGATGGTTTTACTAAATTCTGGGAACTTCGATTATGGTGGTACAATGGAAAATTCGCTTATGCTATAGCCAATAAAGCAGCAGTCGCAACGGGAAAAGATGAGATTATATCTAAAAACCCTCCTAAAAAAGAAGTAGAACAATGCAAACGTATAGGAAGAAAAATCTTCGCACTTCTTCCAAAGATTAAATACAACGGTACCGTTTCTAAACCTATTATGATCAGAACAGACTTTGGATGTTGTCAAGGTAACACAATGAATAAAAATAAGTACTTTTTAAATGAATTCGAATTACAAGCAGCTAATTATTTTACAAGTCATACTCCTTTTCCAGTTATAGAAAAAGGATCTTTAGAGTATGTAAAAAAGTTTGAGCTTGTAACTGGAAAGAAAGTGAAAGAATTAAAATAGATATAAAAATATAATTCTTTTTGAATTATATTTAATTTACAAAAGTGGAAGTTCATTACAAATTATTGGACTAACAATATTTGTTTCTATATTTATTTGTTGTCTGTGTAAATCCATCCAAAATTCTCTATGAATATCACATTTTAAATGTGAAGTATCCCATATATTCATACTTTGTTCACTTTCCCATTTACTAAAAGAAACAATAAAAATCTCATCTTTTTTACATTCACCACCTGTTCCTATAAAAGAACGAGTAGCTAAACAACCTTCAAATCTTGATTTTGCATATATAATAGCTTCTTGGTAATTATTAAGACGTTGAGCATACAATGGAGAAAATACTTTTTTTGTAGTCATCACGATTATTTTTGGAAATGACATATTCTATTACAATTGAATATACGTTTAGTCTATATTCAATTTCACTTTGTTCATTATTTTTCTATAATGCATGGTACATGTGTCATTTTAGCCATTATACTAGCAGCTACAAGTGTACGTCCACTTTTAATAATGTATTTATAACTAGTATTACCTAATTTTCTTTCAGATGGTAATGTATAAAGCATTTTTCTGCTCACGTGAACTGGTCCCTGTTTTTCTTTTTCTTGTATATTTTTTATTATTTTTTTGAGTTTTGTTATTCTTCCCAATCGACCATTATTTGATACAAAACATGGATTATTATCTATATTTTCCAACATTACTGTATCTATTTCTATTCTATCAAGTGGAATGATACGAATTCCATGTATATTTTTACAATTGTAAAATATTTCTTTTTTTATTAGCATTATACTATATTATTTTGTATATAAAATTAATCAATTCCATTCTTACTTTATTTTTTCGGGTGTAATACTAATTTTCTTTTTTAATATTTTAAACTAACCATAATATAATATAATATAATGATTCAAAGATTATTTTCAACTACTAAAAAATTCCCTATTACTGTAACTAATAATGCTTGGAATAAAATGAGTGAAATAATAAATAAAAAAAAGTCAATTGGTTTTTTATTTTCAGTAACAAGTGGGGGGTGTAATGGATTTAATTATGATTTTCAATTAATGGACCAATATAAATATGATGAATTAATTTTAAATAAAAAAATAAATCCAACAACTATAGAAAAAAATAATATAAAACTTTTTATTGATCCAATTGCGGAAATGTATTTAATTGGAACGACTATTGATCATATATCTGAAGATTTTGACAAAGGTCTATTTGAAAATAAATTTATTTTTTTACCTGATAAAAATTTAGCATCTTCTTGTGGGTGTGGTATTTCTTTTACACCTAAAATTTAATTATCATTTTGTTTTTTTTTTCATAATCATTTAGTTCTGA
>Ga0310122_10001905_pt1 | contig 13336 bp, 10 predicted proteins | sample CB6_Bottom_1051__FD_203503 | JGI IMG/M metagenome (GOLD analysis project Ga0310122, IMG submission 203503) | Marine microbial communities from Western Arctic Ocean, Canada - CB6_Bottom_1051 | ecosystem: Environmental > Aquatic > Marine > Oceanic | place: Canada: Western Arctic Ocean | collected...
CACCTCCCGGCCGTATTCGAGATATTTCAGCGCCGTCGTGATCTGGGCGATCTCCTCCATGCCGCTGCCCATCGGACCACAGCTGAGCAGCACCATGACGTCCCCGGGACGAATCTGCTTCGCCTTGAGCGCGGCGATCGCCTCCCGCTCCGTGGTAAACACCCGCGCGGGGCCGCGCTGCCGGTAGATGCCGTCATCGTCCAGCACCGCCGGGTCGATGGAGGTCGCCTTCACCACCGATCCCTGAGGCGCGAGGTTGCCGACCGGGAAGCAAACCGTGCTCGTCAGCCCCCGCTTTCGCGCCCGGTCCGGTGCCATGATGACATCGTCGGGATCGATGCCATCGGTTTCCTGCAGGACACGACGGAACCGCTGGCGTCGCTGTGAGTTCTCCCACCAGTCCAGATTCTCACCCAGGGTGCGCCCGGACACGGTTGGGCAGTCCAATTCCAGCAGTCCGAGAGCGCGCAGGTGAAGCATGACCTCCGGTACTCCGCCAGCCAGGAAGACGCGAATCGTCGGGTGATACCGCGGCCCATTGGGCAGCACGTCCACCAGCCGGGGCACCTGCCGGTTCACCCGATCCCAATCCTGGACCGTCGGCCGCCGCCTGCCGGCCGCGTAGGCGATAGCCGGGATGTGAAGGATGAGGTTGGTCGAGCCACCGAAGGCGGCGTGGGTGACCATGGCATTGTGGATCGCCTCATCGGTGAGGATGTCGCCGGACGTGATCCCCGCCGCCTCCAGCCCCACCACCGCCGCCGCCGTGCGCGTGGCCATGTCCAGCCACACCGGCTCGCCCGACGGCGCCAGCGCCGCGTGCGGCAGCGCCAGTCCCAACGCCTCGGCCACGACCTGCGAAGTCGCTGCCGTGCCCAGGAACTGGCAGCCCCCCCCGCCGGTGGCGCAGGCTCGACAACCCAGGTCGTTGACCTCATCGATGGTCATCTCCCCGTGAGCGAGTCGCACTCCGACCGACTGGATCCTCCCCGCGTCCTCCCCCCGCTCGGGTGGCAGCGTGACCCCGCCCGGCACGACCGCCACTGGAAGCCGGCGAGCGCCGGCGAGCGCCACCATCATCGCCGGCATCCCCTTATCACACGTCGCCACCCCCACCACGCCTTTCCGCGTCGGCAGCGAGCGGATGAGGCGTCCCATGACCGTGGCGGCGTCGTTGCGGTAGGGTAGACTGTCGAACATGCCGGTTGTGCCCTGCGTGCGCCCGTCGCATGGGTCGGAGCAGTACGCGGCAAAGGGGATGCCTCCCAACCGCTGAAACTCCCTCGCCGCCGCCTCCATCAACAACCCCACCTCCCAGTGACCGGTGTGATAGCCCAGAGCGACGGGCGTGCCATCGGCGGCGCGGATGCCGCCCATGGTGCTGAGAATGAGGAACTCCTTGCGGCCCAGTTCGGACGGATTCCAACCCATCCCCGCGTTCTGACTGTAGCCGAAGATGTCCCCGCTGGGACGGCTCACCACCTCCTCTTCACTGAGCGGGAGACGCCCTTGGGGTCCAGGAGCCGTGGTGCGCACCTCGAATACGGATTCGGGGCCCTCCTCCCCGATGATCTGGCCAAAGGAGGGGGCTTGTGTATCCCGACTGCCTGTCATATTGCTCCTGCCTCTTGTCACAGCAGCAGCAGCGGGCCGCCATCACCCAGGAGCAGCAGATCTGCCAGGGTGAAGGCAAAATAACCGACGCTGACGATGCTGTTCATGGTCATGAAGGCGGTATTGACCCGAGTCAGATCCTCCGCCTTGACGAGTCGGTGCTCGTAGAAGAGAAGACCCGCGATGACGGCCACCCCCAGCAGGTAGAGGGAGTTGAGCCCCATCAGGGCCGCGACGGCGAGCATCAGCATGACCGTGAGCGCATGCAGGAAACGGGCGGCGTGCAGAGATCGCCGCAGGCCAAAGCGGGCGGGAATGGAGTGCAGCCCGGAGGCGACATCGAAGGCGTGATCCTGACAGGCGTAGAGAATATCGAAACCCGCCACCCACGCTAGTACTGTAAGCCCCAGGACAACCGGTACCAGTGATACACTTCCGGTAACGGCGATCCACGCCCCTACCGGCGCCAGCCCGAGACTCAACCCCAGCACCAGATGAGAGGCCCAGGTGAAGCGCTTGGTGTAGGAATAGGACAGCAGGATGAGGAGGGCAACCGGCGACAGATACAGACACAGTGGGTTGAGTTGGCCAGCGGCCCACACCAGCAGGGCAGACGACAGCACAACCATCAACCACACGGCCTTTACCGAGACCACGCCTTGCGGCAGCTCCCGATTGCTGGTGCGCGGATTGGCCGCATCGATATGGCGATCGGCGAGGCGATTGAACCCCATAGCCGCACTGCGCGCGCCCACCATCGCCACCGCGATCCAGCCGATCTGAGCAAGCGTAACCCCCGACCGCGTCGCCGCCATCGCCGCACCGCTGAACGCAAAAGGCAGCGCAAACACCGAGTGCGAAAACTTGATCATGCGGCCATACACCGCCACCGCATGCAATAGTTGATTCTCAACCATTATAATAACCGCCGATTCTCGTACGGATGGTGAGATGGGGTCCGCATCACCGGCCGAGAAGGACGCAGTCCTTCTCGGCTCCGGCGCATGAGTCACCGTCAGGTCAGTTCCCCTGCTAGGCGCCGGTCGCGCACGGAGGCGGTGGTGCCACGTCAATAGATAGAAAAGGTGACCGATATTCCATCTTTATGGCTCTCCTGTGTCAGTTGAAGTATAAAATACAGCTATATTCCATGGCGAGGTGATTTCTCTGGCATATAGGTAGAAAAAGCGGGAAATATTCCACGTCTCGCACGCCGAGCAAGTCCAAGGCGCCGATCGCCCGCTGCTGGGAGTTCATGTGCGGTCACCGCGCGCCCGGAGTCGGTGGCCGACGGGGATGGTTCGTCCACGGCGAAGCGCATTGCATCGACGCCCGTCCAGCTCTGGCCCGTTTGACGGTCTGACGACAGAATCGCCTCCGCCTGCAACAGTCGATTCTCAACCATGCAATAACCGCCGATTCTCGTACGGATGGTGAGATGGGGTCCGCATCACCGGACGAGAAGGACGGGGGTCCGCATCACCGGACGAGAAGGACGCAGTCCTTCTCGACTCCGGCGCATGACACACCATTGACTCAGCCCCACCGATTGGCGCCGGTCGACTCCGGCGCATGACACACCATTGACTCAGCCCCACCGATTGGCGCCGGTCGACTCCGGCGCATGAGTCACGGTCAGGTCAGTTCCCCTGCTAGGCGCCGGAAAAGAATCGAAGCTCCGGCTCCGCCTCGATCACCCCGTGCTTGCGGGCGAGCCGGTAGAACTCCCGCAGACCCCGCAACCCGGCTTCGCCTAGACCGTAAGTGATGTGGTCCCGGAGGTAGCGTTCATAGAGTTCGGTCGAACCCGCCCTCTCCCTCTGGAAGGCGCGGGCAATATCGGCCGTCATCCGCGACCCGTGGCGGCGGGCCCGGATCAGTTCCGCTGCCTGCTCCTCGTTCACCGCCCCATCCCGACCGGCCCAGAAAGCGAAGATGAACGGCAGACCGGTAAGCTCGCGCCATTCGGCGCCCAGGTCCAGGCTCCGCCGCTCTGAAACGCCCGCAAGCGGGTCCTCCCCGACGCCCTCTCCGGCATCCACCAGGGGAAGCACAGGGTCGCCGATGAGGAGCGCTGCCTCCGACCCGTGCAGCATGGCATCCAAGTCCGGCGAGGCGGGACCGAACTCGGGCGACAGTCCGTAGCGCTCCTTCAGCAGAATGCGCAGGAGGGCGACCGAAGTCTGCGAGCTCGTGTCGACCGCCACCCGTTGGATCTGCCGGAGACGCCCGCGAAAAAACAGCCGCACCGTCAGTACCTCGCCGTCGCAGCCGATAGCGATGTCGGGGACGATCCGGTAGGGTATCGGGCTGGTGGCGTATTCGATGGAGGGAATGAGGCCGAGGTCGATGCGGCCCTCACGCAGAGCGGACGAACAAGCCGAGGGCACTTCGTACTGGAGATCGAACCCACCGTCCCCCTCGGCGAGGGCGGCCGTCAGCGGGCGGGCGTTGAGAAAGCTGACCGCGCCCAGACGCACCGCCGTCATGCGGAGCCCGCGGCCAGTAGCGCCTCGGGCGCCGCCCGAGTGGCGACGGACTCGTAACGCGTGTTGCGGCGGCGAGGCTCGTATCCGGCAGCGCCGATCAAACGCTCCATCGCCGCCAGGTCCATATCGTTGGTGTGGCTGGTTCCAGCCGCACTCACCACGTTCTCCTCCAGCATGGTGCTGCCAAAGTCGTTGATGCCGTAGCGCAGACTCACCTGGGCGATCTTCGGCCCCTGCGTCACCCACGAGGCCTGGAAGTTTTCGAAGTTATCCAGAAACAGCCGCGCTACCGCCACCGTCCGCAGGTGGTCGTAGCCGGTGGCGATGGCGCCGTTCCAGCGCGACGCGTCCCCCCCCAAGGCGGTGGCGTCGGGTTGGAAGCTCCAGGTGATGAAAGCGGTGAATCCGCCCGTGTCATCCTGGAGCTGGCGCAGCAGTTGCAGGTGGTCGAGCCGCTGGTCGAGACTCTCCACGTGCCCGTACATCATCGTCGCCGTGGTGGCCATACCCAGACCGTGGGCGACGCGGTGCACCTCCAGCCATTCGTCGGTGCGATCCTTGCGAAATCCGATGACATCCCTGACCTCGTCGCTGAGGATCTCCGCCCCGGCGCCGGGAATGGAATCCAGGCCCGCTGCCCGCAGCCGGGAGATCGTCTCGGCCAGCGAAAGCTTGGACAAGTGGGCGATGTAGATGATTTCCGTAGCGGAGAGGCAGTGAAGCTGCACCATCGGGTAGCGATCGCGGATCCGACTGAGCAGCTCCTCGTAGTAATCGAGCCTCAGCTTTGGATTCAGCCCTCCCTGCATCAGGATCTCACACGACTTCGGTTCCTCGCCGCCAAAAGCCACCAGCTCGTCAATCTTGCCGAAGATGACCTCAGTCGACAGCACGTAGCCCTCGTCCGATCCGGGCGGCCGGTAAAACGCGCAGAAATCGCACTTCACCCAGCACACATTGGTGTAGTTGATATTGCGGCCGACGTTGTAGGTGACCACAGGCTCTGGGTGTTTGCGCTCGCGCACCCAGTTGGCCAGCATGCCGAGCTCGGACAGGTTCGGATGCCGAAACAAACGCCGGCCGTCCTCGAGCGTCAGACGCTCGCCCGACTCGACCTTGGCGGCGATATCGTCAATCACGCTGCACGCTGGATATCTCTCTGAGTAGCTGCCATCTACCCGCAATCCTCCCGATTGAACTGACGTACCGATCGAGTTCGCCCCAAACAACCCGCAACTGGCGAACTCGCAACTGAGGCGCAGCCTCAGTCAATCTCAGCCGCTACCAGATTGTAGAGGCTGTCCCGCTCCACCGCCGCGCGCCCCGCCTCGGAAATGCGGTCCAGCAATTCGGCCTGCGTCAGGCGCTGCCGCGTCTGTTCGAAGCTCGATCTGGTGATCTCGTAGTCCATCACCGTGCCGTCGATGTCATCCGCTCCGTACCACAGCGCCACCTGTGAGATCTCGATGCTGTTCATGATCCAGAAGGTCTTGATGTGGGGGAAGTTGTCCAGCATCAGCCGGGCCACCGCGATCTCTTTTAGATCGAGAACACCAGTGGGGCCCGGCAAGTGGTCGATCTCGGTGCGCTCGGGATGGAAGGAGAGCGGAATGTAAGCCAGAAACCCACCGGTCTCGTCCTGGACGTCCCTCAGTCTGGTCAAGTGGTAGACCTTCTCAGACGTATTCTCCACATGCCCGTAGAGCATAGTGGCATTCGTCGGCAGTCCGACGCGGTGTGCGGCCGCGGCGATGCGGAGCCACTCCTCGGAATCGCTCTTGGTCCAGAACAGATCTTCCTGCACTCGATCGCTGAAGACCTCCGCCCCCCCTCCCGGAAGCGACTCCAATCCGGCCTCCTTCAGATCTGTCAACACCTCTTCCAGCGGTTTCTTGGCAATGCGCTGGATTTGGGCGATCTCGATCATCGTGAAGGCCTTGAGATGGGCGTCTGGCCTGGCCTCTTTCATCGCCCGCAGCAACTCCAGGTAGTACGAGTAGGGAAGCCGGGGATTGACGCCGCCAACCATGTGAATCTCGGTGATGGGCGTCTGAGCGTACTCGGCAATACGCTCCTGAACCTGTTCGGGTGAAAGCGAGTACCCTCTCTCATCCCGCGGTTTTACGTAGAACGAGCAGAACTTGCACAGTTTGTTGCAGATGTTGGTGTAGTTGATGTGCTGATTGCGGACGTAATAAGTCGTGTCCCCGTGCTTCTCCTCCCGCACGCTATTGGCCAGATAGGCCAGCACGGGGAGATCGTCGCAGGCGTACAGCCGCAACCCGTCGTCGCTGCTCAGGCGCTCGCCGGCCCCGACCTTGCGCTGTATGTCGGCCAGCCCAGCCGCATCGATCTGCTTTTCGAAAATCATCTCATCATTCTGATTGAAAAGTCCTGATTGAGGCTGATTGAAAAGTCCTGATTGAGGCTGATTGAAAAGTCCTGAATGAGGATCTCGCCCCCTTGAATGAGGATCTCACCCATAGTCGAACGTATTCATCGACCAGGAAAGGGTCAATCCCCGCCAGCGGCGCAGGTTGCTGGCCCAGCGCCTCGACCTCGTGCTGGCGCCTACTTGTCGGACAGGACATTGCCTTGAGGCTTGCAGCCCTGGTACACCGCACAGATGCCCAGGGTCAGGCGCCTGGCGCGGGTCATCTCGAATCCGGCATCCGCCATGAGCTCGAGGAACGCCGCCCCCTGGGGGAAGTTGCCCACCGACTGGGGCAGGTAGCTATACGCCTTTCGCTGTCCGGACACGATGCCGCCGACGAAGGGCAGAATGAACCTGAAGTAGAACCGGTACACCTGCTTGAACCCGGGCAGCGTGGGCTCGGTGAAATCGAGAATCAACAGCTCGCCACCGCTGCCCAGGACGCGCCAGGCCTCGCTCAACCCGGTTGGAATGTCGCCGAAGTTGCGGACCCCGAAGGCGGCGGTCACCAGGTCGAAACAGCCGTCCCGGAAGGGCAACTGCTCCGCGTCACCGGCCATCAGTCGGACCTGGGCTGTATCGTCGTGGTCCGCCACCTTGCGAACCCCGATCCGCAACATGGCCAGAGCCACGTCGACGCCGATCACGCGTCCTGGCTGGAGTCTCCTCGAGGCCAGGGCAAAATCTCCGGTGCCAGTGGCCAGATCCAGCACACGAGACGGTCCCGGGCGACGCACCAGGGAGAGCGCGCGCCGACGCCAATACAGATCTACACCGGCGCTCAACAGGTGATTGAGCAAGTCGTAGCGCCCGGCGATGGCGTTGAACATCGCCTTGACGCGCCGCTTGCGCTCGACGGCGATTTCACTATTCTTCGCCCGTGCCGTCATCCGTCTCCCTTTGTGAGCCGCTGTCCTCGAGATTGAGCAAGCCTACCGACTGCCCGGACACGTGTCAAACCCAAACCCTCTCAGCGCCCCTGCGGCGACCGGCGTCCTCTCTCGACTCAGCGAGGGTGTCTTCCTCTTCGAGGGCGACGGACGCGTGCTGTTCGCCAATCCGGCCGCCTGTCGCCTCCTCTCCCTGGACCGCCAACCCGGTGGCCGGCTCGTCACCGAGATTCTCGATGCGGACTCCGAACTGGCTGAGCTGGCGCGGCGCGCCCTCGCCGGCGAGGGCGTCGTCGATCGAGACGTACAACACACGACGCCGTCGGGGGACACCCGCTGGCTGCGCACCAGTTTTCAAACCCTGGACGATGTCGCCGACTCACCCCTGGTCTTGCTGGCCCTGCGGGAAATCTCCGAGCTCAAGCGCGCCGAGCGAGAAATGTGGCAAGCGGAGAAGATGTCCGCCCTGGGTCGCCTGGCCTCTTCGGTCGCCCACGAGGTGCGCAATCCGCTGGGCGCGGTGGATATTCAGCTACAGCTCCTGCAGGAGGATCTGGTCGGCTTGCAGACCAGCCTGCCAGCGCGGATGGGAGAGCGGCTGAACACCGCCCGGGCGGAGATGCGCCGGCTCGACGGCATCGTCGGGAATTTCCTGCGGTTCTCCCGGCCTCCGGCTGTCGACCTGAAGCGAGTCGGTGCCAACGACCTCCTGTCCCATATCGTCGCCCTCGTCGAGCCCGAAGCGCACGAGCGTCAAATCGCTCTCACGTTGGAACTGGCCGACGGTCTGCCCTCGATAATGGCCGACGACAACCTGCTGAGCCAGGCCATTCTCAACGTCATCATCAACTCTTTTCAAGCAGTGGGAGAGGAACCTGCCCTACTCCTGGGCACGCGCCTGGACAAGGACTCGGGCCACGTCCAGTTCCGCGTCGTCGACAATGGATCGGGTATTGCCGCCGCTGACCTGGAACGCATTTTCGAGTATTACTATACTACGAAAGACACCGGGACCGGGTTGGGGCTCTCCATCGCCCAGCGAATCGTGCACCAGCACGGGGGACTCCTCGAGGTGGAAAGCGCGGCGGGATCGGGCACTGCGGTGACCATCAGTCTTCCCCCTGAATAACCCCAAAAACGCCATGGACGATATCGATTGCCGCATCCTGATAGCTGATGACGAAGCTACCATCCGGCAGGGGCTGCAGGAGGCTCTGCAACAGCCCGGGTATGTCATCGACGCCGCCGCGGACGGAAACGAGGCCCTCGACCAACTCGATCGCCGCTCCTACGACGTGGTCGTCCTCGACCTGCGGATGCCCGGTCCCGGGGGCATGGAAATCCTCGACGAAATCCAGGAAAACCATTCCCAGACACAAGCCATCATCCTCACAGCCCATGGCAACGTGCTGACCGCGGTGGAGGCCATGAAGAGGGGTGCCTTCGACTTCGTCACCAAGCCGGTAGACCTCACCCACCTCCGCCTGGTCGTGGGCAGAGCGAGAGATCGAGTAGACCTGGAGAGGGAGAACCGGGAGCTCCACAGCCGGCTCGACAACCGGCAGGAGACCGAGGACGCCTTCCGTCGCATCGTGCGGCGCAGTGCCGCCATGCAAAAGGCGACGCGCACGGTGAAACAGGTGGCCCTGACCGACGTGCCGGTCCTCCTGCGGGGAGAGACCGGGTCGGGCAAGGAGCTCATCGCCCGCGCCATTCACGACCGCAGCAAACGTCGGCAAGGCCCCTTCGTCGCCGTCAACTGCGGCGGCTTCACCGAGGACCTCTTTGCCAGCGAGCTCTTCGGCCACAAGCGCGGCGCCTTTACCGGCGCCCACGCCGATCGACCGGGCCGCTTCGCTATAGCGGAGGAAGGAACGCTCTTCCTGGATGAAATCGGCGAAGTACCGCTGAAGAACCAGATCGAGCTTCTCCGCGCCCTGGAATCGAAGGAGTATCAGCCCCTGGGCGATCCGGCGGTGCACACCGCCGACGTGCGTATCATCGCCGCCACCAACCGCGATCTCGAGGCCGCGGTGTCCGAGGGCATCTTCCGCGACGACCTCTACTACCGGCTGAATGTCGTCCCCCTCGATGTGCCACCCCTGCGGGATCGACGCGAGGATATCCCGTTGCTGGCGGAGGTCTTCCTCGAGGCCTCCTGCCGGGCCTACGATCAACCGAGAAAAAAGCTCACGCGCGAGGCCATGGCGCAGCTGGTGGGACACGACTGGCCCGGAAATGTCCGCGAACTTCGCAATCTCATCCAGCGCCTGGTCGTCACCTGTCCGGGAAGAGCCCTGACACCCGAGGTCCTCGCCGAGGCTCTTGGCGAACCCTCTGCGGACGCCGATGCTGTCCTGCACATCCCGTTGGGCTCGTCCCTGCGAGATGTAGAAGCCGAATTCATTGGCCAGACCCTCCAGCGCCTCACCTCCAACCGGCGCAAAGCCGCCGATATCCTCGGGATCAGCGTTCGATCACTGCAGTACAAGCTGAAGGAGTACGACATCAAGTAGCGCGAGGCGATCGTGAAGGCGCACACATCGTACGAGATCATAACGGTTTTGCGCAGTTTTTGCACCAAATCCCCTCCGCCACCCCCTCCACAGCTCCCGACCTCCAGTGTCTTCGTATATTCAACTCCTTTAATTACAAGTTGTTAGATTAACATAGCACGCTCCTGGCACCACTTTTGCAGATCCAAATGTGTCGTTCACAGGAGCTCTCGGCTCAGTGACCCCCAAGAATCCTCCTATCCGCTGGAGGAAACAAGGGGTTACGGGCCTCGATCCGCACCGCGCACACCGCGGCAACGCGGCGCCTGCTGTCAGCTTCCCGAATGACAAGAAATCGACAGCGCAATAAGTGCACTCTATCGGCGCAGCCTGGAAATACTGCTAAGCAGCAATAAACACTGAGCTTATATATGACTCTTCCCCAACCACTCCAGTCTCGCGCAGAATTTGCACTGCCGGAAACCGGGACGCTGACTTTGGAACTGACTGGCTTGGTAGACCCGCAGTTGATGATTCCCGACCTGGAGGCAGATTCCAAGCTCGGGGCGATAAAACTCCTTGTCGATCGGTTGCACCAGCGGGAAGTGGTGGGTGACAGCCTGAGTTTTCTTCAGTCTGTTTTAGAAAGAGAGAATCTGATGTCGACGGTCCTCGACGGCGAGGTGGCGCTGCCGCACGCCCGCAGCCGCTCCGTCCGGCGCCTCGGCCTCGCCCTCGGGGTCTGTGATCGGCCCATCGATTTTCCCTCCGGCGACGACCGGTGCGGGGTCCGCCTCATCTGTCTTATCGCCGTCCCCGTCGATGAGCCGGGGAGATATCTGGGATTGCTGGCGGCGCTGGCCAGTGCTTTTTCCCACGAAAACGTCAAGCGCGAGTTGCTGGAAGCCGGCTCTTCCGAGAGTATGCATCAACTCATGACCAGTCATCTCGACGGCGCTGCCCTATGATCATCGATGTCGTCAGCATTCTTTTCCACGTCCTGTCTATATGGGTGCGAATCCGCTGATGAAACCCGGTTCTGCATCCCGATTTTCACTCACCCTCTGACTGAGGAGCAGATCAGCCATGGCCTACACTTTGCAGCAACTACTCAACGAGGAGGAGAGCGCGTTGCGTCTCTACTTCGACGACATTGCCGATTCCACGCCCCTGTCCCGCGAGCGGGAAGTGGAGCTGTCGACCCGCATCCACCAGGGCGATCAGGTCGCTCGTGACGAGCTCGTGCAGGCCAACCTGCGCTTCGTCATTGACGTGGCCAAGAACTATCAGAATCGAGGCCTCTCCCTGGCCGACCTGATCAGCGCCGGCAACGTGGGACTGATGACGGCAGCGGAGCGCTTCGACGGCGCCAAGGGCTTCAAGTTCATCTCCTACGCCGTCTGGTGGATCAAGCAGTCGATCCTCCAGACCATCGCCGAGCACGCCCGCACCGTGCGTCTGCCGCTGAACAAGCTCAGCCTGCTGAAGGACATCTCCAAGGTCTCCCGCAAGCTGGGTCAGGGCCGCGAGGTCGAGCCGGGCTTCGAGGAGATCGCCGCCGAGCTCGAGCTGGCACCCGAAGAGGTGCTGGACACCATGCTGTGCTCGCGCAGCGTGCGCTCCCTGGACGAGACCTTCGAGGAGGACGACGAGCGCAGCCTCATGAACATCCTCTCCGACGACCGTCAAGGCGCGCCCGACAGCGAAGTGATGGAAGAGTCGGCCAAGACTCATCTGGAAAACGTGCTCGGTTACCTCGACGAGCGCGAGCTCCGCATCATCCGGCTCTACTTCGGTCTCGACGAGGCGGAGTCGATGACCCTGGAGCAGATCGGCGGACTCATGAGCCTGACCCGCGAGCGCGTCCGCCAGTTGAAGGAGCGCGCCCTGGGCAAGCTGCGTCACCCGGCCCGTTACCAGGCCTTGCTGTCCATCTGCGACGAGACCGAGGTATTCTGAGGTTCCCGCGGCGAGCGTGGCTGTTTACTGACAACCTGCGCGCATCCACCTGCAGTTGTCAGCAGCCCCAGCCTGCGAACCAAGGGGACGGTTTCCCCCGGTTCGCAAACGCCGCCTACCTGAGGGGCAGAAGGCGATAGGTTCGTCGGCCCCGCCCTACACTATGAACGAGCCGGGATCCCCAATTGGATGCCGGCTCTTTTTTTTTACGTGGAGTGAACGCCGTGGCAAGAGAGCGGAAGATCTGCGTGTATTGCGGCTCCAAGCCGGGAGCTGATGGTATCTACGCAAGCGAGGCGGCCAGCCTGGGCACAGCCATTGCCCAGAGCGGATTCGGCATGGTCTACGGCGGCGGCAACGTCGGGCTCATGGGAATCACCGCCGATTCCGTCCTGGCCGCAGGTGGCCAGGTCGTAGGAGTCATCCCCCATGCCCTGAAACAGAGAGAACTCGCCCATCAAGGACTGACCGAGCTCCTCGTCGTCGACGACATGCACGAGCGCAAAGCCCTCATGGCCGACCGGGCCGACGCCTTCATTACCCTACCAGGAGGCTACGGCACCCTGGAAGAGCTCTTCGAGGCATTGGCCTGGTCCCAACTCGGCATCCACCAGAAACCCGTCGGCCTGCTGAACACCGCCGGCTACTTCGACCACCTCCTCGCCTTCCTCGACCACGCCGTAAAGCAGGAATTCCTCCGCGACAACCACCGCACCCTCCTACAAATCGAGCGGGACCCGCGGAAATTAGTGGAGAACCTGATCGCGGCCATAGACCGATAGCGTCTCTACCCGCCCGAGGGTGCCTACCAATCTGTATGAGGTGATCATACCTGGTGGCGACTTAACGCATATATGGGCGGGTGGCAGCGGCCTTGCAGGTGATAACATAAATGTCGTTAAATGTCGTATGTTGTTATCACTATGATACGAACTCAGATCAGTTTGACCGAACATGACTACGAGGCGGCCAAACGGGAAGCGCGAAGGCTTGGTATTTCATTAGCGGAGCTGCTTCGCCGATCTCTCCGAGCCATGCTGCCGGTCGACGAATCGAAACCATGGATGGCCTACGCCGGAATGGTGAAGACAGGTGATCCATCTTCAAGCCAGCGGATCGACGAAGTAGTGTATGGTCAAAAGGACTAAGGCCTACGTTGACACCTCCGCCCTGATCGCCTTCGCCTCACCTATCCACCGACCGCATGCCCACCCTCACCACTTATCTGCCAACCGATCGCATGCCAACCCCCACCAGCTGTTGTCACCAGACCCAGTTTGCGAAGGCTCCGCCTTCGCCTTCACCTTTACACATAGGAATCCTCATCCCCCCCAGTCAGACTGATCAACCCCTGATCCTCCAGTTGCCGCGCCTGCTGCACGATGCGCTGCTGCGCCTCTTCGACCTCGCTTAGCCGCATTCGAGGCAGATCGGCCAGATCCTCCAACATGCGCT
>Ga0310122_10001907_pt1 | contig 13322 bp, 13 predicted proteins | sample CB6_Bottom_1051__FD_203503 | JGI IMG/M metagenome (GOLD analysis project Ga0310122, IMG submission 203503) | Marine microbial communities from Western Arctic Ocean, Canada - CB6_Bottom_1051 | ecosystem: Environmental > Aquatic > Marine > Oceanic | place: Canada: Western Arctic Ocean | collected...
GCATAGCAACGGGCTCTTTCTCTCCCATTGTTTTCTAAAAGCCATCAGCGGCCATTCGCCTTCCCAGTCGCTATTGCACAATCCCCGAAGCACAATACACTGACTGACGTAACCAGCGCCAAACAGGCGGGATGGAACTGATATGGACGGATTAACCACTCTGGGCGCGACCCTCGGGGAATGCCTGAAGGGTCGGGCGGAAACGATTGCCGTCGCGGAATCGTCGGCCGGCGGCTTGATTTCGGCGGCGCTGCTGTCGGTGCCCGGGGCATCGGCCTATTTCCTTGGCGGCGCTGTCCTCTATACCCGTGACGCCAAGTTAGGCCTGCTCGGCTTGTCCGAGGAGATCCTCACCATGCGTCCGGCGACGGAGGAATATGCCCAGGCGGTGGCAAGGGCCATGCGGGAGCGGCTGGGCGCCACCTGGGGCTTTTGTGAGACCGGCGCCAGCGGGCCGACGGGAAACAGTTACGGCGACGCGGCTGGACACGCGTGCTTTGCCATCGCCGGACCGCTGGAAAGATCGATGACCCTGGAAACGGGGGTGTCTGACAGGGAACAGAATATGTGGCGCTTCGCAGGAGAATCCCTGTCCTTTATGGAGCAGGTTCTCGATGACGCCGGGTAGCAGCAACATTTTCGGTATCGGGAACAACCATGATTGATTTTTCAGGGAAAGTCGCCTTGGTGACCGGCGGGTCACGCGGCATAGGCGCGGCCACGGTGAGCGGTATCGTGTCGGCCGGCGGCTCGGTCGTTGTCCATTATGGGTCAAACCGTGACGCCGCTGAAAAAACGGCGGCCGACGCCGGCACCGACCAATGTCATCTTGTCGGCACCGACCTCAACGAAGCGGCAGCGGCCTCGGGGCTGTGGGCAGCGGCGATAGGCTGGAAAGGGCACATCGATATTTTGGTCAACAATGCCGGCGTGTTCTATCCGGCGGAAGTTGATTGTACCGATGCGCACTGGCGGGAGGCGTGGCAACGCACACTTCAAATTAATCTGGTGGCGACGGCGGATTTGTGCCGGGAAGCCATCAACCACTGGCGGGAAAAGGGCGCCGGCGGGTCGATTGTTAATGTCGCGAGCCGGGCGGCGTTCCGCGGCGACGGGCCGGACTATTGGTCCTATGCGGCGTCTAAGGGCGGCATCATCTCACTGACCAAGACCTTGGCGCGGGCCTATAGCGCCGAAGGCATCTACACCTATGCAGTGGCGCCGGGGTTCGTCGCCACCGATATGGCCGTTGAATCCTTTGCCCATGATCCGGCATTGCGCGACCGCGTGATCAGTGAAATCCCAATGGGGGAGATAGCCCCGGCATCCGACATCGCCAACACCATCTGTTTTCTGGCTTCCGGCCTGGCCACCCACGCCACCGGGCAGACCATCGATGTCAACGGCGCTTCTTACGTCAGGTGATTGATGCGCCCCAGGCTTGCCATAAGACCCCCGCCACGATGCCCGCAAGAGAAACATTGCCTATTCGAGCAAAAAATTTAGCCGGGCATCGGCTTTAGCCGGGGTGATTTCCTGGATTTCAGCTTGCACCACGTTTTCAGCCACAAAGGGGTCGGTATTCACTCTGCTTTGCAGGTTCGATAGTGAGGTGTTGTGTGCGACGATCCCACCGCCCAAATTGGGTTACAGACTCCCGGCCAGCAAAAACACGCCGTCATCAAAACCGCGCGTGATCCATTCTTTGTGGCCTTCCATGAATTGGCCGGCATTCGCTTTGTTGTCTGAAAATGTAAGGAAGACGATAAACATCGGATGTGTACTCCTGTTGAGGACGGTTTTTATTCGTTCAGCCAGTGGGGTGCCCCCCATAATCGTCCTGCTCCGGCGGTAAATGTTAGCCCACGCCCAACAATCCGGCGGCGTAATCGGCGATCGCCAGCGATGCGGTCAGCCCCGGTGACTCGATGCCGTAGAGGTTGACGATGCCGGCGGCGCCATGGGTCTCCGGGCCGTGGATCACCCAATCGCCTCTCGGCACGCCTTGTGGCACCAGCTTCGGGCGGATGCCGACGTAGCCGGGTTGGAGAGCGCCGTCGGGCAAGCCCGGCCAGTAACGGCGAATGGCGATGGCGAATTTTTCAGCACGGGCGGGATCGACGACATAGTCCGGTTCCTCGATCCATTCCACGTCGGGCCCGAATTTGGTTTGCCCGCCGAGGTCGGTGGACGAATGGGTGCCGAGCCCGGCCTCCACCGGCACCGGATAGATCATCCGTTGAAACGGGCTTTTGCCGGTCAAGGTGAAATAGTTTCCCTTGGCGTAATACAGCGGCGGCACCGATTCGCGAGGGAACCCTTCGAGCCCGGCGGCGACGGCGTTGGCGCCAAGTCCGGCGGCGTTGATGAAGTGGCGGCAGCGTAATGCCGTCGGCTCGGCGCCGCCGACGCGGACGGTGATGGTGTCATCAAAAAGCGCGCCGCCGTCGAACGGGCTCGACAGCGCGACGACGCCGCCCAAGGCCTCGGCATCGCCCTGCAACGCCAGCATGTAGGCATGGGAATCGAGGATGCCGGTGGACGGCGACAAGATCGCGCCAAAGCACGCCAGTTGCGGTTCCAGGGCCTGGGCCTGGTTGGCGCTGAGGCGTTCCAGGTCGTCGACGCCGTTGGCCTCGGCCTTGACCAACAGGTCATCGAGGGCGTGGATTTCGTTTTCGGCGGTGGCGACGATCAGCTTGCCGATGCGTTTAAAGGGGATGCCGTGGCTTTGGCAATAGTCATAGAGCGCGTCGCGGCCGGGCCGGCACAATTCCCCCTTGAGGCTGCCTTCGGGGTAATAGATGCCAGCGTGGATGACCTCGGAATTGCGCGAACTGATGCCGGTGCCGATGGCGTCTTCGGCTTCCAGCACGACGACCTCGTGCCCGGCCATGGCCATCCGGCGGGCGATGGCGAGGCCGACAACGCCGGCGCCGATGATGATGGTGTCCACTGTGTCGGTCATGGTCGGCGGGTATTGTTAAGACATATTCCCGGCAGGTAAAGGGCGCTGGGCTTTGTTCACGCGCCTTTGTTTTGCAAATTTCAAACCACCTGACTACATTCTGACGAAGGATGAACCCATGAAACAGACACGGCAAAAAAATCGGTTATGGTTGGTGATCCCGCTGTCAGTTATTTTGATGGGCTTGGTCATTGCATTTGGGAGGCATTCGGTGATGGCTGATTGGCGTACGGCAAGCCGCGAGTCCACGGGCGTCGCGCCCGACCCGGCGATCACCTCGGAAGCGGTGATCCAGGTCTATGCCGCGCGCGCCTATAACTGGCGTGGATTATTCGGTGTGCATACGTGGGTCGCGGCAAAGCCGAAAGACGCGCTCACCTACACCGTCTATCAGGTCGTCGGCTGGCGGGTCTACCACGGCGGCGGTTCAGCCCTGGTGATCGACGATGGTGTGCCGGATCGGCGCTGGTTCGGCTCGGTGCCGGATGTGCTGGTCGACCTTCGCGGTGACGGCATCGATGACGTGATCAAGCGGCTCGATGCCGCGGCGCGCAATTATCCTTTCGCCGATGAGTATGTGCTGTGGCCCGGTCCCAATTCCAACACTTTTGTCGCCTATATGGGCCGCGAAGTGCCGGAATTGAAACTCGACCTGCCGCCGACCGCCATCGGCAAAGACTTCCTCACCAACGGCGGCGTCGTCGACGTATCGCCCAGCCGCACCGGTTATCAGTTCTCGCTGTATGGGCTGTTGGGGGTGTTGGCCGGGATCGAGGAAGGCGTCGAGGTCAACGTCCTCGGCCTCACCTTCGGCGTCGATGCCAAGGACTTCGCCCTGAAACTGCCCATGGCCGGGCGCATCGGGTTCCAGGGAAATTAAACCGCGATGAGCATCTGGGGGAAAGTCATCGGCGGGGTCGCTGGTTTTACCATGGGCGGGCCGCTGGGCGCGATCATGGGAACCGTTGCCGGTCATGCCTATGACAAGATGAAGGAAGGTGACACCCCGCAGGTCGAAAACAACGACACCCTGCAAGTCGCCTTTACCACCGCCATCATCGTGCTTAGCGCCAAAATGGCAAAGGCCGACGGGAAGGTCACCCGGGAAGAGGTCGACGCCTTCAAGCAAATGTTCAATATTCCGGCGGCGGAAATGGAGAACGTCGGGCGTCTGTTCAACGAGGCCAAGCAAGACGCCAAGGGGTTCGAGCCCTATGCCGAACAGATATCTATGTTGTTCGCCCATCAGCCGGCGGTGCTGGAAAAATTAATGGGCGGGCTGTTTCATATCGCGCGGGCCGACGGCGTCGTGCATCCGGACGAAATCATTTTCCTGCGCAAGACGGCGCTGATTTTCGGCTTCACCGAGCCACAGTTCGACCGCCTGAAAGCCATTCACATGGGCGCCACCGGCGGCCAGGGCGGGAGAGAGGGCAGGGGCGGGGGCGGCACCACGACGGACACCGATCCCTATCAGGTGCTCGGCATCAACCGAAAAACCACCGACGCCGAGGTCAAGAAGGCCTATCGCAAGCTGATCCGGGAAAACCATCCCGACACCCTGATCGCCCAGGGCATGCCCCAGGAATTTATCGATGTCGCCAATGAGAAAATGGCCGCCATCAACGCCGCCTATGACTTGGTGGAAAAGGAACGGGGGCTGAAATGACGCCGGTGGCGCGGCCGTCTCCCAACTTTGACGACCGCCCGAACACGACGCCCATCGACATGCTGGTCCTGCATTACACCGGCATGCAAACCCCTGAAGCCGCGCTCGACCGTCTGTGCGACGCGGCGGCAAAAGTCAGCGCCCACTACCTGATTGACGAGGAAGGGACGGTTTACGCCCTGGTCGAGGAAGACCGGCGCGCCTGGCACGCCGGCGTTTCGTTCTGGCGCGGCGCAACCGACATCAACGCCCGCTCCATCGGCATCGAACTGGTCAACCCCGGTCACGAATTCGGCTACCGCGAATTTCCGCCGCCGCAGATGGCGGCGTTGAAGGAACTAGCCGTGAAGATTCTGGACCGTCATCCCATCCCCGCCCGCAACGTCGTCGGTCATGCCGATGTGGCGCCGGCGCGGAAGACTGATCCCGGTGAATTGTTCGATTGGGCCGGGCTGGCGGCGGCGGGCATCGGCCTGTGGCCGGATGGTGATGTTTCGGACGGCGATCCTGCTGAGGTCCCGGCGATGCTGTCGGACTACGGCTATGACGTCACCGACGCGGCGGCGGCGATCACCGCCTTCCAACGTCATTTCCACCCGGAAAGCCTTGATGGCAGTGCCGATGCGGAAACCGCGGGGCGGTTGCGGGCGCTGCTGGAGCGTTGCGGCACTTGACCCTGCCGCCCCTGGGATTAAGTTAGGCCCTGCCAGACGGTCGGATGGCCGCTCTTCCGGGGTTCGCCCCGGCGGGGAGGAAAGTCCGGGCTCCACGGAAACACGGTGCCGGTTAACGGCCGGCGGGGGCGACCCCAGGGACAGTGCCACAGAAAGCAAACCGCCTGACGGGCTTCGGCCCCAAGGTAAGGGTGAAAGGGTGCGGTAAGAGCGCACCGCGCCGCCGGTAACGGGGGCGGCAGGGTAAACCCCACCGGGAGCAAGACCAAATAGGGGCGGCATGTTGAATTTATTCAGCAGGCGGGTTTCCGCGCCGCCGCCCGGGTAGGTCGCGCGAGGCGTCCGGTAACGGGCGTCCCAGATGAATGGCCATCTATCCCCCCTCATTCATTTGCGGGGGGTGGACAGAACCCGGCTTAAAGACCGTCTGGCTTTTTCTTTTTTGTTTATTTCTGCCGCCGTTACGAAGCGGCCGGCAACGGCCCCAAAACCACCTTGCTCAGGCCACAAATCCGACGAAATCCCGGCGCCCAATGGATCGTTTGCGGCGACCCGTCTCAGAGGCCTGCGCGCGGCCCGGCGAAATTATGGAAAGGCCCCGGAAATCCGCGCCTTGGAAAGGTTTTGTTAACCCATAAAAATGCATGATATCCCATTGACGCCCATTAAAACCCATGATATCCCATTATTAGCCAATTTACGGGCATGGGGGAAACACGGTCTGCGGGGGTTTTCCGAAACCGAAACAGGATGGGCTGCAACAGGTAAAGCTGTTGTTAACAAAGGTTATTTTGAGGGGTTGTTATGGCTCTTTTTGTTGGCAGATACGTCAACAAAATCGACAAGAAAGGGCGGGTCTCGGTACCCAAACCCTTCCGCTTGGCTTTTGTCGAACAATCCTTCAGCGGCCTTTTTGCCTATCCCCTATTCAAATTCAACGCCTTCGAGGCGTGCGGCGAGGAATTCATGGAACGTCTGAGCGACAGCCTTGAAGACCTGCCGATGTTCTCCGATGAGCAGGATGATCTTTCGGTGATCCTAGAAAGCGCCCACCGCCTGCCGTTCGATCCGGAAGGTCGGATCACGCTGCCTCGGGAAATCCTCAAGGCCACCGGCATCACCAATCAGACATTATTCGTCGGGCGCGGGCGCCGCTTCCAAATTTGGCAGCCTCAGGCCTATGAAGCCAATCGCGGCCAGGCCTTTGATCGCGCCCGGGCGAAGGGCTCCACCCTACAGTTACGCAAGCCGCCGAAACGGGAAGGGGAGGAGTCGTAACAATGACCCCCCCTCTCTCCCGTTCGGGCGCGCATACCCCGGTGATGCTTGCCGAGGTGATGGACTCTCTCTCCCCCCGGGACGGCGCCATTTACGTGGACGCCACCTTCGGTGCCGGCGGGTATTCCAAGGCGCTTTTGGACGCCGCCGTTTGTACCGTCTGGGGCATCGACCGTGACCCGGAGGCGCATAGCCAAAGCGCCGACCTGAGGAAACGCTATCAAGGCCGGTTGACGGTGTTGAACGGCCGCTTCGGCGATATGGTCCCGCTTCTGGCCGACGTCGGGGTTGAGCGGATCGACGGCATCGCCCTCGACCTGGGCGTTTCCTCCATGCAAATCGATGAGGCCGAGCGCGGGTTCAGTTTCCGCGCCGACGGGCCGTTGGATATGCGGATGGCGCAATCCGGGATGACCGCCGCCGAAGCCGTTAATCAGCTCGGGGAGGCGGAACTCGCCGATATCATTTACCGGTATGGCGAAGAGCGCCTGTCCAGGCGCATCGCCAAAGCCATCGTCGAGGCCCGCAAGGAAATCCCGATCACCCGCACCGGCCAATTGGCGGAACTGGTCCGCCGCGTTGTCGCCAAGTCAAAGGACGGGATTGATCCGGCCACCCGCACCTTCCAGGCGCTAAGGATTTACGTCAATGACGAACTGGGTGAATTGGAACGTGGCCTCAATGCCGCCGAAATGCTGCTGGGTCCAGGTGGACGGCTGTCGGTGGTGTCGTTTCATTCCCTCGAAGACCGTCAGGTGAAGGAATTTCTGCGGGGCCGTTCCGCCGACGCGCCCAAACCGTCCCGTCATCTGCCGCCCGATACCACGCCGTTACAGGAACCGACGTTCCGGCTTTTGCGCCGCCGCGTCGTCAAGCCAACGGAAGCAGAGACCACTCTCAACCCCCGTGCCCGGTCGGCTCGGATGCGCGCGGCTGAGCGCACCGAAGCGCCGGCCCGTCAGGCTGCGTGAGAGGAAGGGACGTCATGATTCGCCCGGCCATGTTGATAACTTTCCTTCTCGCCGTTTCGTTGACCTTGACCTTGTTCGTGGTCAAGTATCAGGTCCAGGACCTTGAGGGGGAACTGGTCGAATACAACCGGACCATTACCGAGGACCGTCAGGCGCTTCATGTCCTGAAGGCGGAATGGAGCTACCTCAACCAACCGGCACGGCTAAAAGCCCTGGCGGAACGTCATTTGGGGCTGGGCGGTATTGAAACCCAACAAATCGGCACGGCCAAAGAGATGTTGGTGAATATCCCTTCACGGACACCCGATACCGATGGATCGGTGATGCCGATGACGGCGCAAATTGCGATCGAGGAGGGTTTCGATGGCCGCCGCTAAATCGAAAACGACAGGAAAATCCACAAGAAAATCCTCTGGTGCCCGCAGGATCGAAGGTGCCCGCAAACAGGCGATGGAAACCGGCCGCAACCGTTTGTTGGTTACCGGCATCGTTTTGTCTCTGGCGTTCGCGGCGATCGGCGTGCGCTTGGTGGACTTGACCGTATTCCAGGCCGGCGGCGAACCGAGGCTGGCGCAAATAGAACCCAATCCGGAGGTCGCTTCCGGGCGCGCCGACATCGTTGATCGCAACGGCATTCTTCTTGCGACGAGCCTGCCGACGGCCTCTCTTTTTGCCGATCCCAGCGCCGTCCTTAATGCCCAAGAAGTCGCCGACAAGTTGATCACGGAATTGCCTGAACTCAATCGCCAGGAGCTTCTTGGCAAACTCAAAACAAAGTCCAGGTTTGTCTGGATCACCCGCAACCTGACACCGAAACAACATTACAAGGTTAATCGATTAGGGCTGCCGGGGTTGGGGTTTCAGCGCGGTGAACGCCGGGTTTACCCGCACGGACGTCTAGCCGCGCATGCGCTCGGCCTGACCGATGTTGATGGTCGCGGCATTGCCGGGCTTGAACAGAATTTCGACCGGGCCCTTCGTGCCGGAAACCGCATTCAAGTGTCGTTAGATATTCGTATCCAGTCGATGATGCGCCAGGAATTAGCAGCCGCGGTCAGGGAATTCCGGGCCATCGGCGCCGCCGGGGTGGTGCTGGACGCAAATTCGGGGGAATTGGTATCGCTGGTGTCGCTGCCTGATTTCGATCCTAATGAGCCGTCCTCCGCCGGCCCTGAAACGGCCTTCAACCGGGTTACCAAGGGCGTCTATGAGATGGGCTCAACCTTCAAGCTGTTCACCGCCGCCATGGCGCTCGATTCAGGTACGGTCGATCTCAATAGTAGCTATGATGCCAGCCAGCCGATCAAGATTTCGCGGTTTACCATCCGTGATTTTCACGCCAAGAACCGTTGGCTATCGGTGCCGGAAATCATTGTCTATTCGTCCAATATCGGTGCCGCAAAGATGGCCGTCGACGTCGGCACCAAAACCCAACGGGACTATTTGGACCGTTTCGGCCTGTTGCGTCCGGCGGCCTTGGAGTTGCCGGAAGTCGGTAAACCCCTGGTGCCCAAGCGGTGGCGTAAAATTAACACCATGACCATCGCCTACGGTTACGGTATTGCCGTATCGCCCCTGCAATTGGCCAGTGGCGTCGCCGTCCTGGTTAATGGTGGCCGTTATGTGCCGCCCACCGTGTTGAAAACCGTTGCCGGCAATTCGTCTACGGGAAAAAGGGTGCTGTCGGAAGAGACCTCTGAACTGATGCGTGGCCTGATGCGTTTGGTCGTAACCAACGGTACCGGGCGCAAGGCCGCTGCCAAGGGCTATATTGTCGGCGGCAAAACCGGTACGACGGACAAGCTGGCGGTGCGGGGCTACCGCAAGAATGCAACCCTGTCGTCTTTTGTCGGCGCGTTTCCCATGAATGCGCCCAGATACATCGTGCTGGTGATGGTGGACGAACCGAAGGGCAACAAGCGGACATTCAATTACGCCACCGGCGGCTGGGTCGCGGCGCCGGCGGTTGGCCGGGTCGTCCAACGCATGGCATCGTTGATCGGCATGGCTCCCGACCGCCAGCCTGAACCGGCCAAGGTTCCCGTCAAAAAACCCATGATCAAGGCTTCGACGCCGCCAAAAGCATCACCGGGGATATCGAAACGGAAAACCGCCGCAGCGCCTCCCCCGGCGCCCATCACGGTTTCCCGGGCATCCCCTTCCCCTGCACCCAGGCGAAACGATTCGGCAGCCGACGAAACCCTCATGTTGCAGCGGGTTCGGGCCGTGCTTGATGTGCGCGACAAAAAAAGTGAGGCCGATGCCGTCGGCCCACCGGAGCAGGCGCTTGCGACTTATTGATGTCTTGGATGGAACCGAGATGAAAGTGACGGACCAGACGGTCGTTAACGAAACGGATATTATCGGGCTCACCTGTGATTCCCGGCAGGTAGAGCCCGGCTTTCTTTTTGCCGCACTTCCCGGAACGCAACTTGATGGCCGTGATTACATCGCCGATGCGCTGGGCCGTGGCGCCGCTTGCGTGCTGGCGCCGGACGGGACTCTCCTTGATGAAAAGACCGTGCCTTTGTTGCGCGATTCCAATCCCCGCCGCCAATACGCGTTAATGGCGTCGAACTTTTTCGAGGCCCAGCCCGACCTTATCGCCGCCGTTACCGGCACCAACGGCAAGACATCGGTGGTTACTTTCCTGCGCCAGATATGGACCGGCCTGGGGCGCAAGGCGGCCAGTGCCGGAACCTTGGGCATTGTCGCCCAGGGGTTCGAGAACCGGAAAAGCCTGACCACGCCCGATTCGGCCGAATTACACCGAAACCTCCGCGATTTGGCGCGCTTCGGTGTAAAACGGCTGGCGTTGGAAGCGTCGTCACACGGCCTCTCTCAGCACCGCCTGGACGGGGTCAAAGTTTCCATTGCCGGGTTCACCAACATGACCCGCGATCATCTCGATTATCACGGTTCCATGAACGACTATCTGGCTTCAAAGCTGAGGCTGTTTACCGACATCCTTGCCGCCGATGGCATCGCCGTCGTCAACGCCGATGGAGAATTCGCCGCCGCCGTTGAGGCGGCCTGCCGTGACCGTGGGCTGCAAGTCATGACCTATGGCGAAGCCGGTACCGACGTTTGTCTGGACGCCAGCGAGGTCGTTACTGACGGCTATCGCCTAGACATCACCGTGGCCGGAAAATCCGCCCGGGTCCAACTGCCTCTCATTGGCGGGTTCCAGATTTCCAATGCACTTTCGGCGCTGGCTTTGGCGGTGGCGTCCGGCGAGGACCCGGAAGCCTGCCTGGCTCAACTGGAACAGTTGAAAGGCGCCCCCGGACGGGTTCAGCTTGTCGGCAATCATCCCATGGGCGCCCCCGTTTTCGTTGATTACGCCCATACCCCGGATGCACTCAACAGCATCCTCGAGGGGCTACGTCCCCATGCCGACGGACGCTTGCATGTTGTGTTCGGGTGCGGTGGGGACAGGGATATCGGTAAACGCGCCGAGATGGGAGCCATCGCCAAGGAGAAAGCCGATGTGGTGATCGTCACCGACGACAATCCCCGCACCGAGGACCCCGCCGACATTCGAGGAGCAATTCTGGCGGCGGTTCCGTCGGCAACGGAAATTGCCGATCGGGCCGAAGCGATCGTCGCGGCGATCAAGGGCCTCAGGGCCGGGGATATTCTTGTCGTCGCCGGAAAAGGTCACGAAAAGGGGCAAGTCATCGGCACCGAAATCCGGCCCTTCAATGATGTTCATGTCGTCCGCGACGCACTGCGCAAGGTGTCCTCATGACCCCGGCAATGGAATTCGGACTTTGGACCGCCGCCGAAGCGACGGCCGCCACCAACGGACGTACCGACAGTGAATGGCGGGCCGAGGGGGTTTCCATCGACAGTCGCATGGTCACCCCCGGTGACCTGTTCATCGCCATCCGGGGCCCCAAGTTCGACGGTCACGATTTCGTTGCCGATGCGTTGGCTGCCGATGCCGCGGCGGCAGTGGTCGACCACCGGCCCGAGGGCGTTGATGACGATGCGCCGTTGCTGATGGTCAATGACTCCACCATTGCCCTGGAAGATCTTGGCAGGGCCGCCCGCCGCCGCACCGACGCCAAAATCATCGCCATCACCGGCAGCGTCGGGAAGACCAGCACCAAAGAGGCGTTGCGCTGCGTGCTTGAGCGGCAAGGCCGCTGCATCGCTAGCGAGGGCAGCTACAACAATCATTGGGGGGTGCCGCTCAGTCTGTCCCGGATGCCGGTGGACACCGCCTTCGGCATTTTTGAGATCGGCATGAACCATGCCGGAGAAATCACCCCGTTGACGAAGATGGTGTCCCCCCATGTTGCCGTCATTACCAATGTCGAAGCCGTGCACAGCGCCAATTTTGAGTCAATCGAGGCGATCGCCGCAGCCAAGGCTGAAATATTCCAAGGTTTAGCGGCTGACGGCGCCGCCGTCCTTAATCGGGACAGCACGCTGTATGACCATCTTCATGCCGCGGCCATCGCGTCAAACGTCAAAACCGTCATTGGTTTCGGCGGCCATCCTGAGGCTCGGGTCCGGGTCACCCAGGTCAGTTTAGATGGTGAAGGATCAATCATTGGGGCGTTGGTCGATGGAGAAGAAATCACGTACCGGATTGGGCTGCCGGGCCGCCACTGGGTGATGAACTCGCTGGCCGTTTTGGCCGCCGTCTTTGCCGCCGGTGGTGCGGTCGCCGAGGCCGCAGCGGCGCTTTCGGCCATCCACGGGATCAAGGGGCGCGGCCTACAACATACCGTGGCCTTGGAAGACGGTTCATTTACCGTCATCGATGAAAGCTACAACGCGTCTCCCGTGTCCATGCGGGCCGCTTTGGAAATCCTGGGTCAGTTGCCCCTCGAGGGGAACGGGCGGCGTATTGCCATCCTCGGCGATATGTTGGAGCTGGGGGACCAATCGGAAGACGCGCACAGGGAGCTGGCTGAGACCCTGATCGCCGAAAAAATAGATTTGGTGTTCACCGCCGGCCAGCATATGGCCGCCCTCTGGGCGGTCTTGCCCGAATCCATGCGTGGCGGCAACGCTATCAGCGCAGCCGAGGTGTTGGCTCCCGTAATCGATGCCATCCGTCCCGGCGATGTCATCGTCGTCAAGGGGTCGGCGGGATCCAAGACCGGGCCGATCGTCAACGCCCTTCTTGAAATGGGCGCCGGTCCGCAAACACACGACCACGCGGTAAACGGATAAGGGGGCGGCATGCTGTATCAACTCCTATTCCCGATGGCCGATCAGTTCCCGGTGTTGAATGTGTTCAGGTACCTCACCTTCCGCACCGGTGGCGCCATTATGACGGCGCTGATCGTCGGCTTCATGTTCGGGCCAGTCCTGATTAATATGTTGAAAACCCGCCAGCGCACCGGCCAGCCGATCCGCGAGGACGGCCCGGAAGGCCACCTGTTGACCAAAAAAGGCACGCCGACCATGGGCGGGTTCCTGATTTTATTGGCGTTGACGGTGGCAACATTGCTGTGGGCCGATCTTCGTAACGTCTATGTGTGGGCGGCGCTCGGCGTCACCATCGGGTACGGGGTGATCGGATTCTTTGATGACTATCTAAAGGTCACGCGCCAGGATTCCAGCGGGCTACCGGGAAAATTAAAACTGGTGATGCAGGCGGCCATCGCCCTGGTCGCCGTCTTTGTCATCGCCGATCAACTGCCGGCGCCGTTGACGACGACCTTGGCGGTGCCGTTTTTCAAGAACCTGCTGGTCGACCTGGGTTGGATGTTTATCCTGTTCGCGGTGCTGGTCATGGTCGG
>Ga0310122_10001908_pt1 | contig 13315 bp, 9 predicted proteins | sample CB6_Bottom_1051__FD_203503 | JGI IMG/M metagenome (GOLD analysis project Ga0310122, IMG submission 203503) | Marine microbial communities from Western Arctic Ocean, Canada - CB6_Bottom_1051 | ecosystem: Environmental > Aquatic > Marine > Oceanic | place: Canada: Western Arctic Ocean | collected...
ACCGAGTTGTGCCCGCCGAATCCAAAAGAGTTGCTCATGGCAACGGAGATCTTGCGGTTGGCAGGGTCCTTGGCGGTGTAGTTCAGGTCGCAATCGGGGTCCGGGTCTTGAAGGTTTATCGTAGGAGGGATGATACCATCGCGCATGGCTAGAACGCAGAACGCCGCCTCTAGCGCGCCGCCTGCCCCCAGCAGATGGCCGGTCATGGATTTGGTGGAGCTGATGGGGACCCGGTAGGCATGATCTCCCAAGGCCAGTTTTATGGCTTGGGTCTCCTGGCGGTCGTTCATAGGGGTTGAAGTGCCATGGGCATTGATATAGTCCACCTGGGAAGAGCCGATGCCAGCGTTCTCCAGCGCCAGGCTCATGGCGTTGGCGGCGCTTTGGCCCGTGGGTGAAGGTTCGGTTAGGTGATAGGCGTCGGAGGTGGCCCCGTACCCCCGCAGTTCGGCCAGCAAAGGCACACCACGCCGTTCCGCGCTTTCCTGGCTCTCAAGCACCAGCACCGCCGAGCCCTCAGCCAACACAAACCCATCGCGGTTCACGTCAAAGGGCCTGCTGGCCTGCTGGGGGTTTTCGTTGTTCCTGGAGAGGGCGCGCAACGCGTTGAATCCGGAAACGGCGATGGGATAGATCGCCGCCTCGCTGCCGCCGGCCAAGACCACGTCCTCTTGACCCCGGCGGACCATCTCCCAACCCTGGCCCAACGCGTCGGCCCCGCTGGAACACGACGAGACCACGCAGTAATTGGCGCCCATGGAACCAGTGACCATGGAAACCTGGGCCGAAGCCATATCGCAGAGCATCATGGGGATGGTGAATGGCGACACCCTTTTGGGGCCCCGCGTGTTCAAAACCTCTAACTGTTGGGAAAGGGTGATCACTCCGCCGATGCCGCTGCCAATGATGACGCCAACGCGGTACGGGTCCATGGTTTCCCGGTTCAACTGGGCATCGCGGCAAGCTTCCATGGCCGCCACTGCCGCGAATTGGGCAAACCGGTCCATGCGCCGGGCGGTCTTCCGGTCCAAGTAATCTTCCGGGTCAAAGCCTTTGACTTCGCCCGCGAAGTGGGTGTCGAATCCGTCCGTATCGAAGGCCGTGATGAGATCGATGCCGGAATGGCCGGAGATGAGCCCGCTCCAGGTGGTTTTTACGTCCAACCCAAGGGGGCTGATGATACCCAAGCCCGTGATGAAGACGCGGCGATTTTCAATCATAAAAACAACATTTGGGCGGTGTGCCTAAGGAGAATCGGGACATACCCTGGGACTGACCAAGGGTTAGATGGGGAAACGGCGCGGTCTTTGCCCTTCATACTCCTATCCCGGAATGGACCATGGTGTGCCGTACCGTTTTTATGAAGAGCTTCAATGGCCACCGCCACCGCCGGTCTACGATCCAACGCTCAGTGGATGAGACCCGGCGGTGATAGGCTCTTCAAAGCTTCAAGGTTCTATTTGGAAACTGCCGGTTTGGCTGCCTTCCGGCGTTTGGAGGTTTTCCCAGGGGTATCACCACCCACCCCGTCTAGGATAGTGGTCAACTCGTTTATGCGCCCTGCGATGGTAAGGGATAATTCGTTCCGGCCAGGTGTCAACGGGTCCGATAACACCCTGAGAGATTCGGTCAACTCATTTATTTGGGTACCCACGCTTTCCACGACCTCACGGCGCGCGTTGGCCAAGGGTTGTGAGACGGATTTGAGTTTTTCCGCCAATTCTCCGACACCCTGGGAGATATTATCCCCCAGTTCTTTACCGGCGGAGGAAACGGGATCCGACCACGTGTGGAGGCTATCGACGCCCTCGCCGATACGGGAAGTGATCGAGTCGCCCAAATCCTTGCTGGACGCGGCCAGCCGCAAACGGTATGACCGCAGGATGCGGAAGATGCGGCGGTATAGGTCGTCCACCGGCGTCAGTCGGTCAGAGTAACGGTCAAACAGGTCTCTGCTTTCCTGCATGGTCCATCTGGGGTCATGGTGGACAAGTTGGCGGCCGGTATAGAGATGGTATGGCCGCATTTCGCCCGCCTGCAACAAATCTCCATTCTCGTTCAAGGGCGTCAGGTCGTTCCAGTTGGAGGTTGCCGGAAGGGGCGTCAAGAGATTCACCGTCTGGTATTTGCTAAGTTGGGTCACCCAATCGGCCATTGCCATGATGGTCTCTTCGGTGTCGTATGGCAGGCCGATGATGGTCATGGCCACCACTGAGAAGCCCATTTCATTGAGGACGACCAGATCCTTGTGGACTTGGCCGGGCTCTTGCCGTTTATTCACCAGTTTCAGGGCTTCGGCGTTATCGGATTCCACGCCGACGTAGATCATGTCTATGTTCACGTCGGCCATGGCATTCGCCAATTCTGGGTCCTGGCCAATCTCCGCCCTGGCCTGGCAGATCATGTACATATCGTCGGTACGGCCTTTCCATCCGTGAAGCCGGGCCAGCCGTTCGTCCCGGTATTTGACCGCCCGCAAAGGCGGGGGATGCAGGTCATCAGAGATGAACACTTGGAATTTGCCACCGCGTGAGGAGTGGATCAGTCCATCTGACGCCAACTCGCGCAGTTGTTCCAAACGCTTGTATTCGGTGTCACGGCTGATCAGGCGATAGCCCAAGAACTGCTGTATCACCTGGCAATAGGTGCATTTTTCAGTGCAGCCCCTGACGGTCTCTAGAACGCCGCCGGCCATTGGGTTTGCCGATGACAGGTCTTTTATGGACCGGAAGTCCGGAAGTTCCACGAAGTCTGGCGACACCAGCCCAGACCGGCGTGTTTGAACCACGTTGCCGTCTTCCAGGTAAGAGATCCCGGGTATCTTGTGCAGGTATTCGTTCCGGGCGGCCGCGTTGTGGTCCAACAACGTGTCGCACAGTTGACCAACGATGTCCTCGGCTTCCCGTTGGACGACCACGTCGAAATGCCCGTAGTCGAAGGCTTCTTCCGCCAACGGTCCCATCTGGGGACCGCCACCGATGGTTATCAACCCAGGGTGATACTCTTTAGCTTGCCGGGCGATCTGATAGCCCCTGGGCGCTTCATTGATGAGCGCCGTGACCATTAGGATGTCAACGCCATCCAGGTCTTTATCTGGGTCTATCAGGCCTGAACGGTCCTCGAACCATATCTCCCGGTCATACACGTGAGTGCCCTGCCACTGGGCCAAAGCACCGGAAAGAAAAAGCATCCCCTGTCTTGGGATGGCTATGTATTCAAAATTTCCACCCGCCGATGCCGGCTGAAGCAACACCGCCCGTTTTCCACTAGCCATTTCCGCTCCCGTTCCCCCCTTAGGTTCAGGTTGGTCCTTGCCGTTGCAAACTAGGAGGAACTATATTTAAACAACCGTTGCCATCGACATTTAGCTGAAGTTCATATTTTGAATGTCGACGACCCCGGAGAGTCGACTGGGCAAATTTAACACGTTGGTAACGGTTAAATATTATACAGCAACCTCACCGGCAATAACACGGTTCGATCGGCGCCGTTTTAGCCATAACAGAGGTCATTCCCGCTTAATTTTTGGGGGCGCATCGAACCTGGTTGATGGCCCCAAGGCGGCCGGGACGCTTGTCCTTACCTAAAGTGGGGGATTATCTCCTTTGCGATGGTCTCTAAATGCCGGGGCCGGTCTTCCCGAGGGCAGGAAACACTGAAGATGATATGCCTGGCGCCGGCGTCGATGTACTCTTTCAGCCGCGCGACGCAATTTTCCACCGGACCCAACAGGCAATACCGGTGGACGATCTCAATGAATCCCGACCCGTACAGATACCGTCCCCCCAGTTCTTCGGCGGCCACCCGGGCGGCTTCTTCCACCGTGGGATATATGGAGATGTAGGGCATGAAAGCCCATTGGAATCCGGAAAGGTCCCGGTCCATTCCCGAAGCGATATCTTGTATCTTGCCCACGCTGTCCCGGTAACGTTGGGGGTCGTAGAAATACGGTAGCCAGCCGTTGCCGTATTTGACGGCCCGCAGCATGGCGGCATCCCGCCGTCCCGACACCCAAATATCCGGATGGGGCTGCTGCACTGGATGGGGGTTGATGGCGGCATTCTCCAGGTGAAAATGGCGCCCTTTAAAACTTACCGTGTCTTCAGTCCAGAGCTGGATCAACACTTCAAGGCATTCGTTGGTCCGGCGGCCTCGTTGCTTAACGTCCAGGCCCGCCGCCTCAAACTCCACCGGGAACTCCCCTCCAATGCCCACGCCAAGGGTCAACCGCCCGCCGGAAGCTATATCTAGCGTGGTGGTAAGTTTGGCCAAGACCAACGGGTGATAAAAAGGGGCCAACAAGATAGATGAGAGCAGCCTGATCTTTTCCGTGGCCCCAGCCGCCACCGCCAGCAGCGGCAAAACGGCTTGGGTCGCTCCCGGAGGGCTCCCCCGCATGAAGTGCTCTCCGGCGGAGAAATACTCGTAGCCCAGCTCCTCCATCCACCGGGCCTGGGATGCTGTCTGAGCGGTCCCTAAAGCCGCTCCGATACCGAAATGCAGGTCTGGTGTAGTCATATTTTTAGCGCCCCGCCGGAAAGCCTAGGGATTCTCATAAGCGTCTCATGATCCTGGCCTGGGCCTGGTACGGATGTGGGAGATCCCCGAGTCTAGTTCAACCCCGTTGAACATCAGGGTTAGGGAGTCTAGGGTTTATGTTACCGTAACGATAATGACAATCCAACCTAAGCTTTCGATATTTTAGCGCCCCACCTCCCATTCAGGCTGCTAATGATCTCTTTCGCCGGCAGGTTGGGTTGGGATTCCCGGCGGTGGCCGGCGTGAGATGAGCGCGAGGTTTGTGATGCTGGTTTTGGTGACCGGGGCTACCGGCTTCTTGGGACGCCGGGTGGTCAGCGAACTGCAGGCGCGGCACCATAGCGTTCGGTGCCTGGTCCACAACCCCGGCGGCGAAAGGGTCTTTCCCAGCCCCACTCCCGATGTCTACTACGGGAATGTTTCCGATCCCGTAGCCCTTGAAGAAGCGGCCAAGGGAGTAGAAGTAGTCATCCATCTGGTCGCCATCATCCGCCAACGTCAGCGCGCCACTTTCGAATCGACTAACCATTTGGGCACGGCGAACGTTGTTTCCGCAGCGAAGCAAGCCGGGGCAAAGCACCTTATACACATCTCGGCGAACGGGGTGACCAACGACGAAAAGTTTCGATATCTCTACAGCAAATGGCAGGGCGAGCAGCAGGTGATGAACAGCGGGCTGCCCTACACCATTCTGAGGCCGACGCTGATGTTTGGGCCAGGCGACGAATTTCTCAACACGTTGGCGGGGTTGGCCCGAATCCTCCCCTTTGTGCCCGTGGCCGGAGCCGGGCGTAACCGGTATCAGCCGATCGCGGTAGAAGACGTGGCCCGTTGCGTCGCCCTGTCCGTGGACCGGCAAGACCTGAAGGGGAAGACTCTGGACATAGGCGGTCCCGGCCAGCTTAGCTATAACGAGATCGTATCCATAGTCGCCCAGACATTGGGCAAAAGGCGTTGGCGGATACACGTGCCGGTCTGGATGATGCTTTTGGCCACGCTGGCCTTACAGGTGGTACAACCCCGGCCGGTGGTCACCGTGGACCAGCTTAGGATGTTGGGCATCCGCAACGTTGGCGAACCGGGGATCGTGGAACAAATCTTCGACTTTACCCCGAGGACCTTGGAAGGTAACATAGATTTCGTCAGGTCCGTGACCGCGGCCGATGGGTTGAAGATGGCCATGGGCCTCAGGCCGGCGCGGATCCGCGACCATTGAACCGTCCAATGCTCAACGCAACATCGCCATTCAATAATTCAGGCTCTTTCTGGCATACCGGCCATCTCTAGAGGCATGTGGACTATCGCCAATCCATAGACGCCCTGCTTTCCATGGTCGATCACGAACGGAATCGCCTTGGCCCCCGGCAGAAAGCCATAGTCGACCTAAGCCGGATGGAGCGGTTCATGGACCGCCTGGGCAACCCCCAGCGGCATGCTAAAACCATTCACGTGGCGGGGACTAAAGGAAAGGGCAGCACCGCCGCTTTTTGCGATTCGGCCTTGAATGCCGCCGGTTTTCATACCGGATTCTATTCCTCTCCCCACCTTCACCACTTCACGGAGCGTATCCGTCTCGATCGCCTGCCTATTTCTGAAGAAGGATACGCTGGGTTGATGGACCAACTGTGGCCGCATCGCACGGACGATGATCCCGGCAGCTCCCACCCATTTGAAGCCGTTACCTTGTTTGAGTTCATGACCGGAATGGCATACCAATGCTTTGCCCAGGAAAAGGTGGATTTCCAAACCATAGAAGTGGGGCTTGGCGGGCGGCTGGACGCCACTAACGTCGTGACCCCCGATGTCGCGGTGATCACTTCGATCAGCTTGGATCACACCGCTATCCTGGGTGACACGCTGGGTGAGATAGCGTCGGAAAAGGCGGGTATCATAAAGCTCGGCAGCGCGGTGGTGGTAGCCCCTCAAGCGCCGGAAGCGATGTCGAGCATCCTGGAAGCATGCCGTCATCAAGGGAGTAAGCCTATTCTAGCCGGGCGGGACGTCACCTGGGACAAGGTGGAAACCGGCCGTGACCCTTGGCAAGGCCAAAGTCTGATGGTCAAGGGCCGTCGTGGTGAATACCAACTTGATATACCATTGTTGGGAGAGCACCAACTGGAGAATGCCGCCACCGCCATTGCCGCCTTGGAAGCGCTGATCGACCAGGGACACGAGATTCCGGCCGAGGCCATCAAACAGGGATTCTCGCAAGTTTCCTGGCCGGGGCGCATGGAAGTATTATCCCGAAACCCGCTGTTCGTCGCCGATGGCGCCCACAACCTTTACTCGGTAAACTCACTGATGGAATCCCTGAAAGGCTATTCGCTGTCGGGCAGACTGATCATCGTGGCGGGGTTCTCCCGGGATAAAAGCGTGGCGGACATGGTCAACAGGCTTGCGAGGGTCAATCCTGTTTCCCAGGCGAAGCCAATCGTATTCGCCGCCCGGTCCCGGCACCCGCGTTCGTTGCCGGCGGCGGCCATCGCGGCTCATTTCGGGAACGAAGGCATAGACGCCGTTGAATCGGCCTCGGTCGCGGATGCCGTGACCCAAGCATTGGCCTTGGCGTCCCCTGGAGACCTGGTGCTGGCGACGGGCTCCTTGTTCGTGGTGGCCGAGGCCCGGGAAGCCATATTGGGCATAGAGCCGGAGATCTATCCAGACCTTCTCCCTCAGGACCTAAGATAAGTTATTGAAGCAGAGATCATCATGAAACGGACATGGGAGTAACGGGTGTGGAAAGGGACAGGCGGCGGGTCGTAGTGACAGGCATTGGGGCCATAACGCCCCTGGGACAAACCCCACGGGAATTTTGGGACAACCTGGTGGCGGGAAAGTCGGGCATCGGCCCGATGACCCTGTGCGACCCCACTGATTACCCTTGCCAGATATCCGGAGAGGTCCAGGACTTCGACCCGGTCAAATACATGAGCGAACGGGAAGCCAGGAGGATGGCCAGATTCTCTCAATTGGCCGTGGCCGCGGGGTTGACGGCGGTCGAGGCGGCCAACCTGGATATCTCTAAAGAAGATTCGTTTCGGGTAGGCGTGGTGTTGGGCAACGGGAACGGAGGATTCCCGACATTAGAAGAGAACTGCCGCATCCTGGCCAGCCGCGGCGGAATGCGGATGACGCCGTTTTTCTTCCCCATGGTCCTGCCCAACATGGCGGCCGCGAATGTTTCCCGTTTCACCGGCGCCCGGGGGCACAACTCCACCGCCACCACCGCTTGCGCCGCCTCCAACCAGGCCATGGGCGAGGCCCTGAATGTCATTCGCCGGGGCGGCGCTGACGTGATGCTGGCGGGTGGGGCGGAGGCGGGAATCAGTCAATTGGGCCTAGCGGGTTTTGCCGTGATGCGGGCGTTGAGCACTCGCAACGACGAGCCCCAGAAGGCCAGCAGGCCATTCGACGCCGGGAGGGACGGGTTCGTTCCCGCCGAAGGGTCCGCGATCCTGGTGCTGGAAAGCCTGGAACACGCGGTGGGCCGAAATGCCGATATCCTGGCTGAACTGGCCGGGTTCGGTTGCACCAGCGACGCCGCCCATGCCGTGCAGCCCGAGGAAAGCGGCGCGGCGGCCGCCGAGGCCATGAAAATTGCCTTGGCCGATGCCGGGGTGGAGTTGGACCAGGTGGATTATATAAACGCCCACGGCACCTCCACTCCGTTGAATGACGCCCTGGAGACCCTGGCGGTCAAGCGGCTGTTTGGGGACCGCGCGTACCAGATCCCCATCAGCTCCACCAAATCCATGATCGGCCATTCCTTGGGCGCGTCAGGGTCGTTAGAGGCGGTCGCCTGCGTCAAGACCATCACCGAAGGCATGATCCATCCGACGGTCAACCAGGAAGACCCGGACCCGGCTTGCGACTTGGACTACGTGCCCAACCAGGCTAGAAATCGGAAAGTGAACGTCGTCTTATCCAACGCCTTCGGCTTCGGCGGCCAAAACGCCTGCCTGGTCTTTCGAAGATTCCAAGAGTAGGTCTGTCCGCGTTTGGCTGTCATACGCCGGGTTGTCATAAGCTGATGACTTAATTTCCTTGACTGGGTGACAAATCCTCACCTAGAATTCAAGCGATATCAACCGTTGAACCCATCATTAGATGACGTCTGGGATTATAAGTTTTTTGACCAAGCGTGCAACTGCCCCAACGGAGATGTCGTGTTGAGCCAGCCGCGGCGGCGAAACATCTGGGGAGGGGACGTCGTTCAATCGCCACGCATAGACCCGCCTGAACGCGTCCAAAGGACTCATGGAGATACCCAACGATATGTGGATCGGACTAGCAGACAGCCTGCGGTAGCCCGGCGGTGTGAGGGGATGCGATGACCGAACGGTTGGTGACTGGGGCGGTTCAGCCCGAAGACGTGGACCAGTCCTTGCGGCCTCGCCAATTGTCGGATTTCGTTGGCCAAAACCACATCAAAGCCATCCTGGATATCGGCATTCGCGCCGCCAAAATCCGCCAGGAACCGCTGGACCACACCATCATCTACGGCCCACCTGGCCTGGGTAAAACCACCCTGGCCCACATCATCGCCCACGAGATGGACGCCGAGATACGGGTCACTTCGGGCCCGGCCATCGAGCGGGCCGGCGACATGGCGGCCATCCTTACGGGCCTGCAGGCCGGCGACGCCCTGTTCATCGACGAGATTCACCGTCTTAGCCGCGTGGTGGAGGAGGTGCTTTACTCCGCCATGGAGGATTTCTTCTTATCCTGGATGGTGGGTAAGGGCCTGGCTGCCCGCAACATCAACCTAAGGATCAATCCATTCACCCTCATCGGCGCGACCACCCGATTTTCCATGATCAGCGCCCCACTACGGGACCGGTTTGGGTCGGTCTTCCATCTGGAGTATTACCAGCCCGCCGATATGGAGATTATCGTCCGCCGGTCGGCCAAGATCATTGGGGTGGAGGCCGACACCGAGGGAATCAAAGAGATAGCAGGCCGCTCCAGAGGAACGCCCCGCATCGCCAACCGGCTGCTGAAACGCAACCGGGACTATGCCATGGTCATGGCCGATGGCAAGATTGATGGTCCGGTGGCCAGGGCGGCGCTGGACCAGCTTTCCGTCGACAGACTGGGTCTGGACCAATCTGACCATCGGCTGCTCACCAGTATCATAGACAAGTTTGACGGCGGGCCGGTGGGACTGGAGACGCTGGCGGCGTCCATAAACGAAGATTCGGAAACCATCATGGACGTTTGGGAGCCCTACCTGTTGCAATTGGGCTTCTTGGAACGAACCCCCCGGGGCAGGGTGGCCACCCGGCTGGCCCATGAGTACCTGGGGCGCTCGTTTATCGGACCCGATCCCAGGCCAGACCCCTCCGACCAGGGACGTCTCTCCGGGTTTTAGCCGTTCTTGTCTTGTTATTCCTCTATCGTACTTTTACGTCTTTTCCTTTGGTACTTGACCCGCACCCCCGCATAATCTACCGTCACTTGCCAGCGGCCCCTTGTCCAGATCGATCGGCTAAGTGGGTCAAACCACCAATCACTCAGTTATTCAGGAGGAGCCATGATCTACGAACTGCGAATATACGAGACCATGCCAGGACGGCTGCCGGACTTGAACGCCCGGTTCGCCGACCATACATTGGGATTTTTCAAACGGCATGGGATCCACGTCGTGGGGTTTTGGACCGAAGACATCGGCACCAGCAACCAGTTGGTCTACATGCTGGGCTACGACAGTCTGGCCGACCGAGAAAAGAAATGGGCGGCGTTTGGCGCCGATCCCGATTGGAACAAAGTCCGGGCCGAAACCGAGAAAGACGGCCCCATCAACGCACGGGTCAGGAACATGATCCTGAAGCCTACGGCATATTCGCCTATACAATGACCGCAACGGCCGGCAACAGCGTGCCAGTTCGCGCCATTTCGTGGTACTTATCGGGCTGGCCACACCCGGCTGGGCTTTAGGTTTTCGGTTGCTAGGGCCAGGGGTACCGGATACAATAGCCCGGTACCCCCTGTTCGACAGTGGGGCAGGAACGACCAAGCTAGGAACATCCGCGCCGGGTCTCCCGGATCGCTTGTGGGTGGTATTCAACTACGACAACGGGGTCACCTGTGACGAATCTGGTTACGACTGAGGATTCCCCCGGGGGCGCCTCCATGGCCCTATCAGACTTGGACGCCCTGACTCGCGGCGTCCTGCGGGATGAAGCCATGCCGGAAGACGAGGCGGCTTCTTTGGTTGACATCACCGGAGACGGCATCACCGCCTTATGCGCCGCGGCCTCAAAGTTGCGAGATAAGGGGAAAGGGCGGACGGTTACGTTTTCCCCCAAGGTTTTCATTCCCCTCACCATGCTATGCCGGGATTTTTGCGGGTATTGCACCTTCCGGCAGGACCCGGAGTCGGCAGGTGACCTTTACATGTCGCCAGAACAGATACTGAAGGTGGCGCGGGCGGGACAAGCCTTAGGGTGCACCGAGGCCCTTTTCACCCTGGGTGAGCGCCCGGAACAGCGGTACTCCGAAGCCAAGGAATGGCTCGTCCAACGGGGCTACCAGACCACGCTGGAATACCTAACGGACATGTGCCGCATGGTGGCTGAGGAGACTTCCCTCTTGCCCCACGCCAATCCCGGCACAATGAGCCGCCGGGAGATGGCGGCGCTGCGGCCCTACAACCCGTCCATGGGTTTGATGCTGGAATCCACCAGCCCTCGCCTGTACCAGGAGGGCGGCCCCCACGAGTTCGCGCCCAGCAAGCGGCCCAGGGTAAGGTTGAGGACACTGGAGATTGGCGGTGAGTTGGGCGTGCCCTTCACCACGGGGATCTTGGTGGGTATCGGCGAGACCCGTTTGGAGCGCATCGACGCCCTCTTGGAGATCAGGAAGTTGCACGAAGTCCACGGCCACATTCAGGAAGTGATCATCCAAAACTTCCGGGCCAAACCCAATACACCAATGGGCGGGGAACCGCATGCTCGAGCTGAGGAATTGCAGTGGACCGTGGCCGCGGCCCGTATGATATTGGGGTCCGGCATGAACCTGCAGGTACCGCCGAATCTCAACACTGATGATTACCAGGTATATCTAGACGCCGGGATCAATGATTGGGGCGGCGTGTCTCCGTTGACCATCGACTTCGTCAATCCCGAGGCGCCCTGGCCAGGGCTGGCCGATCTCAGAGACCGTTCCCAGGCTATGGGGTTTCAGTTGCGGCCCCGGCTGCCGGTTTATCCCGAATATTTTGGCATGGCAGGCGGCTACCTTTCCCAACAGATGAAGGCTAAGATGTCTGGACTGACGGACGGCCAAGGATACGTTTTAGGGGGTATAGAGAGTTATGCCGGGACCAACTAAAGGAATAGAGTCCCTGTTGGGGCTTTTGAAACAAGATGTGGCCACCGTGCTGGATGCTGCCCTAGAAGGACGTGACATATCTCCAGAGGACGGGGAGTTGCTGTTCGATACCACCGGGCTTGATTACCATGCCCTGGTGATGACCGCCGACGAGTTGCGCCGCCGGACGGTGGGCGACGTGGCCACCTACGTGGTCAACCGTAATATCAACTTCACCAATGTTTGTATCAAACGGTGCGGGTTTTGCGCCTTTAGCCGGGACCACCGGGAAGAGGAAGGTTACTTTCTGCCGTTGGACGAGATCATCCGCCGCACCAAAGAAGCCATGGAATATGGCGCCACTGAAGTATGCCTTCAGGCCGGCCTTCCCCCTCAGATGGAGGGTGACCTTTACATAAAGCTGTGCGAGGCCATCAAGAAGGAAGCGCCGGATATCCACATCCACGGTTTCTCTCCTGAAGAGGTCCTTTACGGGTCGATAAGGTCCAAGTGGACCATCCGGGAATACCTGCAAGGTCTGAAAGACGCCGGCGTCGGCAGCCTGCCGGGAACATCGGCCGAGATCCTTGACCAGGAGATGCGGGACAAGATATCCCCGGGACGGATAACTGTGGATCAATGGGTTGAGGTGATCACCACCGCCCACGAGTTGGGCATACCCACCACCTCTACGGTCATGTTCGGCCATGTTGAGACCAACGGGCACTTGACCCGGCACATGGCGTTGCTGCGGGACATCCAGAAGAATTCTGGCGGGATCACCGAGTTCGTCCCGCTGAGTTTTGTTCACACCGAAGCCCCCATGTTCATGCGAGGGTTGGTGGACGACGTGCGTACCGGGCCCACGGGAATGGACGTGGTCAAAGTCCACGCCATCGCCAGGATCATGCTAAACAACTGGATCCCCAACATCCAGGCTTCCTGGGTCAAAGAAGGATCCCGTCTATCCCAATTACTCCTGACATCGGGAGTCAACGACCTGGGCGGCACTTTGATCAACGAAAGCATCTCCACCGCGGCCGGTGCCCAACACGGCCAGTTGATGCGGCCGTCCGAGTTCCGGCACATGATCCGCCAGGCAGGCCGGGTGCCCGCCGAGCGGTACACGACCTATAAGATCAAGCGCTTGTTCAATGACGCCGACGAGGAGTTGGACCCGCTGGATCTGGTTGGAGACAACGTGGAGGATGTGTTTGGGTCGTACAAAAAGTTGGTCAAACTAGACACTTACCGTTTCGTTCACCCGCGCCGGGCGGCCGAAGCAGCGGCGACGGCCGGTATCGCGGCCGATGAAGAGTGAGGCTCCGGGAAGACAGGTGCCTGACCGAGGGCTGAACGCCGCGTTACTTCAGAATATTTGGCGGGCCGTTGCCGTGCGTTCTGGGGGAACCTTCTGACCTCGAATAAACGTTGGAATGGCCGGGTGTTGGCGCTGGCCGGAGGC
>Ga0310122_10001910_pt1 | contig 13295 bp, 9 predicted proteins | sample CB6_Bottom_1051__FD_203503 | JGI IMG/M metagenome (GOLD analysis project Ga0310122, IMG submission 203503) | Marine microbial communities from Western Arctic Ocean, Canada - CB6_Bottom_1051 | ecosystem: Environmental > Aquatic > Marine > Oceanic | place: Canada: Western Arctic Ocean | collected...
TTGGCTAACTCCTCCGGCGAAGGCACGCGACGAGGCCCACCGGCAAACCCCCAGCATCGCATCAGCGGCGCAATGGTGATGTCAAACGCGCCGCCGCTCAACTCGTGAACTCGCTTGGCCTCCGCAAGCAGGCGAAACAACCCAGGCTCAACAGGCACCGGGCCAAGCGCAGCCCCGGCGTTGATGCGGCTGACCTCGCTGTCCGGCCCGAAAAATTTGAGCTGGGCCGCCAACGCAGAGATCTCGTCAAGCGCCTCCTCTCCAGCCGCCCGCAGCCCCAGTTCGTCCTCACCGTGCAGCACCATCTCAAAGCGAGTGGCCAAGGCGTTGCGGGCGAGCGAGACGGTTTTCATCGGAGCCGCTTGGCCAGGCAACGGCTACGAAGTCGGGAGCACTCCGCCGACATTGATGCCGTGCTTCAGGCAGTGTGCCGCATTGGCGACATACTTTGTGGCCCAGCCTTTCAACGCAGCTCGCTCCTCATCGGTGAGTTTACGAATCACCCTCGCCGGGCTGCCCACCGCCATTGAGCCGTCCGGAATTTCCTGCCCCTGTTTCACGAGGGCATTTGCCCCGACGATGCACTGCTTGCCAACCACCGCGCCGTCGAGGATCGTCGCCCCCATCCCAACCAACGTCTCATCGCTGACACGGCACGCATGCACCACCGCCGAGTGGCCGACCGTGACAAAGTCGCCCAAGTAACAGCCGAAGTCGTCGGCGATGTGCAACACGGCGTTGTCCTGAATGTTGGTGCCTTCGCCGACCACGATCTCGTGAATGTCGCCCCGCAACACGGCATTGCACCAAACGCTCGACTGCTTCCCAAGCGTCACCGCGCCGAACACCACCGCCGACTTGGCAATGTAAACCCCCTCGCCGACTGTGGGCTGTTGCCGCAGATATTTCTCAAGTCGCAGATCGACAGGATAATCCATTTCCATACTGCCGCCAAGCTAAGCCGCCACTCAAGCCGGGTCAACGGCACAAAAAACTTGCTTGTCACCCTACTGTATGACAAAGTCATACGCATGCAGGACGTGCTGACAATCCGCTTGGCCAAGGGCGACCGCCGGAAGCTCGAGAAAAGCGCCAAGCGCCGTAAAATGACCGTTTCGGAATACGTGCGCTTGGCCATTGGTTCAGAGCAGTTTATCGATTCGTTTGAGGCCGCTCGGACCGACTTGCTGCCAAAGGCACGAAAGGCGGGAATCTACACCGACGATGATGTTTTCAAGTTGATGTCGTGACGGTTGTTCTCGACTCGAATGTCCTGTTCGCCGCCTTGGTCTCGCAGGGACTGTGCCGCGAAGTGTTCCTCACAACAGCCCGCTTTCACACGGTGGTTTCGTCGAAGGTTTTGGTGTCTGAGTTGGACGAAGGGATCGACCGAAAACTTGTCCACACGCCAGCCACGAAACAGTTCATCCGGAATTTTCGCAAAGAGTCGCAACTCGTAAAACCGGGAGCCATCGATCCGCCTGTCTGTCGCGATGCGGATGACGATGTTGTGCTGGGAACCGCGTTGACCGCAAAGGCGGACTGCATCGTCACCGGCGACAAAGATTTGCTCATCCTGAAAAAGTTCCGAAAGATTCAGATCCTTTCGCCACGGGAATTTATAGAGGCGAGGGAGTCCGGCAACTTGGGCAGGTGACCCGGGTAGGGACATGCTGCGTGTCGTTTTGCCTGGCCAAGCGAGTGCTACGCTGGGGGAAGCAGACTGCGCAGCTCGAGAAGCGTTCGAGATCCCACAGGTCGGCAAAGACCCGGCCGCGCGCTTGGCCAACGCCGTAGTCCATCGCCTCCTCCAGTTGGCCAAGCGTTGGTTCGGTGAACAAGCCGGCGGCGGCGAGTCGGTCCATCGCGCCGTTGCCGGTTCGCGTGGGGATCAGCGCGGTGACCGTCGCGCCGCACTCCTGCGAATAATCGATCGACCGCTTGGCCCACTCAACCGATTCGTCCGCCGGGATGAACGGCGGCTGAAGTAAAACGAACGTTCGTAGATCCATTTTATTTTGAGTGACGAAATCGGCAGCGGCGCGGAACTGATCGAGCGTCACGCGCTTGTTAAGTTTTTCCAGCGCTTCCGGATGGACGGTTTCGAGGCCAAGCGCGACCTCGAGCTGGCCGTCGAGCCGGTCGCGGAACCGCAGGCAACGATCTCCGATCAAAACCGGGTGGCTCTCGATGATGACACGCTCAAACTTGGTCAAGCGCTCGGCGATTGCGGCATCTTCGGTTTCGGGAATCGCTTGGGCGTCGAAGAAACTGCCGGCGTTGTACAGCTTGATTTGCCGGAGCTTGGCCAAGTTGCCGCACTCGCGTTCAGCGCGGCCAAGCGCGAAGTCGATTTGTGCCGCGATCGCTCCGGCGGGCACGGTTTCGTCGAGGGTGTTTTGCCAGAGATCGCACATCAGGCAGCGCCACGGGCATTCCTTGTTAGTGAGAAATATCGTCAGCCCATCGACGAGGCTGCTGTCGGCGTCTCGTTCTTTTTCAAGCAGCCAAGCGTACGGGTGGCCGGGGTCGAGGGAGTTCTTTTCGCCGCGCTGTCCTGCGATCCAGCGGCTGCGGGCGGCAGGGGATTCCGGATAAATTGAGACGGTGTCTGAGGTGGGGTCAGGAATAAAGCTCGAGAAATTTTTTGCGGAGTTGCCCCTCGCGGGCGGGGATGTTTTCGCGGAGTGAATCGACGGATGTCGCGCCGTGCTGGAAGCGGCGTTTTTCAAAAACAGGCATATCGAAACCAAGCACCGACTTCACGCCGCGAGCGACGATGTCACCCTTCAGCGCATACAGCTTGTCGACATCGTAGTCAGTCAACTCGACGAACGGGATACCCTCGGCGACCTCGACCACGTTCGGCCGCGTGAACGGGCTAAACCCTTTAAAGCCAAAGTGACGGCCCGGCGCGTAAGTACGGGCGTACGACCGGCTCAAGCCGCCGGAGTAGGTCAGAGAATGTTTGATCGTGCCAACGCCCCAGCCTTCCTGATACAGCATCTGATTATTAACGACGCTGCGAATCGTCAGCTCCGGGTTTTCCTCGATCGGATAATCCTTCAGGTTTTCGTCGCCGCCGTCTCCGTCGATAAGGTGTTTCCAATCGGGATATTTTTTACGGATGCCCCGGCAAAGCGCGACGGCCATCGAGGCGGATTCAATGTCGAGTATTTTGTAATCCTCGACGATTTGAATCGTCTCGGCGACGTCGATGTCGCCGAGGCTGCACTCGATCGGTTCGAGGAACATTCCCATGTCCAGCTTGCCGAGGAACTCTTTGCACTGCTGCAGGTCGGGGCCGTCGCCGAAGCTTAGCGTGAACGCCTTGAGCCGGCCAAGGTCGCAGCCCAGTTCGCGCATCACCGCGTACGTCGCCAGAAACACCGCACCGCTGTCGATGCCGCCGGAGAAACAACAGCCAACCGGCTCGGTTTCCGGAATGCGCTCGAGCCATTTGCGAACCTCGTTTTTCAGCGCAGCGATGTAGTCGCGGCCGATCGGGTCAAGATCGGTGGAATAGTTGTTGCGGCGCGGGTTGAAGAACCGCTCGTACGTCGGATCGGGATCCGGGCAGCCGACGAGTTGAATGGTCACCAGATGATGCGCCGGAACCATGCGCGTGTAGTACGGGTGAAACTGGTCGCCGAATCCCTGCTCTTCAAGCCACTGGCGAATGGCATCGATACGATGGGCAACGATGAGTGCCGGGCCTTCGATTTGCTTGGCCAAAAAGTAGCGAAGCGGACGGTCGAGCGAGCGGGCTAGCTTCACCACCTTACCGTCCTTGGCCACGAGCGCGAACGATCCGTCGAAGTCCCTGACTGTTTCCAGAGAGCCGGTGAGCATTTGTTTGCGCGCCCCGTCGGGGGAAATGTTTAGAAGCCTGGTTTCACTGGGATCGGTCAGGTCGACCACGCGTTCGATGTATTCGTGCATGTCAGGAGAATTTAATCCACACCTTGAAATAACGGGCGTATAACCGGTTCGATTATCTGCACCTCGACCTCAAACGTCAACCTAACAAGCAGAATTTTGAGGTCAACGCAATGATTCCAAATAGGCCAGGAGATCGGCGGCTTCCTGTGGAGCGAGATTCTGCAGGAGGCCGGCCGGCATGGCCGAGATCGGGAGGTCGGAGAAGCGCTGCACACTTTGAGTGGGCATCGTCAATTCCTCGCCGGACAGCAGCCGGAAACGGGTCTTCTCCTTTGCCCGCTCAAGCAGGAAGCCTGTTCGTGTCTCGCCGGATTTCATCTCCAACGAATAGAGGCTGTAGCCTTCGGTGATCGTCTTTGCCGGTTCAAGCAAGCTCTCAAGGAGTTGCTCGCGGTTTAGCCGGCTGCCGACATGGCTCAAATCTGGGCCGATGTTTTTGCCGCTGCCCTGCACGCGGTGGCAAGAGACGCAGAGAGTAAGGCCGGCTTGCTGGAAAAGATTCCTCCCTTTCACCGGACTGCCAGTCAGGGAGAGCAACATGGTTGTGTTTGGCTTTGGCCCTAGTTTCTTTGTGCGTTCGCTATCCGGCAAAAATTGCTCGAACAGCTCTCGAACGCGAAAATCATCATGCCCGGAGGCGACTCGCGAAATCGCGTCGCGCTTGTCGGCGACCGTCCGACCAAGAGGATTGTTACCCAACACCGACTGCTGAAGCATCAGCGCGCCGCTTGGCTCGGCCAATAAGCTGACTAGGGAGGCCGCTTTATGATTGCCCTTGGCAAAGCTGAGCGAGCGAATCTGTTTTTGCTGCGTGTTCACTTGCCCGAGCCGCTTGGCGGACCGGCCGGCTTCGTCCAGTGGCATGTCAGCGATCCAATCGTGGATGAGTTTAAGACCGACAGTATCAATTCGATTCGAGCCGATATGTGGCATGCGGCCATTGCCTTGCTTGGCCATTCGGTAAAGCAGTACCGACCTGTACGGATCGCCCGGCGCAATCACCCGGGCTTCATCAAGCCTGAAATCACCCTGGGCCGGTGGCAAGCCAACCAGCTTGGTTTGCTGGAAAGGCAGGTGATTGGAAAGGTCAAATACCGTTGCTCCTCCTCCTCCCTGATGATGGCAATGAGCGCAATTGGCGTGGAGGTATGCGCGAGCCCGCTTGGCCAGAGGAGCATCAGAATTGTTCGGCTTGGCCAAGGCGGGTCGTGGGTTGGGGGGGGCCTTGGCCACGATACCGGTTTCCTGAAGTTGACCGGTAATTTCTTCACCGAGCTGCTCCGGCGTGAAGCCGATGACCGTGCCGAAGCGTTGGCCATGGCAGAGTTGGCACTCGGCGCGGCTGGCAAAGTGCCAACCCAACTCGCGCCTGCCTCCTGGCACGAGCGGATCCGGAATCAGCAGATCGATATCGCTACCTTTGCCATCCGACAATTCAGCGTCAGTTCCTTTTTCGTTCCAGACAAAACTGTACGCCTGCCAAAAACCGTCGACGAGCTGCAACACCTGTGTCTCCAGTTTTTGAGGCTGAGGCTGACTGCTGTCTGGAGAATCGAACACATCCATCGTGATTGTCTTTGCCAAAACGGTTTTGTTGGGGAATCTGAACGATCCTTCGAAATTTCCCAGTCGTGAGTCATTGCTTGGGTGCAGATCGATGACTCCGTTACCAGGGATCGCGATGACGCGCGAATAACAGGCGCCGTCCTGCCACGGCACGGCATTGATTGTGTAGGGCATGACGCCGGCTGCGGGCGTAAGCTTGGGCAGGTCAGAGAACAAGCCGGTTCCACTCAGTTGGGTTGGGAACGGTATGGCCGGAGTGCTCGCTGGATTCGGCACCAGCTTATTGAGCGTGCCCAAGTGGTCGACCACGATGAATTCAGCATCGGGACCAATGCCAAAACAAATGATTTGGTGCGGGGTATTGGCCAGTTCGCGGTGTTCGGTGACCTGTTTGCCATCGTAGCGCAGCCCCCAGATTCGGCCAGTGGTGTAGTCGCCGTATATGTAAGCGCCACGGAGGCCAGCAAGCCGGGAACCATGGTAGATGTGGCCACCAGTCATTGACCTGGCCTCTGAGTGGGAGTGTTGCACAATGGGCGAGGTGATGGGGACTGGGCCCGGATCGTCATCAGGATGGATCGGCTGGCTCCCTTCCATGATGCTCCAGCCGTAATTGCCTCCGCGCTCGACCTTGAAGACCAGTTCCCAAAGGTCCCAACCGACGTCACCCACCCAGAGGTTCCCAGTCGGTTTGTCGAAGCTCATGCGCCACGGGTTGCGGAACCCATACGCCCACACTTCCGGTCGTGCGCCTTCGACTCCGACGAACGGATTATCAGGCGGGACACTATAGGCTTGGTCAGGATCGCGGTGGTTGATGTCGATGCGCAGGATGGACGCCAAAAGGTCGCTGATGTCCTGGCCTGTTTTAAGCCCGTCAGGCGGGTAAGGAGCCTCGGCGTCGCCGGAGGAAATATAGAGCATCCCATCCGGGCCAAAATTAAGCGATCCACCGTTGTGCCCGCCGGACAGCCAGGTGATCAGCACCTCGCGGGAGCCCGGGTCGACTTGCGGGAGCCCATCGACAGACGGCATCTTTAGGCGAGCCACATGCGTACCGTCTATCCGTTTTGGTTGAAAAACGTAGCAGAGAAACAGCTCGCGGTTCTCCGCAAACTTGGGATGGAACTCGAAGCCGAACGACTGTCGCGCACCGAGCACATTCGCCTTCAAGTCGTACACCAAATCTGCCTGCTGCACATTCGGGTCGGGCGGAAACGAAAAAAGTTTACCGCCCAGCTCGAGCACAAAAAACCGGTTCAACGTTTTGTTAAACCGAATTTCAACCGGCTGTTGAAACTTGAGATTTTGGAATGCTCGTTCTGTCACCAGTAGAGGAGCGGAAATCGGTGACGAAGCCATCTGCGACCCATCCCAAGGCACACGCTTGGCCGACTGCCCTTTGGGCAAGGGCCCCCAAAGCACAAGAACAACCAGCAGCCACTGAATCCGGAGAAAACGCATGAAAAGCCGCGGCAGTTTGGCCAAAGCCAAGCACTTGGCCAAGCGCGAAAAAAAGCCCACGGGCAGCGGGCTTTTCAAAAGAGGGGGTCTGAATTGCCTTAGTGGTCGTGCCCGAGTTCGTGGGAGTGATTATGCACCCCCTCCGGCTTTGGGTCGATTTCGGTCACCTTGGCTTTTTCCTCGAGCAAATCGATGACTTTGGCGCTCATGATTTCCTCCTGGATTTGGTAAAGGGTGCCGTTGTCCTTGAGTTGCTGGGCCAGTTTCTGCGGCTTGACCTTTTGCTGGGCGGCGATGGCGGCGATTTGGCGGCTGACTTCCTGTTCGGTTACCTTGATGCCTTCCTTCTCGGCGATGCGTGAGAGGATGTAGTTGGCCCGGACGCGCACCTCGGCGTCGGCTTTTGCGTTGGCGTAAATGCGGTCCTTGTTTTCCTCGATGATCTCTTTGCCGACGCCGCGTTGGTGGTTTTGCTGGACGATGTTGTGCACGCCGGCGCGGGTGGCTTCGTTGACGATCGTCTCGGGCAGGTCGCAGGTCACGGCACTGAGCAGCTTGTCCACGCACTGGTTGCGGATCGATTTTTTTTGTGAATATTCGAGTTCGTTTTTAAGGTCGTTTTCAATGCCTTCACGCAGTTTGTCCATGCCATCGGCGCCGAAGGCTTTGGCGAAATCGTCGTCGAGTTCGGGTAGTGATTTTTCTTTCACTTGCACGATCTCGATTTCGTATTTGGCTTCTTTGCCGATGAGTTCTTCGTAGATGAAATCGTCAGGGATGGTGACGGTGACTGTTTTTTTGTCGCCTTTGCCGGAGCCGATGAGTTCCTCGACGATGCCGGGGATCAACTGGTTTTGCGTTTTATGAAGCCAGAAGTTTTTCTGCTCGGTAAGGCCGCGGGCGACTTTGACGAGATCGGTGATCGGTTTGTCGTCGATAGTGCCGGAAAAATTGACCACGATGAAGTCGTCCTCGCCGGCGGGGCGGTCCACGTCCGCGTAGCTGACCCGCTGCTCGCGGAGGGTGTCGAGCGCCTTGGTGATGTCCTCGTCGGAGACGGTGCGGCGTTCCTTCTCGACCTCGAGGCCGCTGTATTCCGGCAGCTCGAAAGCGGGCGTGACTTCGAGCGTGGCGAGGTATTGGAAAGGTTTGCCGTGGCCAAACTGCAGCTCCTCGATTTCCGGCATGATCACTGGGCGAAGCTCGTTCTCTTTGAGCGCTTTGGAGTAGCTGTCGGACATGAGGGTGCGCTTGGCTTCCTCGCCAATCTTGTCGCCGTACGAGCGCATGACGTTGGCCAATGGCGCCTTGCCGGGGCGAAATCCGGGCAGGTGGGCATGCCGTCGGAAGTCCTTAGCCACGGCGTCAAACTTGGCGTTGACGGTCTCGGCGTCGATCTCGATGCGGAGCTGTTTCTTGCACGGGGACAGGTCTGTAATGGTTACTTCCACAGGAATATTTCGTTAAAAGTTTGGGGCTTTGGTCACCGGGAATCGGCTCGGCCAGAGCGGCGGGAGAATAGGTTTGCCCCTTGGCCGCGTCAAGCCTGCCGCTTGGCCAAGCGGCCTCGACATTAGCCAAGGGCATCGTAATACTTGCCGCCCGTGAACAACTCATCGACTGCTCTCACCCGCAGGAATTTCATCGGAACCGCCGCCGCATTTGGTGCTGTGGCAGGTGCCGCCGGCCTACCGCACATGGCCAAGGCTGCCGCGCCGTCTGCCAAGCGCATCAAGCTCGGCATCTCGTCGTACTCGTATTGGCATTTCCGCGACCCGAAGGTGTCCATCGAGACGGTGATCGACAAGACGGCCCGGCTCGGTGTCGAGGGGGTGGACATCCTTCATCGGCAAATGGACTCAGAGGACAACGGCTATTTGCAGAAGCTCAAGCGGCACGCGTTCACCAACGGCGTCGATCTGATCTGCCTGTCGATTCATCAAGACTTCGTCGACCCCGATTCCGCCGTGCGCGACAAAAATATCGAGCATACGAAGAAGTGCATCGATTTGGCCTATCGCATGGGCATCCCGTGCATCCGGCTCAACTCCGGCCGCTGGGGCACAGTGAAGTCGTTCGACAAACTGATGGAGCTTCGCGGCAAGGAACCGCTGCTGCCCGGCTACACGCTGGACGACGCTTTCAAGTGGTGCATCGACTCGATCGAGAAATGTCTGCCCAAGGCCGCCGAGAGCGGCGTGATGTTGGCGCTGGAAAACCACTGGGGCCTCACCCGATCGCCGGAGGGGTTGCTGCGCATCGTCAACGCCATCGACTCGCCGTGGCTGGGCCTGCTGATGGACACTGGCAATTTCCTAGAGGATCCGTACACCAAGCTGGAGAAGATCGCGCCCAAGGCGGATTTCGTGCAGGCCAAGACCTACTACGGCGGCGGCGAGTGGTACACGCTGGACCTCGACTACGAGCGAGTGGCCAAGATTCTGCGCAGCGTGAACTACACCGGCTACGTGTCGCTGGAGTTCGAGGGAAAAGCACCGGCAGATGAAGGTGTGGCCAAGAGCATCGACCTGTTCCGGCGGGTGTTTAGTTGAGTCAGGAGAGTGTTCCGCACAATGTTTTCTCGGTTTACTCCAGGGCTACTGGCTGGTAACAATCCGGCCCCGTTTGAATATCTCATTGGATTGGGCGTCTGTCTCCCCCGGGATGGATGGGGCCGTTTCAGCATGTTTCAGGCGGATTTTTATCCAAAATCACACTTTTCGAAATGATGAACCTACAAATCCATACCACTAAAATTCGGCTTCTCAGCTTGGCTGCTGCGGTCTACCTCGGCACAGCGACCACCGGCCAGGCGCTGGAGTTGAACAAGGGCGACCACGTCGTCCTCATCGGCAACGCGCTTGCCGAGCGCATGCAGCACCACGGCTGGCTCGAGAGCTACGCGCAGGCTGCCATGCCCGACAAGGAGCTGGTGTTCCGCAACCATGGCTTCGGCGGCGACAAGGTGAACAACCGCCCGCGCAACAGCGGCTTCCCGAGTGCTGATGCGTACCTCGAGATTTCCAAGGCCGATGTGATCCTCGCGTTTTGGGGTTACAACGAGTCGTTCGACAACAGCCCGGATGCTTATCGCGCCGACTTGACCAAGTGGATCGACGAAACCAACGGCAAAAAATACAACGGCAAAAGTGCGCCACGCATCGTGCTTTTCTCGCCGATCGCCCACGAAGACCTTGGCCAAACGAACCTGCCGGACGGCTCCGCCAACAACGAGCGCCTTGCCAAATACACCGAGGCCACACGCCAGGTCGCCAACGAGAAGGGCGTTGAGTTCGTGGATTTGTTCAGCCATTCGCAGAAACTTTACGCGAGGAGCAGAACACCGCTGACGATCAATGGCATCCACTTGACCAACGGTGGCAACAATCAACTCGCACGAGGCATTCATAAAAGTTTGTTCGGTAAACTGCCGCGAATCAGAGTCAGCAAACTGTCCAAGATTAACGCCGCCGTACTCGACAAAAACTGGCATTGGTACAATCGCTACCGCGCCACCGACGGCAACGACGTCTGGGGCGGCCGGTCCAAGCTGGCATTTGTCGCTGACCAAACCAACCGCGTGGTGTTGCAGCAGGAATTGAAAATGATCGATGTCATGACTTCCAATCGAGACAAGGTCATTCACGCTGCTGCCAACGGCAAATCCATCAAGGCAGACGACAGTAACGTTCCGTCTCCTGTTAAGGTGGTTTCCAATGTCGGCGGCGGCTCAAAAAGCAGCAATGCCAACAAGGAGGGGTCCGTGAAATACGACACGCCTGAGGAGACGCTGGCCAAGCTCAAGCTCGCGCCGAACATGAAAGCCAATCTCTTCGCCTCCGAGGAAATGTTCGACAACATGATCAACCCGGTGCAAATGGGCGTCGATACCAAGGGCCGCCTCTGGGCCGCCGTCTGGCCGACCTATCCCAAGTGGGAGCCGCTCAAGCAAACCAACGACGCGCTCGTCATTTTGCCGGACGAAAACCGTGACGGCGTCGCCGATAAAATGATCACGTTTGCCAAGGTGCAAAATCCGACCGGCTTCGAGTTTTGGAACGGCGGCGTCATCGTCGCCAGTTGTCCGGACCTGATTTACCTCAAGGACACCGACGGAGACGACAAGGCAGACGTGAAGGAGCGCCTGCTCCACGGCCTCGACTCCGCCGACACGCATCACGCCGCCAACAACATCGTTTACGGGCCAGGCGGCTACATTTACTACCAGCGCGGTGTGTTCCACGTCAGCAACGTGGAGACCCCGTGGCAGGGGCCGCAGCGTGATACCGCCTCGGCGATGTACCGCTTCAACCCGCGCACGTTCAGATTCTCCCATCACGCCAACAACAGCCCAAATCCACATGGCATCAGCTTCGACTACTGGGGCTATCATTTCGCAACGGACGGCACCGGTGGCCGCGCATGGCAGGTGCGCCCCGACGGCAAAGGGAAATTCAAGATGCAGGAACTGCTGAAGAAAACCGTTCGCCCGGTCTGCTCGAGCGGCATCCTTTCCAGCGACCATTTCCCGCAGGAAAACAATGGCAATTTCCTTATTTTAAACGCCATCGGCTTTCTTGGCATCAAGCAATACACGCTGGAGTACGACGACGAGGGCGACGTTTGGGGAACGGAGACGGACGACCTGCTCGTCTCCGACGACCGCAACTTGCGGCCGACCGATTTCGAGATCGGCGACGACGGAGCGCTGTATGTTTCCGACTGGCAAAACGTCATCGTCGGCCACATGCAGCACAACGTCCGCGACCCGAACCGCAACAAGACGCACGGCCGCATTTACCGCGTCACCTGCGAGGGGCGCCCGTTGTCCAAGCACGTGAACGTGGACGGCCAGTCGATCAGTGAATTGCTCGACCTGCTCAAGCACCCGATCAACGGCATCCGGCAACGCGCCCGCGTGGAGTTGTCCGAGCACCCGAGCGACAAAGTGCTCGCCGCCACAGACAAGTGGCTTGCGCAATTCGACCCCAAGGCCAAGGAGGACGCGCATCATTTCCTCGAGGCGCTTTGGGTTTACCAACGCAACGACACAAAGAACGAGGCGTTGCTCAAGCAGGTGCTCAACTCCCCCGTCGAGCACGCCCGCAATTCAGCCAAAACCGTGAAGCAATTTTGGGACAAAAATCTCTAAGCCAAGCGGATGAGTTATTTCTTGAGAAATACAGTCAGCTCGCTTGGCCTGTTGCTTGCGATCGCTTGGCCAAGCGCTGGCGGGGCGGCGGAACTCGTTGCGCCCGGGGCCAAGCCGGTCAAGTTGGCCGGCGATTTCAAGTTCACCGAAGGGCCGGCCGTGGCGGGCAACGGCGATGTTTACTTCTCCGACATCCCGAACAACCGCATTCACAAATGGTCTGTCGCCGATAAAAAACTTTCAACGTTCATCGAAGAGAGCCGCGGGGCCAACGGCCTGTTTTTTGCCGAGGACGGCAGCCTCTACGCCTGCCAAGGCGACGCCAAGCGAGTGACCGCTTACACGGTGGACGGCAGCGATTCCAACTCCTTGGCCAAGCGCCACGACGGCAAAAAATTCAACAAGCCGAACGACCTCTGGATCGACGGCAAGGGGGGTGTCTATTTCTCCGATCCCAACTACGGCAACCCGGAGCACACGCAGGACGGCGAGCATGTTTACTACATCCCGCCCGGCGGCGAGGTGATCCGCGTGGCCGACGGCTTCAAGCGGCCGAACGGCCTTGTCGGCACGCCGGACAACTCGACGCTCTACATCGCTGACATCGGCGACAAAAAAATCTACCGTTACGCCATCCAGTCCGACGGCACGCTGAAGGACAAAAAACTTTTCTGCGAAAGCGGCTCGGATGGCATGACGCTCGACCGGCACGGCAACGTCTATCTCACAGCCGGCAGCGTGAAAGTGTTCGACCCGAAGGGCGGGCAAATCGCGAATCTGAAATTCCCCGAGAGCCCGGCCAATGTGGTGTTTGGCGGCAAAGAGTTGAAGACGCTCTTCGTCACCGCGCGCACCGGATTTTACTCGCTCGACATGGCCGTGAGCGGGGCGGTGCGCGAGGAGGCGTTCCGCATCACCATCAGCACCGTGCAGGACAAAATGCTTTACGACAAAAAAGAGTTCAGCGTCGAGACAGGCAAGCCGGTGCAGTTGACGTTTGTGAACAACGACTTCCCGCCGCACAACCTGCTAATCGTCAAGCCGGGCACGGCGGACGAGGTGGCCACGCTCGCGATCCTGCTGGCCAACGACGGCTTCAAAAAACAGTGGCGCCCCGACACGCCCAAGATTCTCTGGGGCTCAACGATGATCGACTACGAGGAAAAATCGG
>Ga0310122_10001911_pt1 | contig 13292 bp, 8 predicted proteins | sample CB6_Bottom_1051__FD_203503 | JGI IMG/M metagenome (GOLD analysis project Ga0310122, IMG submission 203503) | Marine microbial communities from Western Arctic Ocean, Canada - CB6_Bottom_1051 | ecosystem: Environmental > Aquatic > Marine > Oceanic | place: Canada: Western Arctic Ocean | collected...
CGCCCTCGAAGAGCTGGCCCGCCACCGCAGGAGAGGTTTGGCAGCTCCCTCGGACTGGAGCCGGGATAACGCCTCAACTTCCTCTCCATCGCACTGTGGGACGCCGCGCACCCGCGTGAGCCGTAAGCCCCGTCGCCGTTGAACCGCATCGCCGATGTCTTCCGATCGCACCGTTGAGACGGCATCCTCACAGTCCGTCGCCCGGGAAATACGACCCACGGTGCATGACCCGCATACGGCTGGCACGAAGACCGACCGACCTCCAGTGATCAGTGGTTGGCGGAGCACACCACGGCCGTCTTAGGGCTCCGCCAAACCGGATCCGCCAAGCGGTGGAGGGTGCGGCCATAGGCACCATCGGGTACACAGTGACTGTCGCCCCCGGAATCGCTGAGACCCACGGGGGCGGTCCTAGATGACTGCCCCAGGGCCACTACGGCGGCCTATGCACGGCCTGCAGGCCATTCTCACGTCGCGTGTGGCCACGGTGCCTCCAGGCGTGCGACCGCAAGGTTCGGGCGTATAATCCCCCCTCATCCATGACGCTGGCTCCCGGCTCCAAACTCGGTCCGTACACCATCACTGCCGAACTCGGTCACGGCGGCATGGGGGTCGTCTACACCGCGGTACAACCTCTCCGCCGCGCAATCCTCTGGCGAAGACCGCGACCTGGCCGTGGAAAACAGAGACATCGTTGCGGGGCGCATGACCGCTGACCAGGTCGCCAAGGCCCAACGTCGTGCGCGGGAGTGGACGCCCACGCCCCAGCCGTGAGTCCGCGCGCCCCCAACTCAGCCCTCGTCCTCCGCACCTTCGCTGAGTAACCAGCTCCGCCCTGGCCGCCCTCCGGCCTCGTCGAGCACGTTTGTCTCGGCTGGGCCGCTTGATGTCCGTTCCCGCCGGCTACTGTACAACCTCAAACGGCGGGATCAAGCCCAGTGTTGCCACATCAACTTGGGTAACCAGAGTCGCAAAGATCGTTTGGTGTTCCTGGGTGCACCCAGAGGTGCTTGGTGTGCCGTCAGCCCCGATCGACCGCCGCGACTGGACTACAATTTCAGATGCTGAACCGGAAGGGACGTAGAGGGTCTGCCCGGTGAGTCGAGCCTCTGGCAATACCCATGCACCCACAGAGATCAGGGGCTCAGCGCTGCAGTCAAGGCTCTCATAGTGAAGGCCGATGCTGGAGGTGACCCAGCCAGACTGGCTGACGGTTACGTTGACCCAGCGGTTGTTGATGAACAGGGCTGCCCTCTGAAGCGAGACCAGGGGTCCGAGTTCTTGTCCGACGCTGTCTACCACTCGCAAGACGCCCCCGCCTGGCGAGGATGCGGCCTCGAGTATCGCGACTCGCGCCGCTAAGGCGTTCACCGCGTCGATAGTGGCGTTGATGTCAGCGGCCTTGAGAGAGTCCCCTACGCTCACATTCGCAATCTACGCGACGCTTGACTCCGGGATGCCCAGCGCCATACCGACAAGGGCTACGACGACGAATACGCTTCGCATGGCTGCTCCTTGCGCTCTGAGGCGAGATGTCCTGGTGCGTCGCCACCGGCATTCGCGAGTCAAATTCTACATAGAATAAGTGAGCAGCCAGAAGCCCCTCATGTGTTCCCCGGGGCATCGCCCTGTGGTGGCGGCATCAAATGGTCGTCAACGGATACGGCTGGCACGAAGACCGACCGACCTCCAAACGATCATTGCTTGGCGGAGGCAGGTCTCTCAGTAGTTCGTCGGCCTTCTCTGCCGTCTTCGCCCGGTGCCTCCAGGCGTGCGACCGCAGGGTACGGGCGTACAATCCCCCCTCATCCATGACGCTGGCTCCCGGCTCGACTCTCGGTCCGTACACGATTCTTGCCGAACTCGGTCACGGCGGCATGAGGGTCGTCTACACCGCCCAGGACCCGCGCCTGAAGCGCCAGGTCGCCTATCGTCAGCCCCGATCAACTCCTGAGCAGAGCGAGGAAATCAGACTCACCCATGACCTCGATGTCGTGACCGTCCGCCTTGAGTGCGGCGGCCTTCTTCATCTTCCCCGTCTGCATGCCGTCGGCGAACTGAACGAAGTCAGCGTCACCGACGACGAGCGTGTCAACCTTCGTGGACACGTTGCCCTTAAAGTCGGCCCCGAACTCGACGATGCGTCCAGCGGCTTCTCGACGCGTCATCGAGTACATCGCACCCGTGAAGCAGATCTGCCGTCCATAGAGCGGATGCTCAGGATCGCCAAGCTCGGAGCCAGTCAGGTTCCGGAGACCGGGGAGTGCATTCCTGTTGAGACCGATGAACGAAGACGGGTCAAGTGTCCCGTACATGAAGCCAATCCGCTCGCACATGTCGTCGAGGCACGATGCTTCACTGGCCTGGATTCCTGCGAGGACGACCCCGGCGCAGGCCGACGCATCCGATCCGGCCTTGTGATGGTCGAGGTCAAGTCCAAGTTCGCCGCTTAGATACGCCAGGCCGAATGACGGGTAGTTCTTCCATACCCGCCGGGCGAGTCGCCAGCTGCAGAGACCTTGGGCCTCGATGCCCGGAAGTTCGTACCTAGCCACCGACTGCCGGAGCACGCCCAGGTCGAATGTGGCGACGTGTGCAGCGACGACCTGCCCGGCGAGCAGTTCGGCGAGCTGCGGCCAGAGGTCATCGAAGCGTGGAGCGTTGACAACGTCTTCGGGACCGATGCCGGTAATGGCGACGTTAGTAGTGGTCGAAATCCGCCTCCGGATTGATGAGGGTCGAACCGTGCTCGACGACTCGTCCGTCACGAACAACAGCGACGCCAATCGCACATGCGCTAGATCTTGAACTGTTCGCCGTCTCGAAGTCGATCGCTACGAAGTCGGCTCCTACGGACGCTGTAGGGAGCCGGGCCGTAGTCGCCCGGATGCGTTCAAGCCCGATGTCCAATTTACTCATCGTGCCCCCAGCGCTTCCCTAAGCGGCAGAATCCGTCAAGGGCGGCCCATGCCAACCTGGTGGAGTTCGGCCGGGATCAGGCAAGCGGCCTGCAATGTGCTACCCATACGCTACCCAGAACAGATTTAGACCGATCGAACGCTTTGGCTGTGTTTACGTAAGTTACCTATTTACAACAATAAAGAATGGTGCCGAGGGGCAGAATTGAACTGCCGACACCACGATTTTCAGTCGTGTGCTCTACCAACTGAGCTACCTCGGCACGCCAGGAACCGCAGGCGGGACCGTCACCGTGTGACGGACCGGATCACGATACCGCAGGCCGGATGGGGCGCGCAACTTCTGGCCTGTGGCGCCAAGGAACCCGCGCAGGCGGGGAAGGGGGCGGAAAGGTGGACAACGTGAATCAGGGCCCGGGCGAGGATCCGACTCGTATGATATGAGGATCCGACTCCTATGACATATTGTAGCCCGTTGACGCAGGCATGACAGCCGGAGGCGTGCTTGGTTCAGGCGGCGCCCTGTGCCATGCTGCAAAGACACAGCGGTCGCAGGTGCCACAAGGGAACGCGGTCTCGACAGGGGAGAACAGATGAGGAAACGGATCGGCGTGCTGACGCTGGTGGTCGCGCTCGCGGGCACAACCGCCGCGGCGCAGGAAGTCCCGGTTGAAGAGCTGGTGCTCGACAACGGGATGACGATTCTGCTACTCCCGCGGCCGGGCGACCCGAACGTGGCCGCCGGATGGGTAGCGAAGGTGGGGTCGGTCTACGAGCGGCCGGGCATCACCGGGGTGGCGCACCTGTTCGAGCACATGATGTTCAAGGGCACCGCCACCATCGGGACCCGGAACATCGAGCAGGACCTCCAGCTCATCGCCGAGCTCGACCAGGTGAAGGCGGACATCCGCGTCGAGGAGTCGACGCTGCTCGAGGCGCAGCGGCTCGGGCAAATCGAGGACGCCGGTGACCCGGCCCGGCGGACACCGCGCCATCAGGAGCTGATCGATCGCTTCGACGCGTTGCTCGCTGAGCAGAGCGAGCTGATCATCAAGGAGGACTTCAGCCGTCTCTACTCGGGGCAGGGTGCGTCGGGGATGAACGCCGGCACCAGCTACGACTACACGATCTATTTCGTGAACGTGCCGGCCAACAAGCTCGAGCTCTGGTTCTGGATGGAGTCGGATCGGCTGGCGAATCCGGTGTTCCGAGAGTTCTACTCGGAACGCGAGGTGGTACACGAAGAGCGCCGTCTACGAACCGACAGCACACCGATCGGCAAGTTCCAGGAGCAGTTCAATGCCATGTTCTGGGAGTCGTCGCCCTACAGCTGGCCGATCGTCGGGTGGCCGAGCGACCTCGAAGGGATTACCCGCCAGGAGGCGCTGGCCTTCTTCGATGTGTACTACGCCCCGAACAACCTGACGGCCGCGCTGGTTGGCGACTTCGACCCCGCGGAGGCGAAGGCGCTCGCCGAACGATACTTCGGTCGGCTCCAGCGTGGGGAGCGGCCGCCGGTGCAACCGCGCACTCGCGAGATGCCGCAGCTCTCAGAAAAGCGGATGCACGCCTCCGCCGACACGAATCCGCAGGTCGAAGTTCGGTATCACTCGGTACCGGACGGGCACGTTGACGAGCCCCCCTTGGTCGTGTTGGGGCAGATGCTCAACGGGCGCACCGGGCGGTTGTACAAGACGCTCGTCGAGGAGCAGGAGGTCGCCATCAATGCGTCGGGCGGGCAGTCGGGTATGAAGTTCGAAGGGAGTTTCTCGCTCCGCGGGACAGCCAAGGAAGGCCACACGCCGGAGGATGTCGAGCAGGCGCTCTATATCGAGATCGAGCGGCTGAAAACCGAGCTGGTCGAGCCGCGCGAGCTACAAAAGGTGAAGAACCAGAACGCCGCCTCGAACTTTCGGGGTCTGCGGTCCAACTTCGGACTGATGAACCAGCTGCTGGTCCGTGAGGCATGGCGCGGGTGGGAGACGATCAATACCGACCCGGCGCTCTACGACGAGGTGACGGCGGAGGACGTCATGCGGGTGGCGAACACCTACTTCGAGCCAGAGAACCGGTCGGTCGCGATCTACTACCGGAAGGAGTCGGACGAGGCCCCGGACCCGCGTCTCGAGGGGCTGGACGACGACGAGCGGCAGCAGGTCCGCCAGGCGATGACGATGATCCAGCAGTTGAACGCGGAGCAGCTGACGCAGTTTGTGGCCCAGATCGAGCAGATGGCCGGCCAGGCGCCGCCCGAGAACCAGGACATGGTCGAGGTGCTTCGCGAGCTCGTGAGTGAGCGGCAGGCCGCCCTGGGGGCGGGACGATGAACGCCCGTGGTCACGCTGTCATCGTGGGCCTGGCGCTGGGGGGCGTGGCGGTGGCGGTCGGGCCGGTCCAGGCGCAGTCGATCCCTCGGCATCCGACTGACCTGACCTACGCCTTGCTCGACTTCACGCCGCCGGAGGCCAGTGACCACCGGCACGAGCTGTCGAATGGAGTCGTCGTCTTCGTGGTCGAAGACCACGAGCTGCCACTCGTCTCGATTTCGTTGACGGTTCGCACCGGCAGCTATCTCGACCCGCCGGACAAGATCGGCTTGGCGAGCCTCACCGGCAGCCAGATGCGTGCCGGCGGGACGACGTCGATGAGCGCGGCCGACTTCGATGAGGAGGCAGCGTTTCTGGCGGCGCAGATCGGGAATCGCATCGGTGCGACGTCCGGTGGGGCCAACCTGAACTGTCTGACCAAGGACCTGGACACCTGTCTCGACATGTTCTTCGACATGCTCCAGCATCCGGCCTTCGATGAGAACCGCTTGGCGCTGGCCAAGAGCCAGTCGATCCAGGCGATGGAACGCCGCAACGATGCAACCGGGAGCATCGAGGGGCGAGAGTTCGCCCGGCTCATGCGCGGAGACGCGCACTTCACGACCAGTCGGCGGACTCGCGCCACCGTTGAGGCGATCACGCGCGATGACCTGGTGGCGTTTCATCGTCGGTACTATCATCCGGATAACTTCCTGTTTACGGCGTCTGGCGACGTGCAGACCGATGCCATCCTGGCCGGGCTGGAGCGACGTCTGGCGGGGTGGGGCGGTAGTGTCGAGCCGGTGCCAGCCATACCGGCCCCCGACTTCACGCCGCGGCCTGGTCTCTATCTCGTCGACAAACCAGACGTGAATCAGGGGCGGGTGGCGATCGGTCATCTCGGTATCACGCGTGACGACCCAGACCGTTACAAGGTGCTGGTGATGAACGACATTCTCGGCGGCGGCGGTTTCAGCGCGCGGCTGCTGACCAGGATCCGCTCCGACGAGGGGCTGGCCTACAGTGTGAGCTCGAGTTTCGCCGTGGGCGTCTACTACGCGGGCGTGTTTCGGGCTGGGTTCCAGTCACGCAGCGAGACGGTCGCACGCGCGACCGCGATCGTGTTCGAAGAGATCGAACGGATCCGCACCGAGCCGGTCGAGGACGAGGAGCTCCGAAACTCGATCGCTTACTTCGTCGGGACCTTCTCCCGTAATTTCTCGAGCGCCGCGTCCACAGCCGGGCTGTTTGCCAGCGACGAGTACACCGGGCGTGACACGGCCTATCTGGCTGTGTATCGCGACAACATCGCCTCGGTCACGGTGGAGGACGTGCTGGACGCGGCCCAGCGCTATCTGGACCCCGATGCACTGGTCGTTCTGGCGGTGGGCAACCTCGAGGCCATCCTGGCGGGAGACCCGGAGCGGCCAGAGTATTCGCTTGAGGAGATGATCCCGGGCGAGGTGGTGCGGGTTCCGCTGCCGGACCCGTTCACCCTGGAGTACCCCGACCGGTAGTGTCGGACCACCCTATACAGATTCGCGTCTGGGCCGACGAGGGGCCGGGCCGCGCGCCCGAACAGCGGGTCGGTGTGCTACGCGAGCGGCTGCCACAGACTGCGGTCTGCCTCTCTGGCGGCGGCACCCGTTCGATGGCGGCGACGGTGGGGCAGTTGCGTGGGCTGGCGGCGTGTGGGCTGCTGGACCGGGTCGGCTACCTGTCCTGTGTCTCTGGCAGCGCCTGGGCCGTGGTGCCGTATCTGTATGCGGCCGACGCGACCGAACGGCTCGGCTCAGTGACGCGACCCGAGCACCTGACGCTCGCCAGCCTCGACCGTCTCAGCTCCCGGTCGTTGCTCCAACCCGCGACTCACAGTTTTCGCGACACCCTCGAATCGCTGATGGCGGCCGGCGTCGTCCGCCCGGATGAGGTCTGGATCCGCGCGGTCGGCGAGATGTTCCTGTCACCCACTGGGCTCTACAACCCGGTCGATCCGGTCGGGTTCGGGCCTGCGCTCGACTCGGTGGTGTCCGGGGCCGTGGGACGGGCGGATCCGGCGCCACGGTGTCATCGCCCCCAGGCCGACCGGCCGTTTCCAGTGGTGCACGCCGCCTTGACCTGGCCCGAGACACGGTCCGCCGCCCAGCAGCGGCTTCCGTTCGAGTACACGCCGTTGTATGTCGGCTCGCCGCAGCGTCGGGTGCTTCGGGACCCACAGGCCGGGGCGCGGACGGTGGGGGGCACGCTGGTGGAAGCACTCGGGTTCGGCTGCGACGCGCCCCGCGCGGAGGTCGACGCCGACGGGTGCGTGGGGGTGCCAGCACCTCGACCGTTCACCCTAGGCCACATGATCGGCGCGAGCAGCGCGTTCAACACACCTGACCGCGACGTGCGTGGCTATCCACACGCGCTGTACTGGACGCTTCCGGCCGTGGAGGGAGAGCCGTGTGCCGTCAACGACCTGTTCACCGATGGGGGAGACGTCGACAATCTCGCCCTGCTTGGCATGTTGCGGCGTCGGATTCCCGCGATCGTGGTGTTTATCAACTCCGTGTGGCCGCTTGCCCTCGACTATGACCCGCGCCAGTGGCCCGAGGGCAGCCAGATCGACTCGGCGGTGCCGCCGCTGTTCGGTCAGCCGAGCCCCCGCTGGCCGAATAACCGGGTCTTTGCCCAATCGGCGTATCTAGAGGTGGTGTCGGCCTGGCAGGCAGCCAAGCGCGCCGGTCACCCCCTGGTGGCGTGTACGCGGCTGACGGTGGAACCCAACGCCTGGTGGGGTATCGACGGTGGGTGGGAGGTGTCTGTCTGCTGGGTCTACAACGACCGCGTGCCGAGGTGGGAAGCCGGGCTCTCGGAGGAGGTGCGACACGTATTCGCGAGTGGCACCGGCCAGACCCCGGACCCCGCGCTGGTGCGTTTTCCCCACTACCGCACCGTTGGTGAGAACCCCGGGGCGCTGACGCGCCTGACGCCGAGACAGGTCAACCTGCTGGCAGAACTTGCCGGGTGGGGCGTGCTCGAATCGCGCGACGCGCTGCAGGCCGTGCTGGGCTAGCTACGCTAACGAGGCTCCGCCGCAGACCACCCCGACCCGGTGTCGGGCTGGAGCGTTTTCCCTGCGTCGGCGGGTACCGTGGTTGTTCTGACGATGATGAGCTGCTCGCCGAGGCTGATCATACCGAGCTCACCGCGCGCGAAGTCTTCGATGACTCGTGGCTCATCTGTCAGAGCCTCGGCGGAGCGCTGGAGCCGGCCGTTGTCGGCGCGTAGCGTGTCGATGACCTGTTGCAGGCGCGCGTGCGCCTGGTTAGCGCGCAGTAGCGCGATCAATCCCCGCTCGCCGACGAAGGCGTTGGCGACCAGCAGCAGTGTGACGAGGAGCAGCACATAGCGGCCGGTGCGACGCGGTGTGGGCGTGCGTCGTGGCAGCGGCGGTAGCTCGTCGAGCCGATCGATCGGTGAGCTCATCCTCGGACGGTGCGGTGCCAGAGTGTGCGATTGGTGCAGTCTTTGGGTAGTTATAGTGTGCAATGTTGTTGATGTCAACAAATGTTGATAATTTCCTGACAGCGCTTACAGTAGTATCGTTCGACGCCTATGGCCAAGCTTTCGGCGAAACGGTCCCCGGGGCGGCCACCGGCCGGCAAAGGCGGCCTGGCCGTGACGACGGCCTACGTCCAGACCACGCTTCGGCTGGAACCCGAGACAAAGACCTTGCTGGACGCGCTGACCCGGCTCCTCGGCCGGCCGCAACGCGAGGTGACCGGCGAGGCCCTTGCGCTTTACGCCAAGCGCCTCAAGCTCTCCGATCGAGAGCTCCTACAGGGGCTGCTCAGACGGAAGGACTGACGGCACGACGGGCTGCTGCTCACGAGCATGGCGACATCTGTATTGACCGGTCACAGGCTTTGCCCTACCATCACCTGCCAACAGCAGAGGGTGCGAATTGCGGTCTGCCGAGATGACTCAGCCTCACATTCCACTCCTGCATCCTCCCGCTGTCGGCGACCTGTCCGGAGTCACGTCGTTTGGGGACGGCATACGTCGGTTCGTGTGGAACGGCCAGCCGACGGAGGTTGACACAACTGCGGTCGATCTCGACGGTTACGGGATCAGGGTTGAGACGTTCACGAACGAGTTCTGGACGCCCAGACAGCGAGCAGGACACAGCCTCCACGAGATCTCCTACCGCGCCTGCTTCAAGCCGCAACTCGTCGATTTTTTCGTCCAGAGACTCACCGAGCCTGGTGACCTAGTCTACGACCCTTTCATGGGGCGGGGAACCACTGTAGTCGAGGCTGCACTGCTGGACCGAGCCGCTGTCGGCTGCGACGTGAATCCCCTGAGTCGGGTGCTTACCAAGCCCCGGCTTGCCCCGCCGACGCTCGCGCAGGTGTCAGAACGGCTACATGCACTCGACTTGAGCTCCGGCGACGGCTATCGAGAGGATTTGACCGTCTTTTTTCATCCGGACACCTTGCACACGATCTGCGGCTTGCGTGCCTATCTACGGAAGCGACACATGGCCGAGGAGATGGATGGGGTGGACGAGTGGATTCAGATGGTCGCGGTCAATCGACTCACCGGACACTCTCCCGGGTTTTTCTCCGTCTATACCCTTCCGCCGAACCAAGCGGTGTCGATCGTCTCGCAGCGGAAGATCAATGCTCGGCGAGCACAGACGCCGGTCGTACGTGATGTTGTCCGGCTGATCATCAAGAAGAGTAAGTCCTTGCTCCGGGACTGCGGAGACGCGACACGGCAACGGCTTGGGGCGTACCGAGCGCGTCATCAACTCCTGGTGCAGGGGGCCAGCAAGACCCCTGAGATTCGCACCGGCTCGGTCAATCTCGTCGTCACGTCGCCGCCCTTTCTGGATGTCGTCAACTACGCCTCAGACAACTGGCTACGCTGCTGGTTCTGTGGCATCGACGCAGACAGAGTGCCGATCACGATGGCTCGCAAGCTCGACACATGGCGGTCGGCCATGACCGACGTGCTCGACGAGCTTCGACGCGTGCTGGTGCCAGGTGGGTATGTGGCCTTCGAAGTGGGGGAAGTGCGGGGCGGAACGATCAAGCTCGAGGAAACCGTCATCCCCTGTGGAACGTCGGTGGGACTCGAGCCCCTGGCGGTGGTCATCAACTCTCAGGTATTTACCAAGACCGCGAACTGTTGGGGCGTCTCCAACAACCAGAAGGGGACGAATACCAACCGGGTCGTCATCTTTCGCAAGCCCGAATAGAAGACCCGCGCTCCGGGAGGGGTGGGGGAAGGCTGAAGCCTTCCCCCACCTATGTCGGCGGAAGACGCCCAGAGCCTCGTTACACGGTCACCGCTTCGGTCGCGGTCGCGGCCTCGACCTCGGCCTCGGCCTCGGTTGAGATGCCAAGCTCCTTGCGGACGCGCGCGTCGATCGCCTCAAAAATCTCAGGGTGCTGCTTCAGGAAGAGCTTGACCTTCTCGCGGCCCTGACCGAGGCGTTCGCCACTGTAGGAGAACCAGGTGCCGCTCTTTTCGACGATGCGTCGATCAACCGCCAGATCCAGCAGATCGCCCTCGCGGGAGACCCCTTCCCCATACATTAGATCGAACTCGGCGATCCGGAACGGTGGGGCGACTTTGTTCTTCACGATCTTGACGCGGGTCCGGTTGCCAACCACCTGGTCGCCGTCCTTGATGGCGCCGATCCGGCGGATGTCGATTCGGACCGACGAATAGAACTTCAGCGCCCGGCCACCGGTGGTGGTCTCTGGACTGCCGAACATGACGCCGATCTTCTCACGGAGCTGGTTGATGAAGATGAGACAGGTGTGCGATTTCGAGACCACCGCGGTGAGCTTCCGAAGCGCCTGCGACATCAGTCGCGCTTGCAGGCCGACCTGGGCGTCGCCCATTTCGCCGTCGATCTCGGCGCGTGGTACGAGCGCAGCGACCGAGTCGACCACGACGACGTCGGCGCCGCCCGACCGCACCAGCACTTCGACGATCTCGAGCGCCTGTTCTCCGTTGTCCGGCTGGGAGACCAGGAGGTTGTCCAGATCGACGCCGAGCTTGTCTGCGTACGTGGGGTCGAGCGCATGCTCGGCATCCACGAAGGCGGCGGTGCCACCCAGCCGCTGCGCCTGCGCAATCACCTGTAGCGCGAGGGTGGTCTTCCCCGAGGCCTCCGGGCCGAAGATTTCGACGACGCGTCCCCGCGGGACGCCGCCGATGCCAAGCGCGTTGTCGATGCTGATGGACCCGGTCGAGATGCGCGGAATGGCGGCGATGGCGCTCTGGCCGAGCCGCATGATGGCGCCCTTGCCGAACTGCTTCTCGATCTGTCCCACCGCCATCTCGATGGCCTTATCACGCTCGCGCACGCGGCGTTCGTCTGTCATCGCTGATTTCCTCTCGGCCTGTCGGTGCATTTTTATGGACTCCGTGTGAACCTGGTTACGTTCGAGTTACGGCTTCATATACTAGGGACGTGCCAGGTCTATGTCAAGCGAAAACGTATGCACTAAATGTCGCATCTCGTGTCTAGTCAGCATGTTATGAAGGCTCGGACTTTCGCCCATTGATCTGGGTGTTTACAGAACTGCGCAGCATGGCGGCTCGGCGTCTGGCAAGATCTGCCACGCCTCCGTTGCGGCGGCTCGGTCGTTGCGGGTGACGCGCTACAATGATGCGGCTCGGGTGAGTGGAACGGACATTCGGAACGTCCTCGACGTTGCAGGGAGGGCTCGTGACAAGTCTCCGCAGTGTGCTGGTGTTGGTCGTCGGTGGCCTGGTGTGTCTGGCGGCGGGCCAGAGCGCGGCGCAGTCCCCGGGCACGCAAGCCGAGGAGTGGACCATCGAAATGAGCCCAGACCGGCTGATCCTCGAGGTGGGTGAGAAGGCCACGCTGGTCGCCACCGTGCGGGACGCTGATGGGGCGGTCGTCGACGACGCGACCGTGGTCTATTTCTCACGGGCCCGGCGCAGTGTCGGTGTGACGCGAGAGGGAGAGGTGGAGGCGTATCGGTCTGGCGACTTCACCTTGATCGCCCTGGTACCGAAAGACCCCGACGACGACAGCCGGCGGCCGGATGCGCGGGTGCGAGCAGAGGTGGCGGTCACGGTGCCACTGCCGCCTGTCGAGCGGGTCGCGTTCACCCAGGTGCCGCCGAAGTTCTATGTGGGTACGCGACCGCAGGTCGCGGTCGAGGTGGTCGACACGCTCGGTGACACGCGGGTGGACGTCGCGGTCTCTCTGACCAGCAGCGCATCACCCATCGCCGACGTCGACCGTTTTGGCTTCCTCACGCTCCGCGAGCCGGGCATGGTCGAGATCACCGCGACCGCCGGGGAGACCTCGGACACGATCACCATCGAAGTCGTGGCTAATCCAGTCAGCTCGCTCGAGCTGCAGGCGAGCGTCGAAACGGCTCGGACCGGGGATGTGGTGCGGTTTACGGCGGTCGCCAAGGATGCACGCGGGCTGCCAGTGCGTGGCGTACCGGTCCAGTTTGGTGTCGGCGGACAGACCGCCCCGGACATCATCGCAGCGGGTGCGGCGGCGCAGATTGCCGAGGACGGCCGGTTCGTTGCCGAGCGCTCCGGAATCTATACGGTTGTCGCCAGTGTTGGGAGCCACTCGGCGGCGCGCACCGTGTCCATCGAGCGGCGGGATGTGCGGCGCGCCGTGGAGGTGGTCGGGCGCGGGAAGGTGCTCGACCGTCACACGTCGGATCTCTGGATCTGGGAGGGAACCGATGGTCGTGACTATGCGATTACCGGCACCTGGGGCGCCGACGGCCACTCCTATATCTGGGACGTGACCGACCCCGCCAATATCGAGAAGCTGCAAGAGGTGCAGGTCGACGCGCGTACCGTGAACGACGTGAAGGTCTCCGAGGATGGCGACATCGCCGTCATTAGCCGCGAAGGGGCGTCGGACCGGAAGAACGGGATCGTCGTGCTGGGGGTCGGGAATCCGCGCGAGGGGGTGCCGGTGCTGGCCGAGTTCACCGACCAGTTGACCGGGGGCGTCCACAACGTGTTCATCTCAGAGGACCGCGTGTTTGCCTTGAGCGGCGGT
>Ga0310122_10001912_pt1 | contig 13288 bp, 8 predicted proteins | sample CB6_Bottom_1051__FD_203503 | JGI IMG/M metagenome (GOLD analysis project Ga0310122, IMG submission 203503) | Marine microbial communities from Western Arctic Ocean, Canada - CB6_Bottom_1051 | ecosystem: Environmental > Aquatic > Marine > Oceanic | place: Canada: Western Arctic Ocean | collected...
TGCGACTGCGACCAGTGACGCCACTCCTTCATCGCAGCAGTTCCCTTCTGAGGCTAAGGTTGTGCGTGTCATCGACGGCGTGACAATCGAGGTGGAACATGAAGGCGAGCGTTTCCTGGTGCGGTATCTCGGTGTCACAATCCCCGCATCCGCCGACCTCGCTGAGGCGGCGGAGTTCAATCAGTTCATCGCTCAGGGCAAGACTGTCGTTCTGTCGTCGGAAGATGCTGTCGTGGACTTCGACGGGGCCCACCTGCGATACGTGTTCATTGATGGCGAGATGGTAAATTTGAAGCTTCTGAACGGCGGCTGGGGCGAAGTGGCTCAATTCCCAGCCAGCTTTGAAAAGTTCGAGGAGTTTTTTAAAGCTGAGTCTTTGGCCCGAACCGACAGTCGAGGAATATGGAGCGTAGAGGCCCCATCTCCTGTTCCATCCTCCTCAGAGGCCACCCCTCAAATCTCCAGGCCGACCCCAAGTCCAACTCAGAATTTCGTTGGCGGCACGCTTCCTGCCCGTCCCGGATCTCCATCAGGCTCTGGTGGCGGGTGCGAATTTTCTGGTTCCGACACGCCGGTCATCAAAGGGAACGTCGATCAGCGGTCTGGCGAGCTTCTGTACCACGTGCCGGAGAGCCTGTTCTACTCCACCACTGTCGTTGAGCCAGGGCAGGGAGACCGCTGGTTTTGCACTGAAGCCGAGGCGCAGGCTCTGGGTTGGGAAAGGTCCAAACGGTAGGGAATCTCTGGAATTGAGTGTATTTGGGAATTTTGTCTCTTGCAGGCTCAGGTAGGAGGCAATGCTATACTTCTTGGACTACCTGAAGATTGGTGGTCAGGATTTCAGGTATCAGATGTTAGGAAGACACGCTTTCAGCCATCAGCCAACTCGCCATTCTGAGTCCGCAGACGAAGAAACTAGTCGAAAGTTAAGATGGCGGTTGTTCGGGAAGCGACCAGATGTTTCGCTTCGAGTCAGCATGGCGACCCTCGAAAATATCCACCGGAGGAGCAGTGTTTTCACACCTGCACGTTCACACTGAATACAGCATGCTGGACGGCCTGAGCCGTCTGGAACCCCTCGTCGCCCGCGCCGCCGATCTTGGCATGAATAGCCTCGCCATTACCGACCACGGCGGGATGTACGGGGCCATCGACTTCTACAAGATCGCAAAAGCCGCCGGAATCAAACCGATTATCGGCTGCGAGATGTATGTCGCTCCCAAAAGTCGGCACGAACGCAATCCCAACGAGAAAACTCCTTACCACATGACAGTCCTGGCAAAGAGTAATCGCGGTTATCAAAACTTGATCAAACTGGTGACCATGTCCCACCTGGAAGGGTTCTACTATCGACCCAGGGTGGACCGGGAAATACTGGAGCAATACAGCGAAGACCTGATTATCATGTCTGGTTGCCCCAGCGGCGAGGTTCCGTCGCTGATCACCCAGGGCCGGATGGACGAGGCCAGGGCCGCAGCCGGCTGGTACAACGAGGTGTTCGACGACTACTATCTGGAGTTTATGGAACACGGCGACGTTCCCGAACTGCCAGCCATCAATCAGGGGCTGATGCAGTTGCGCTCCGAGTTGGACTTGCCTGTCGTGGCGACGAACGATTCTCACTATGTCCTCAAGGAAGCCGCTCATCTTCAGGACATTTTGATCTGCATTCACACCAACACGAATATTAACGATGCCAAAAGAATGCGGATGGAAGAGTCGTCATACTATCTGAAAAGCCCGGAAGAGATGATGGCCCTGTATCCTCACATGCCTGAGGCTGTGACCAACACGCAGCTTGTCGCGGATATGTGCGAGGTGGAGTTCGACTTCACCAAGCAACGACTTCCCGAGTTCGCCGTTCCCGAAGGCACCACCGCGACGGAATTTCTGGCAAAGCTGTGCTGGGACGGATTCAAGACTCTGCTTCCAGACGCCGACGAGACCTACGTTGAGCGACTCAGGTACGAGTTGGAAGTCATTAAGCAGACCAAATTCGACAACTACTTCCTGGTGGTGTGGGATATTTCAAAATTCGTTCGCCTACGGGATATATTCTTCGCGGTCCGAGGGAGCGCGGCGGCCAGTCTTGTGCTGTACTGCCTGGGCGTTACCGACGTTGATCCGATGCCCTACACCCTGGTGTTCGAGAGGTTCCTGAACCTTGAACGCAAGGAGATGCCGGACATCGACATGGACTTCCAGGACGATCGGCGCGAAGAGGTCATCAACTACTGCATCGACAAGTACGGTCGAGAGCACGTGGCCCAGATCATCACGTTTGGAACGATGGGAGCCAAGGGTGTCCTGAGAGATGTTGGACGGGCGCTGGCGATGCCTTACGGCGATGTTGACCAGGTTGCCCGCATGATTCCAACGAAGCTGGGCATCACGCTGAATGAAGCCAAAGAGCTGAACCCAGAGTTCCAGCAGGCCATCGACACCGACGAGGCTGTCAAGAAACTTGTTGAGACGGCAGAAGGGTTGGAAGGTCTCATTCGACACTCCAGCACCCACGCCGCCGCTGTGGTGATATCCGAGGAGCCGCTGACCGACATTGTGCCTCTCCAGCGTCCGAGCAAGAACGACGAGAACAGCATGTTTACCACCACCCAGTACGCGATGGACCCCGTTGCAGCGCTGGGACTCTTGAAGATGGACTTCCTCGGCCTTGTGAACCTCACAGTGTTGGCTAAGTCCCGTGATCTGATAGCCGAGAATCAAGACATAACGTTCAACTTGAACGACATTCCTCTGGACGACTCCAACACCTACGATCTTCTGGCCCGAGGCGAGACTGTAGGCGTGTTCCAGATGGAGGGCGGGGGCATGACCCGCAATCTCAAAGAGTTGAAGCCGACGTCGCTGGGCGACGTCGCCGCGATGATCGCGCTCTACCGCCCGGGCCCGATGGAGCATATCGGCACGTTCATCGATGCCAAGCACGGCCGCACCGCTCCTTCATACCCGCACCCCGCGTTGGAGGAAATTCTCGAAGAGACCTACGGCGTTATTGTCTACCAGGATCAGGTGCTGCACTTGTTCCGGACTTTCGCCGGATATTCTCTCGGCGAAGCAGACATCGTGCGGAAGGCGATGGGCAAAAAGATCCCGGCAATTATGGCCCAAGAGAAAGAGAAATTCCTGTCCGGTGGAACTAAATTGGGGTTTGATCGAGAGCTGGCCGAGCAGATATTCACGCTTATCGAACCGTTTGCAGGTTACGCATTTAACAAAGCCCACAGCATCAGCTATGGATTAATCACCTACTGGACGGCGTACCTCAAGGCCAACTATCCTGCGGAGTACATGGTGGCCCTGCTCAACGCCTACATGGGCAATCCAGAGCGCACCGTCAGCGCGGTCGTGGACTGCCAGAGAATGAACATTCCGGTCAAATTGCCGAACATCAACACCGGCGGGACTGATTTCACGATTGCAAAACAAGAGGACGGTTCGCCCGTCATCGTATTCGGAATGGCGGCGATCAAAGGCGTGGGCGCCGGCGCCATTGAGCCTATCCTTGAGACTCGCGAGAACGAGGGGCCGTTTGAGTCCTTCGAGCAGATGTGCCGCGTTGCGGATATGAGCGGCCTGAAGAAGAACAACCTGGAAAGCCTGATAAAAGCGGGAGCGTTCGACGATTTTGGAGACCGAGGCTCGCTGCTTTCAGTCACCGAGCGAATCCTGAGCCTGGCCCATAGCGAGGCGGGACTCAGAGAGTCGGACCAGACTTCTATGTTCGACCTATTCGGCGATTCCGTGCCGACTCCACTGGCGAATATCACGCTGCCAGAAGGCAAAACCTCGGATCGAGAGACGGAAGAATGGGAGCGGGAACTGCTCGGACTGTCCCTGTCTGGAGTGAACCATCTGGCTAACCTGTTAAGCTCTGCCGGTTCGGACACAATCGTATTCAAGAATGACATCGGGCCTCACCAGGCAGGCAAAAAGGTTTCCATTGTCGGCCAGGTTTCCACGGTTATTCAGCGCTTCACTCGCAAGAACAAACCATTTCAGATTGCCAATGTGTCCCTGATGGACGGCACAATAGATGTGTTCGTCTGGGAGGACAAAATGGAGACGACCAAGGGCTTGTGGGAAGAAGGTAAACTGGTCGCCGTGGCTGGCACAATCAGGGTTCGAGACGACGAAATCAGCATGTCCTGTCAGGACGCTGAGGAATACTCGCCCGAAATTATCGAAAAAGCGGCATCAACAAATTCCAATGAGGCAAATGAGACGTCAGTGATCGAATCGAGTCAACCAGAAACAAATGGAACCGGAACGCCTCAACCAGACATCAAACCGCCGACAGAGAATGGAGTGAATGGCAGTAATGGAAATGGCGGATCGGGTGGCGTCCCATCGTTGGCCCACTCCAAGCTGGCCGTTCCTCAGAGGTTGAATCTGCGAATTGTGGAATCTGACAGCGTGGCCGATGACCAGCTAATGTTGGACGACATAAAGCGCTTGTTATTAGAGTTTGTCGGGAAGGATGAGGTGACCCTCGAAATCGCGGCCCAGGGCCAAGTGTTCAGGCTGGAGTGGTCGATGGTCAAAGTCGACGCCAGCGAAGACCTGACCGTCCGGCTTCAGGACCTGCTGGGAGATTCGGGTGATGTCACCGTGGAGAGCCTCGTGAATTGAGTTGGACCTACCTGATCACAGCGCCGGACCAACTGATAGCTGAAATGTGGAGCGAACTGCTGTCCTCGTATGGCGTGCGTGCCAGAGTGCGGGCTGGAGACACGCAATCGTTCCTCGGCGTGTCCGCCTACCCGTGTCGAATACTCGTGGACGAGGATGACGTAGATCGCGCGCGGGAACTTATGAAGTCGGAGCTTGGCGTGGAATTTTCGGACGAGTCATAGCGAGCTTCGGTTAATTTAGATGAAAATGTCGTTTATGCAAGTGGGGGCGGGTTTCAAACCCACCCCCACTGTTTTTCGATTCGCCAACGGCTATTTCGCAAGCCTGTAAATGTTCAGATCTGTTGGGTAAACTGGCCTACCTCTAGGTTGAGAAGCTTCCGTTTGAGTCCCAACTGCGTCGTGCCTTTGCCGAACCCTCTTAGGCTCCCGTCGCTGGCGACGACCCGATGGCATGGGACGATGATGGCAAGGCGGTTCCTCGCCATCGACTGTCCTGCGGCTCTGGGAGCACGGGGATTTCCTGCCTGATCAGCAAGCCATCCGTAAGTCCGGGTCTCACCGTGGGGGATAGATTGGCATGCTTTCCACGCCGCGAGATAGAATTCGGACGCATCCTCAAGGTCCACAGGAACGTCCTCGAAGGTTTCGGGGTCGCCCTCGAAGTACCCGATTATGCGCTGGCGAAGTTCGTCAAATCGATCTGAGTCCTGGACGGCCCCAACCATCTCCGGGCCAAGCTCTTCGTAGCAAATGTCGGGGGAGTTCTGAGGGAGGGTGGTGTTTCGCAGACCTTTGTCTGAGGCCAACAGTCCCATCCAACCGAACGGGGTCTCGAATATGTCGTAGTAGATCGTCAAGTCGGTCACCTGGCCTGTTGAGGTTGTGCGCTTGGCTGAGGAATCATGCGCCTCAATCCGCGGACTATTAGTGCCATGCGAACATTCTTCCACGCCTCCTCCATTTCTTCTAGGTCGTTTTCATTCGGTTCCTGGTGACCGTACATCGACGTGGCAAATTGAGAGGCTATTTTTCTCGATCCCTCGGCGGCATTCGGTGACGCGAGACCAATTGCGGCAGCATGTTCCCAGGGGGTTTGGTGACGTTTCCGGCCTACGCCGGCCAGCCAACCCAATCGGCCCATCTTGGTGTATGTCTTCTCCACTGCGGTCATGCTTCCCAACCCGAAATTCCAGGCGACTTGGAAGATGATGAATAGCGCGATTAATGTGCCCAAAATAATGCCAGCCGGCTTCAAGTAGGGCGTGACGTCGAAAGTGAATGCGTCGCCAAAGCCTTGTGGCACACCCGGATCGTCAGGCACCTGTTCGACGAAGGGATCAATTTCATCAGGGATAATGAAACCGCCCGGGTCGGCATCAAGATCAGTATCAGACGAGGAGAAAGCAGCTCCGCCACCAATTGCTCGCTCCTGAAGCGGCCAATTTGGAGTTGGCTCGAAGTCTATCCAGCCAAAATCTGGGAAGTAGACCTGCACCCAGCCGTGGCTGTCGGAATCTCTGACGAACCTCTGGTTTGAGTTCGCCTCGGCCTCGCCCGGAGCGTATCCGGCTGCAAGGCGCGCAGGGACACCCGCGGCCCGCATCAGCACGGCCATCGACGATCCAAAGTAGTCGGAATATCCGATCTTGGATTCAAATAGGAAATGGTCCACGCCGTCTGTGCCTCGCGGTGGAGCGTCAATATCCTGGGAATACACGAAACCCGATTCTCGCAGATAGTTTTGGACGGCTACTGCCTTGTCGTAGGGGTTGTCTGCGTTGGCGGTGACGGATTGCGCCAGGTCGCGCACTCTCTGGGGCAGCGTGGACGGCAGTTGAACGTAGTGGTCAGTTATGAAACTGCTGTAATCGGTGTCGGCTTCTCGCAGGTCGTCGTCAGTCGCAATCGATACGAGTGACACCATGCTGTATGGTTGCGTTTCAGGAAGTTCATCTTTGAATTGCCATGCGACGAGGTCCGGCGCAATGGGGGCCTTGCGTTGAAGTGTGAAAAATTCCACCCGGCCGTTGTCGCCTTCCTGGATATCGACCAGCAAAAGATCGTTCGGAAGTAGGCCCGTGATGAATCCGTTGGCAACGCTCGCGTCCGGCAACCGTGTTTGAGTCCTGATTCGCGACGCAAATGCCTGAATGTCTTTGGGGTAATCTACATCGAAAGCGTCGTTGTTTACGTCGACAACGAATTTTCTCGGGGCCAGCGATTCCGCAACTGCAGGTAGGCTTACCCAATCGAATCCTCCTCCGGTCAAAAACTTGTTGGTGTCAAATCCAAGTTGGACGGTCTGGACGACGTCGGTGCGTTTGAGGCTATCCATACTAGGAGGAGGCAGGATTTCAGGCCCGATGTCGATGCGTTCCGTTTCAGTTGCTATCCAACCCTGAGACGTGTAGTAGTTGTACGCTTGGGAAAGCCAGTATGAGGGGTATTCACTGTTGGTCCATGCAACGACCTCTCCGCCGAACGATATTTTACCCATGAACGGCAGGGTCTTTCCGAAAAAGCGGCCTGATGTGTCCATTCTGGATGGAATTGTCGAGAACAGTCGAACGAATACATCCTCCATTGAGGAGACTGGCGTCCGACCGGCTCTCCATACATCTGCAACTGGCTGTGAAACGATGATTTTGAGGGGCAGAATCGCAGCAATAACGATCACTATGATGCTGAACCAAAGGGTCGCGTGGAGCGTCAACCATCCGCTGTTGGGAGTGAATCGGAAGCTGCCCTTGCGCCAAAATTCGTGCCGCTGGACAATGCTCATTCTCACGACGAGAAGCATGGCAATCAGGACGAAGATAAAGAACCGGGACCCGAACCGTTCAGGCAAAAAACTCAGGTTGGTCAACATGGCGGTTCCACCGAATACCACGGCGAACCAAATGTTGTCGTATCTGAATATTAGATATGAACTGAGAAATCCGAGCATCCAGGCAGCCGAGATGAGGATCAGTGAGAATGGCATCAGGTCCGTGCTTATGCCGCCGTTATTTGCGGCGGCGTACCAGACATCAAGTCGCGTGAAAATCTCCCTTAAACCATCTGTTGTCGAATCTTGATTCTCAGCCAATGATGTGGATTCCCAGATGACGACGACGCCACCCAATACCACGCCGAAGGGCAGCATCAGGAACCAGGGCAGTCGCAATTTTGCGAATAACAAGCCTATGAGGGCTGAGACAAATAATATCGTTGTCAGGCTGGGCGTCTCTACCCAGTCGCCGACGGTGATGGAGTCACCGATTATGAGGAGCAAGAATATGAGTATTGCGAACGTGGCCCAACCTTGGCTGGGGTTGAATCTGTTATAGAACACACGTAGCGGGTGCTTGGTGTTCGGTGTTGGTGGGTCCTGTCTTCCGCGACCGGCCACTAATGAGGCAGTTTCTGAACTGCTCATGATGCCGCCTCCGTCGCCGCGTCGGGAATGGTGTAGGTGCTGCTCAAAGCTACTGGTATGCTGTCCCCCTGCCGAATCAGGTAGGGCGAGATGCCGATGTCGTATAGCTCCGGGATTACCGCCATCGAATCGAACATGCCTCCGAAACTCTGTCCGTCCAACAATATGACGGCTATTCTCACGCGACGGCGGGACAACTCCCTCAGGGCAGAGACCCATTCCAGGTGATGAGATGACGTAATTACGACTAGCGAACTGTGATATCCCCACAGTTGTTCTTCCATCGGAAGAAGCTGTTCCAAGGGGATGTCCCCCTCGGCTTTGCTCATAGCCAAAAATTCCATAATCCGGTGAAATTGCCCGTCGCCGGTTTCCGCCGGAAGCATGTACCGCTGATCTCCGTAGGCGACGAGCCCTGCGGGCAATTGAGCGTCCAAATATTTGCTTGCCAGCGACGCTGCGACGGACACGGCGTATTCGTCAGTGCTTTCATCCAACTCCCCTGCCTGCACGTCACGGTGGAGGTCGACGAGAATCCAGACATCGCTGGACAGCCCCAGGTCAAACTCCTTGGACATCATTTTTCCTAGGCGCGCGGTGCTATTCCAATGGATGCGGCTGATGCTGTCGCCGAAGGCGTATTCCCGCACGCTTGCGGCGTGGGGAGTCAGATCGTGGGAGCGCCGTCGGGATGAACTTTCGCCTGAGAGGTAAGCCGACGGTATGGTGAAGCCGGGAATGTCGTGGGCCTGTGGATACACCAGAAGGGTGTCGGTGCCGCCAAACGTCCGGTCTCGTCGGAAAATGCCGAAGGCGTCGGTGTTCGAAACTCGGACAGGGCCCAGGGTGTAGACGCCCCGCTTGCGCGCCGGAGCCGTGCTTAACCAAGACCTGAACCCCCTGGTAGAAAGGCTGATTGCTCGGCCATTGGTGTAACCGGGCATATCGGTCAGGTCTTCGACCTCCAGGACCGGCTTAGGCAGACTGCTGCGGTTGCGGATAGTTATTCGTTCCTCAACCACATCACCGACCCGCACTCGTTTCGAGCGTCGGTCTATCGTTACCTCCATCCCCCGGAGGTTGACCCAATTCCAGATGAACCCGAGAATCAGCGTCAGGCCCAGAACGTATATCAACCTGAAAAATAGACCGAATCCGGTTGCCATGCCAGTGAACAGGGTGATGGCGATGAGAACCAGTATCAGGTAAAACCTTCTCAGGAGGAATAACTTCGTTTCAAAAATTTGGCTATCTCCTTGCTCGATCGGCTGCCTGAGCGCCGGGAACAGGGATTTCACTGACGATGTTGTCGATGATCTCGCTAGCCTTGATTCCGCGCATGCGCGCGGCGGCTGAGACTATGACGCGGTGGCTGAGCATCGACGCTGTCAGCTCTTTCACGTCGTCGGGTAAAACGAAATCTCGGTCCCTTATGAGCGCCAACGCTTGGCCGCCCCGGAACAGGGCCAACGAGCCTCGCGGCGAAGCTCCAAGAGCGATGTCCGGGTGATCGCGAGTCGCATCAACCACTGTGACGATGTATTGCTTGATGAGGTCGTCCACGAATATGTGCCTGACGCTCTCCTGAAGCTCAATGATCTCCTTGGCGTTGGTCACAGCTTCAAGTGTGTCTATGGGATGAGCGACTTGCTGGCCTTCTATGATAGCCAACTCCTCCTCATTTGTGGGGTAGCCGAGGCTCACCAGCAGGATGAACCTGTCCAACTGGGCTTCGGGCAGTGGGAAGGTGCCTTCGTACTCAATCGGGTTCTGTGTTGCCATGACCATGAAGGGGCTGGGGACCTGGTGGGTTATGCCCTCAACGGTGACCTGTCTTTCTTCCATAGCCTCAAGCATGGCGGATTGAGTTTTGGGTGTCGCTCGATTGACTTCGTCGGCCAGCACCACCTGAGAGATAATTGGCCCCTGGCGAAACTCGAAATCTCCGGTCCTCTGGTTGTATATGGACACTCCTGTCACATCGGTGGGAAGCAGGTCAGGCGTAAACTGGATGCGCTTGAACTCGCAACCCGCCGAACGGGCGATGCTTCGGGCGAGCATCGTCTTGCCGACACCGGGCACGTCTTCGATGAGCGCATGGCCCCGACACATGAGAGCGATTACGGTCAATTCAACGGCCCGACTCTTGCCAACGATGACCTTCTCTACGTTCTCGACAATGCCGCGGGCGGTGTGTCTCGCCATTGTGAAATCTTGCAAAGGATTCTCCTAATAATTAGTGGCCGAACGGAACACACCGGTATCCTTGGTGATTGCCGCGAAGACGAACTGACGGGAGGGGCGATCCAGAGCCACGGCGCCGCGCTGTGCGACTCTCTGAACATACAAGTACGTTTCTGAGGCCGGTCTGGATTGCCGTGAATGAAGCGCGGTGGTGGGCGATAGAGGACTCGAACCTCTGACCTTCTGTGTGTAAGACAGACGCTCTAACCATCTGAGCTAATCGCCCCGGCTTTGCGAACACGCGGGAACGCGAGGTGAATGGCTCTCGCCGCCTGTGCCGTCAGCTTGGCGAATTGAGAGGGGAGATGAAATCAAAGTGCGCTTGGCGGGACTCGAACCCACGGCCTCAGCCTCCGCAAGGCTGCGCTCTATCCAACTGAGCTACAAGCGCCTGATTATTAAGCATGCATGCAATTGCGAGCGCCTCAGGACGGCACTTTGGACGGGATGTCTGGCAATCGGAGGCCAGATCATCTCGCCTATCTACTTTGCGTTAATGGTAAGTGTTCCGCAAGAACCGTGTCAACTTGTCAGCAGCGCGCAGGCAGTCGTCACATCCTCGGAGGCAATCCCTCACCCGTAATCTCCAGGTTCACGCGTCCGTTTGGATAGTCGATGTTGGTGCAAAAAGCTCGGCCAGAGGCGCCGTCAAAGAACTCCAGTCGGATGTCATGGACGGCCCACACGTCGTTGGGCTCAAAGCTGGGATCGCTGAGAATCCCTTGCCACGACCACAAACCGCCCGGCGTCTCCTGAACTGCTTCGCCTTTGAACCGGGCCGATCCGATCAGACTAGACTCCTCATCCAGGGAGTAAACTTTGACTTCCTCTCCGTAGGTTTGCATGTGGGGAGTTCTCCATAGCGGGGACATGGTTAACACAGGCATCAATAAACATCCGAGCTTCGCCTGTGGAGGGCAAGCAACGCTGGTCTGTGGCGAAGCACGGGACGGAAGGAGCTGTCCGCTTCAGGTGTCCTGGCAAAGTAGGGCGCGGCTAATGCCATCGATTGCTGCGAATCTACGCCGTCCATGCTCGTACCCGATTGTAAAAGTTTTCGGAACGGCTGGTCAACGATGCGTCACGCTCAATTTGGGCAAGAGCGAAAATCAGCTGTGGTTTGAAACATTTCGTTTCCAGCGTTCGTATATATGTATGAACCTATTATTACCCGAACGGAGAGGAAAGCAGTTTAATCGCCTAAAGGGACTTGGAGCAATATTGGCAGTCGCGCCGTTGGCATTTGTGGCAGTTGCGCTCGGTATCGACGAGCATGCGACTATTGGCGGTGAGGCGGTTGAAATGCCACACGACTCCGTGATCTCCGGCGCTCAGACCATCTATTGCAATCCTGTGCCACTATTCACCAGAAAAGATGACTTACAAATGGCGTTTCTGAATCACTCGTTGGGTGAATCGATAATGTTCTTCGACTGCGACGGTGTTCGACTGTACCTCCCATCGCCCACGAATTCTGAATCCAAATCCAGCGGATTCACGATGTTGAAAATTGCATCAATCGAACGCGCCTGGAAGTCGTTGGAAGAGAACAGAATAGAAGCGTTGGTCCAACCGCGTGTCGTCAACAACGCTGGCAATCTCGATTTTTGGATCAGGTTCTTCATTGATCGCGATGGCAGCCCTGCCGCCATTGTGTGCCAGGTTCCAACATCTGCCTGAACAGAGGAGTTAAGTCACGCTCAAACGGCGCGGTAAAAGAAAGGATGTTGGGAAGATGAATATTAAGCGCCGACAACCCTCCATGCGCTGATGGGCTTGGGTCGTCGCGACGTGCCGCCGCGATTGGAACTCACAGAGATTGGCGCTATCAGCACAGAGCTAACAAAACAGATGTGCGGGCGCAATGTTGGAGGAGGTTAACCGGCCGGCATCAGTAACCGTCTGCCGAACTTCTCTTCATTTGTTGAAGCCGATCCATGTTATAGGCAGGTTTTTTGAAGTTGCCATATCACATGCTGAGAGGCTCGGTCATTAATTTCACACCAACGTGCGCGGCCATTCGCAGTACAAGTTCATTCAACAGCGCCAGGATTTCGGCCAACACGAACGCAGAATAAAACTCGAAACCCACCAGGTCAGTTCGTTCAGAATCTAATAGGACTGACTCCAAGGCTGCTCCCGAACGGGGCCAGCCGGGTAATTGGAACAGGATGCCGTCGGAAGGATCGCCAGCTATGAGGCTGAGGCGATCACGGTGTTTAAGAACATCTCGAATTTGGGTCACTGCTGGCAGCCAACGGTTCGTGGAGTCCATCAATTTGCAAAGGTATTCCGCCAGATTTTGTCGATGGATTCCTTGCGTGTCCGACTTTCTCAACTAGATGGCTGACCATCCGGATAGCCTCTGATTGTTCTCCGAATAGAGGCCTCGACTGGCCAGCGCCACAGCAGACGCCTGTGAGTCCAGCAGGCTGAACACGTCAACATGAAAATCTTTGACGGCCAGATCCATATAGATTCGGTATTGGTCGTTTTCCCCGTAGGGCAGGACAGATAGTTCCCGATTCATCCAGTCGACCATCGCAAATCTCGCATAAATGTCCAAGAGCTTGCCGGTCACGAAATGAGTCGACGCCGCGATCAGGGCATAACGGGAGGGAGCGCCCCCTTGCCACCGTGATCGGTCGATTTGATGGCTTCAGCTTGGAGTTCAGCGTTCAGGTTAGTGAATGATTCGATGACCCGGTCGTAGCCGTCTTTTGTGCCCAGATGCAGGAACCCCCTGGGTTTTTTCGACTAAGATAGATCATCGTCTAAGTCCTTCAAACGCGTATCGAGAAGCGGATGCAACCGATCACCCCGCCCGAATCCGCCAGATGTTTCGATAACCAGCGTATGAATTGTATCACTGTCGGCGTTGCTGTTCTGTCAACCCAGTGACGATCCCGCGAAGCGCGTTGCCAATTTGGCGTGGAGAGGTTTTGAGGCCGATCACGCGTGCGGTTTAGAG
>Ga0310122_10001913_pt1 | contig 13277 bp, 12 predicted proteins | sample CB6_Bottom_1051__FD_203503 | JGI IMG/M metagenome (GOLD analysis project Ga0310122, IMG submission 203503) | Marine microbial communities from Western Arctic Ocean, Canada - CB6_Bottom_1051 | ecosystem: Environmental > Aquatic > Marine > Oceanic | place: Canada: Western Arctic Ocean | collected...
GAAGGCAATGGAGGCGGGCCCGTCCCAGGGTTCCATCAAGGCGGCGTGGTATTCGTAAAAGGCGCGGCGCTCTTCATCCATCAGCGGATGCCCGTCCCAGGCCTCCGGGATCATGATCATCATCGCATGGGCCAGCGAGTAGCCGCCGGCAACCAGTAATTCGAGCGCGTTGTCGAAGGTCGCCGAATCCGAGGCTCCGTCGCCGACCAACGGCCACAATTTTTCCAAATCGTCGCCCAACAGGTCGGATTTCATGGAATGGCGGCGCGCCAGCATCCAGTTGATGTTGCCGCGTACGGTGTTGATCTCGCCGTTGTGGCATAGATACCGGAACGGCTGCGCCAGCGCCCAGGACGGGAAGGTGTTGGTGGAAAACCGCTGATGGACCAGGGCGAGCGCCGATTCAAACCGGTCGTCGTTGAGGTCCTTGTAGTATTTGTCGAGGTTGGGGGCCAGCATCATCCCCTTGTAGACAATGGTGCGCGCCGACATGGAGGTGATGTAGAAATGGCCGAGGTCTTCGATATCGTCGTCCCAAACCAGATGATGGGCCAGCTTGCGGATGACATAGAGCTTACGCTCGAAGGCATCGGTGTCGGCGCAGGTATCACCGCGGCCGATAAAGACCTGGCGAATAACCGGCTCAATGGGTTTGACGCTGTCGCCCAGGTAGGAATTGTCGACCGGAACGTCGCGCCAGCCGAGAAGAATTTGGCCTTCGTTTTTGATGGCCGCCTCGATCGACGAGGTACAGGCGTTTAACCCGGTTTTGTTGCTGGGCAGGAACACCATGCCGACCCCGTAATCGCCTTCTTCGGGCAGCGTAATACCAAGGGTTTCGACCTCTGCGCGGAAAAGCCGGTCGGGCAACTGCATCAGGATACCGGCGCCGTCGCCGGCCAGGGGGTCGGCGCCGACCGCACCCCGGTGATCCAGATTGATGAGAATCTGGATACCTTGACGGACGATCTCATGGCTCCTGCGGTTTTTGATATTGGCGATAAAGCCAATGCCGCAGTTGTCATGCTCGTTTTTTGGGTCGTACATGCCTTGCTTTTGAGGCAATCCGACCGATGTGGGCCAATCCTGTTGGCTCATTGTTTATCGCACCCTTTCGGTAAATCGGCCTGTTAGATATCAGGGTCAAGCCGATCATACCAGAATCAAATTTGTGGGATCGCAACCCCTCAAGAGGGCCCATTCTAAACCAGTTCAGCCACCTTGGCCATATGGGGCTTGGGTTAGGACCCCGACATTGCTATATTTAGTGCTATATTTAGGGGGGTCAAGGGTGCCAATACTACATATTGCGGTTTTAGCCATTGTTCAGGGCGTTACCGAATTCCTGCCGATTAGCTCACAGGCGCACCTGAGGCTGGTTTCGGCGGTTACCGGCTGGGCGGACCAGGGATTGATGATGGATGTCGCCGTTCATGTCGGCACCTTGGGCGCGGTGATGCTGTATTTCTGGCGCGATATAGGGGCGATGACGGTCGGCCTTTTACGGCTGATGCGGGGCCGTGAGGATCCGGGTGCCCGGCTGGCCGGGTTACTGATTGTTGCCACCATTCCGGCGCTGGCCGCGGGTTTTTTGCTCAGCCGCTATTATCCGGGCGGCCTGCGCGGGCTTGAACTCATCGCCTGGACGACGCTCGTCTTCGGCATCCTGCTGTATATCGGCGACAAGATGGGGATGACGGTGCGTCGTATCGAACATTTGCGTTTTGGCGATGTCGTGATCATCGGCATCGCTCAAGTCCTGGCGCTGATTCCCGGCACCAGCCGTTCCGGCATCACCATGACGGCGGCACGGTTTTTGGGCCTGGAACGCCGCGACGGCGCGCGTTTTTCGATGCTGTTGTCGATCCCGGTGATCATCGGCGCCGGCAGCCTGCAAGGTTGGAAATTGTATCAATCCGGAGATGCCCAATTGACCGCGACGGCAATCCTGGCCGCCGGATTTGCCTTCACCGCCGCCCTGGTCGTCATGGCCGCCCTGATGGCTTGGCTCAAACGCTCGACCTATACCCCGTTCGTGATCTACAGAATTTGCCTCGGCGGCTTTCTGCTGGCCGTGGTCTACGGCTGGTTGTGATGAGTCCCGCCCTCAATCAACGGACCGATGGATTACAAGGCGTTTAACACCTATTGCGAATCCCTGCCGGCGACGACCTATGTCGTTCAATGGGGCGGATCACACGTCTGGAAGGTGGGCGGCAAGGTGTTCGCCATTGGCGGCTGGGGCAATGGTAAATATCCCGGCGTGACCTTCAAGGTCTCGGATATCGCCTATCAAATGCTCCAGGAACGGCCAGGTTTGCGCCCGGCGCCTTATCTGGCGTCGCGGGGCATGAAGTGGATCCAGAACTACGCCGAACCGGGGCTTTCCGACGGCGATCTGAAGGATTATTTGGCGGAATCCCACCGCATCGTCTCCTTCGGGTTACCTAAGAAAAAGCAAAAGCAATTGGGCCTCAATCAGAACTAGAAACTACTGCTGGCCGGTCTGAACCCCGAACCAGGAAACAGAGGCCCGCGCCTGATCGAAGGCTTCCTGTTCGGTATTAAAAATTCTTCCCATATGGCCGCCGATGGGGAACCAGCCCGACGGATCCTCGACGTCGCGGCGGAATTCATCAAAACCAAAACTGCCGTCGGGGCGCATGAAGACATCGACGCAACGCCCGCCGTCCGGCGTGTTGATGGATCGCATAACCTTATATTCGTGGGCCATCCCCTGTCGCTTCTTAATATCCGGTTTCAGGATCGACGATGGGGGCGGGGGGCTCACCGGCGCGGATGCGGCGGATGTTGTCGGCGATCGCCACGGCCGCCGTTTCCTGCACCGTCAGGCTGGCGGCGTGGGGGGTGATATTAATCTTTGGGTGCGCCCAAAACGGATGATCGGCGGGCAGCGGCTCGGTGTGAAAAACGTCCAGCGTCGCCGCCGCGATATGGCCATCGTCCAGCGCCCGGATCAGGTCGTCATCGACGACATGAGGGCCGCGAGCGGCGTTGATGACGACCGCGCCCTTGGGCAGTTGGCTGAGGTTTTCGGCGTTGATGATGCCGGTGGTTTCCGGCGTCAGCGGTAACAGGTTGACCAGAATTTCGGTGCGCGCCAGGAACGCCGCCAGGCCGTCGGTGCCGTGGAAACTTTCGATGCCGTCCAGCGCCTTGGCCGAACGGCTCCAGCCGGCGACGTCGAATTCCAGGGCGCACAAATGAGCCGCCGCGTCCGCCCCCAGGACGCCTAGCCCTAAGATCCCGACGCGGCGTTTGCGGGTGTCGGCCTGGGGCAGTTGCCGCCATTCACCTGCGGCGGCGCTGTCGGCGTATTCTTTGAAGCGGCGGTGGTAATGCAGCGTCCAATAGATCACATATTCGCGCATGCCCCGGGTCAGGCCGGGATCGACCAGCCGCACCACCGGCACGCCGTCGGGCAGGTCCCGGCCGATCAGGTGATCGACCCCGGCGCCGAGGCAAAAAATCGCCTTCAGGTTGGGAAATTCCTTGAAGGCGCCCTTTTTCGGCCCCCACGCCAACACGAATTCGATGTCGGCGGGATCGCCGATGTTGGCGCCGTCCGGGGTCCAGAGGCGAAAATCCAGGTCGCCAAGCTCGGCCACCAGGGCTTGATGCCACCGTTCGGAGTCTTCGTATCTGGCGGAAAACAGGAGTGCCACGTGAACCCCGGCCCTAAACGCTGACCGCGCCGGTGTCGTCGGCCTTCATGTCGAAGGCGGCGGTCATCAGCGCCTTGGTGTAGGGGTCTTGGGGATCCTCGAGGACGCTTTCGGCGGTGCCCTGTTCGACGACCCGGCCCCGGTGCATAACGATGATATCGTGAGCCATGGCGCGAATGACTTTCAGGTCGTGGCTGATGAACAGATAGGCCAGGTCGTGGCTGGTTTGCAGGTCGCGTAACAGATCGACGATTTGCGCCTGCACCGACATGTCGAGCGCGCTGGTCGGCTCATCCAGGACGATGAATTTGGGCTTCAGGATCAGCGCCCGGGCGATGGCGATGCGCTGGCGCTGGCCACCGGAAAATTCATGCGGATAGCGGTTCAGCATGGTCGCTTCCAGACCGACTTCCTCCAAGGCCTGCACGACCAGATCGCGGCGTTGGTCGGCGCCGTTGTCGCCGCCGTTCTCGCCGCCGACGCCGTGCACCAAAAGCCCTTCCTCGACGATCTGGCGGATCGACAGGCGCGGGCTCAAGGACCCGAACGGGTCCTGGAAGACGATCTGCATTTCGCGCCGGTAGGGTTTCAAGTCCTTGGCGTTCATGGCTTGCAGCGAGCGACCCTCGAAGGTGATCTCACCGCGGCTTTTTTCCAGCTTCAAAAGCGCGCGGCCGAGCGTGCTTTTGCCGGATCCGCTTTCGCCGACGACGCCCAGCGTATGGCCCTGGCGGACCGATAAGGTGATCCCATCCACCGCCTTAACGTGATCGACGGTGCGCCGGATGATGCCTTTCTTGATCGGGAACCAGACCTTGATGTCGCCTGCGTTCATGACCTCAGGCGCATCGGCGGGCGGGGCATCGGGGCGGCCTTTGGGTTCGGCGGCCAGCAGATGCTTGGTGTACTCGTGGCTGGGGTTGGCGAACACCTGTTCGGCGGTGCCCTGTTCGACGATTTCGCCGTCGGTCATCACCGATACCGTGTCGGCCATGTGGCGGACGATGCCCAAATCATGGGTGATCAGCAACATCGCCATGTCGAGTTTTTCCTGAAGGTCCTGCAACAGCTTCAACACCTGCGCCTGAATGGTGACGTCCAAGGCCGTCGTCGGTTCGTCGGCAATCAGGATGTCGGGGTCGTTGGCCAGCGACATGGCGATCATCACGCGTTGCTGCTGGCCGCCGGAAAATTCATGGGGCAGGGCGCCGAGGCGGGTCTTGGCCTCGCTCAAACCCACCAGGTCCAACAGCTCCAGCACCCGGGCGTGGGCTTCATCAGGGCTGAGCGCCTTGTGCAGATGCAGGACCTCGGCAATCTGCTTTTCGATGGAATGCAGCGGGTTGAGGGAGGTCAGCGGTTCCTGGAAGATCATGGCGATGCGGTTGCCCCTGATCTCACGCATGGTGTCGGTCTCAGCCCCGATCAGCTCCTGACCCTGGAAGGTAATGCTGCCACCTGAATGGTGGGCGCGCGGATAGGGTAATAACTGCATCACCGATAGCGCCGTCACCGACTTGCCCGAGCCGCTCTCACCGACCAGCGCGTGGGTCTCGCCCTTCTCAATCGTCAGCGAGATGTCACGGACCGCCTTGACCTCGTCTTGGCCGCCGCCGAAAGACGTATGCAGGCCGGATATTTTCAATAGCGGTTTCATCGGAAGGTCTTCCTCGGGTCAAACGCGTCACGCACCGCTTCGCCGATGAAAACCAGCAGGCTGAGCATGATGGCGACGATGGCGAAGGCCGAAAACCCCAGCCACGGCGCGTGCAGGTTGGCCTTGCCTTGGTTTAGAAGCTCCCCCAGGCTGGCCGAGCCCACCGGCAGACCGAAGCCGAGGAAATCCAGCGCCGTCAGCGTGGTGATGGAACCGGCGAGGGTGAACGGCATGAAGGTCACGGTGGCGACGGTGGCGTTGGGCAACACGTGTTTATAGATAATCTTGAGGTCGCTGACGCCGAGCGCCTTGGCGGCGCGGACGAAATCCAGATTGCGCGCCTTCAGGAATTCGGCCCGCACCACGCCGACGAACCCCATCCAGCTGAACAGCAGCATCAGGCCCAACAGCCACCAGAAATTCGGTGTAATGACACTGGCCATGATGATAAGCAAATACAGCATCGGCATCCCGGCCCACACCTCTATGAAGCGTTGTCCCAAAAGGTCTAACAGGCCGCCGTAGAAGCCTTGCAAGGCGCCGATGGAAACGCCGACCGAGGCGCTGATAATGGTCAACGCCAACCCGAACAGCACCGATATGCGAAAGCCGTAGATAATCCGGGCGACCACGTCGCGGCCCTGATCATCGGTGCCGAGCCAGTTCTGGGTGCTGGGCGGCGCCGGCGCCGGGGTCTTGAGGTTGTAGTTGATGGTGTCGAAGGAATAGCGCACCGGCGGCCACAACATCCAACCTTTTTTGTTGATCAGCTCAATCACGAATTCGTCCCGGTAATCGGCCTCGGTCAGGAATTCGCCGCCGAAGGTAGTTTCCGGGTATTGGACGAATACCGGCGAATAAAAGCCGCCGTCGAAACGGACCAACAACGGCTTGTCGTTGGCGATCAGCTCGGCGAACAGGCTGAGGAAGAACAGCGCTAGAAATATCCAAAACGACCAGTAGCCCCGGCGGTTGCGGCTGAAATTAGCCAACCGGCGCCGCGTGATCGGCGTCAGACGGAGCCCTAGGAACCGGCTTTCCGGCGACGGTGCGGCTTGTCTTTCGAGGGTGAGGGCGTCGTTGGCCATACCCTAAACCTCCCGGGCTTCGAAATCGATGCGGGGATCGATGACGTGGTACATCAGGTCGCCGATGATCCCCATGATCAGGCCCAGCAGGGTAAAGAAGTACAGCGTCCCGAACATCACCGGGAAGTCGCGCTTCAAGGCCGCTTCGAACCCCAACAGGCCGAGCCCGTCCAGCGAGAAGATGATCTCCGTCAGCATCACGCCGGTGAACAAAATGCCGATGAAGGCGGCGGGAAAACCGGCGATGACGATCAGCATGGCATTGCGGAAGATATGGCCGTAGAGCACGCGTTTTTCCGCCAACCCCTTGGCCCGCGCCGTGATCACGTATTGTTTGTTGATCTCTTCAAGAAACGAGTTCTTGGTCAACATGGTCAGGCCCGCGAAACCACCAATAATCATGGACAGCAGCGGCAGCGCCATGTGCCAGAAATAATCGGCGATCTTGCCGAACAGGGACAGGGTTTCGAAATTCGGCGAGGTCAGGCCGCGCAGCGGAAAATAAGGGAAAATGCCGCCACGGGCGAACAGCATGATCAGCAGGATCGCGAACAGGAACGACGGCACCGCGTTGCCGAAAATGACCACACCGGAGGTCCACACATCGAAGCGCGAGCCGTCCTGAACCGCCTTCCGGATCCCCAGCGGGATCGAGATCAGATAGACCAGCAGTGTCGTCCAGATGCCTAACGAGATCGATACCGGCATCTTGTCGATGACCAATTGAGTAACGCTTTTGTCCTGAAAGAAACTGTCGCCGAAATCGAAACGGACGTAGTTCCCGATCATCAGGGCGAAACGCTCATGGGCCGGTTTGTCGAGGCCGAATTGCTTTTCTATATCCTTGATCAGTTCCGGCGGCAGCCCCTGGGCGCCGCGGTACCGGCTCGGCGCACCGGCCTGTTTGCCGGTGATTTGGGTGCGTTTGCCGGCGTTGACCTCTGAACCGGCCTCGCCGCCGACCCGGGCGGTGACGTCGATGGCCTCGCCGGTCAACTGGGCGATCATCTGTTCCACCGGTCCGCCCGGCAGCACTTGGACGACGGCGAAGTTGATGACCATGATTCCCAACAACGTCGGGATGATCAGCAACAGGCGGCGGATGATGTATGCGTACATGTGGCGTTCCGGTGCTCAGGTCCCGTTCATTGTATGGCTGAGGCAATGTTGCTTTTCAGGGCCTCTTCTTTTTTTGGATCGACCCACCAGGCCAGGAACTGGTTGCCTTGAATGGGCGTGATTCTAGGTCGCCCAAACTTATCCCAATAGGCGACACGGTCGTATTTGGCGTGCCAGTGGGGGATCACCCAATGGCCCCATTGCAATACCCTGTCCAGCGCCTTGACGCTCGCCACCAGGGCCTTACGGTCGGGCGCGGCAATCACCTTTTCGATCAGCTCGTCGATCACCGGATCCTTGATGCCGATGGTGTTGCGGCCGCCTTCGATATCGGCGGCGGTGCTCCCCCAATAGGACCGTTGTTCGTTGCCCGGCGACAACGATTGCCCGGCGCCGCCGACGATGACATCGAAATCGAAGGTATCGATGCGGCGGCGGTATTGCGACGGATCGACGGTACGCACCCGGACGGCGACACCCAGCTTTTCCAGGTTCTTGGCGAATGGCAGCACGATGCGCTCAAACAACGGGCTGACCAGCAAGACCTCGAATTCCAGCGGTTTGCCGGTTTTCTCATGGACGCGTTTATTGTCCTTGATCCGCCAGCCGGCCTCGGTCAACAACCTGCCGCCGCTGCGAAGATTGCGCCGCACGTTGCCCGACCCGTCGTTTTTCGGCGGGTTGTAGGATTGAGAAAACACTTCGTCCGGGATGCGGCCCCGATAGGGTTCCAACAATTTCAACTCATCGCCTTCGGGCACCCCCGTCGCCGCCAGCTCGGAATTATCGAAATAGCTTCTGGTCCGGGAATATTGGCCGTAAAACAGGTTCTTGTTGGACCATTCGAAATCGAAGCCATAGGCGAGCGCCTTGCGCACACGGCGGTCTTTGAAGAGATCGCGCCGGGTGTTCATGACGAAGGCCTGCATCCCCGATGACCGGTTATGGTTGATTTCCACTTTGCGGATCAATCCCTTTTCCACATTGGGTGTCTTATAGGCCGTGGCCCAGGCCTTGGAGGAATTTTCGGCGCGGTAATCGTATTCGCCACCCTTGAACGCCAGCAGGGCGACGGTGCTGTCGCGGTAATAATCATAGCGGATGGTGTCGAAGTTATATTGGCCACGGTTGACGGGGATATTCTCGCCCCACCAGTCCTTGATGCGAGTGTAGGTGATCGACCGGCCCGCCTCGAAACTCTCGATTTTGTATGGGCCGCTGCCGAGCGGCGGCTCCAGCGTGGTCTTGGTGAAATCGCGGTTTTGCCAATAATGTTTCGGCAGGATCGTCAACTGGCCCAGGATCAATGGCAGTTCCCGGTTCTCACCGGGCTTGAAGTTGAACCGCACGGTGCGCGGTCCGGTCTGTACCACGTCGGCGACATTGCCGTAATAAAACCGGTAAAACGGCGTTCCCTTGGTGGTCAGGGTGTTGAAGGTCCAGATAACGTCGGCGACGGAAACCGGCTTGCCGTCGTGCCATTTGGCTTCGGCACGCAATGTGAAGGCGGCCCAGGAACGGTCCTTGGGCACCTCGATGGATTCCGCCAGTTGGCCGTATTGGGAGAAAGCCTCGTCGGCGGACCCATGCATCAGGTTGTCGTAGATGAATCCCACCCCCGCCGCCCCGTTGCCCTTGACGATGAAGCTGTTGAAGCTGTCGAAGGTGCCGACGGCATTGAGCCGGACGGTACCGCCCTTGGGCGCGGCCGGATTGGTGTATTCGAAGTTCTTGAACCCGGCCGGGTATTTGAGATCGCCGTGCATGGCGAGGCCGTGTGATGTCTCGGCGCTGAAACCGGAAACGGGGGCAATGCTGAGAACGGCGGTAAATACGGCAACGGTCAAAAGGCGCATGGTTTTCCTTCGGTTGATTGAATCCCTTCAGAGGATACCAAAACACCATCCAAGGATGGCGAAAATATGATGATTAGCCTTCCAACAGCTTAATGGCAGCGGCATGGATAGCTTTGTCGCCGGATGCCAGGACGTTACCGCCACTGTTGGGACCTAAGTCTGCGCCCCGCCAATCGGTGATGACGCCGCCGGCGCCTTCGACGATCGGCACCATCGGGGCGAAGTCGTGTAAATCCATGGTCCCCTCGCAGACCATATCGACAAGGCCGTTGGAGAGCAGGCCGTAAGCCATGCATTCGGCGCCGTAAACGGCCCGCCACGATGCCTGGCGCAGACGCTCGAAGGCCGGGAAATCGGCGTCTTCGAACATGTGCGGTGATGTCGCGTACAGCCAGGCCTTCTCGACGCTTTCACAGGCCCGGGTGGTGACCGGTTTGCCGTTAAACGTCGTCGGCTGCCCGTGAACGCCGATCCAGCGTTCCTGGAGCGCCGGCATGTCCATGACGCCGAGCACCGGGCGGCCGTTATGCATCAACGCGATCAGGGTGCCGAACAACGGCTTGCCGGTAACGAAAGATTGGGTGCCGTCGATGGGATCCAGCACCCAGACGAATTCGGCGTCGGGGCGTGTGTCAGAGAATTCTTCGCCGATGATACCGTGGTCAGGGTACGCGTCTTCGATCAGCCCGCGCATGGCCGCCTCGGCGTCCTTGTCGGCGATAGTAACCGGGGATTGGTCCGGTTTCGAATCAATCGCCAGAGGCTTTCTGAAATGGGGCATCACCACGCCACGCGCCGCCTCGGCCAGTTGTTCGGCCAAGCCGATGAAAGCGCCGGTCTCTGTCATGGTTCCGGCGTCGCCTGGGGTCACGGCAACGGTTTCGGCTGATCGCTCAAGGACCGCAGGTATGCGATCACGGCGGCACGATCTTTTGCCTTGCTAAGGCCCTTAAAGCTCATCTTGGTTCCTTTGGCGAACGCCTTGGGGCTCACTAGGAAGGCGTCCAGGTCCTGATAGGACCAATCCCCGCCAAGCCCTTTCAAGGCGTCGGAATATTTGAACCCGCTGCCTGCGGCCTTGGCCTTGCCGACGATATCCCAAAGGTTGGGGCCGACTTTATTTTTGCCGCCTTTATCGGTGGAATGACAGGCTTTGCACTTTTTAAAGGCTTTTTGTCCGGCGCCGGTATCGGCATCGGCCAGCATCGCCATCACACTGCCTTCGGCTTTTGCGGCGGGGGCGGCTTTTTCAGCGGCGGGCGCCTTCGCGGCCATGAAAACGGCCTTTTGCAGCGGCTCGGCCTGGACCAGGATGTTGCCGGTAAAATCGACGCCCCAGACCAGACAGGCCGCCACCAGGAACCCAAAACCCGTCTTTTCATAGATTGAAAAACGCATACTGATCGTCCCAAAGGTTGGCAATAGGGGAATGTTGCCCCAAGGCGGCCTTTTGTTCAATCAGCAAAGCTGTTTTCGGATTCTCTTGGGGCGGCTATGGTGCCAGCTATGAACGAAAATAAAACCCCGCCCCCGGCGGCGCCTACTAACCCGATCGTCGTCATTCCGTCTCGATTGGCGTCAATGCGGCTGCCGGATAAGCCACTGGCCGATATTCACGGTGTGCCGATGATCGTCCATGTCTGGCGCCGCGCCATGGAGGCCGATGCCGGCCCGGTGATCGTCGCCTGTGCCGATTTCCAAATTATCGATGCCGTGAAGGACGCCGGCGGCGACGCCATCTATACCAATCCCAACCATGCCTCGGGATCGGACCGGGTGTTCGAAGCCCTGCATACGGTGGACCCCTTGAAGAAACACGATTGCGTCATCAATCTTCAGGGCGACCTGCCGACTATCGATCCGGAAGCCGTCAAGGCGTCGTTGCTGCCATTGGCGAACGGGGACGTCGATATCGCCACCCTGGTCAGCCCGATCACCGACGAGGCCGAACTGGATGATCCCAACGTGGTCAAGGCGGTGTTGTCGATGGCCGACGGCGCCGATTGCGGCCGCGCCCTTTATTTCAGCCGCACGGCGGTGCCCAGCGGCGAGGGTCCCCACTTTCACCACATCGGCTTGTACGCTTTCCGGCGCGCCGCCCTCGATCGTTTCGTCAAGCTGCCCCGGGGCGACTTGGAACAACAGGAATGCCTGGAACAGCTTCGCGCGCTGGAATCCGGCATGCGCATCGACGCGCAACGCGTTGACACGGTTCCATTGGGTGTCGATACTCCCGCCGACCTTGACCGCGCCCGCGAGCTATTGGCGCCCCAAGCTACGTAAACGCGAGTCCCCCATAAACGCGAGCAATTGAGCCGATGTTCGATCCTAAAAACACTCTTGCCTTCCAGGGCTCGCCCGGCGCTTATTCCGACATGGCGTGCCGCAGCGCCTATCCGGAGATGACGACCCTGGCCAACCGGTCGTTCGAGGATACGTTCGACGCGGTGCGTACCGGCAATGCGGCTTTAGCGATGATCCCCATTGAGAATTCCGTCGCCGGGCGGGTTGCTGACATTCACCACCTGTTGCCGGATTCCGGTCTTCACATTATCGCCGAGCATTTCCAGCGGGTGAACCATCATTTGTTGGGCGTCGCCGGTACCGAAATTTCCGACCTGACCCACGTCCACAGCCATATTCACGCGCTCAACCAGTGCCGCAAGCTGATTCAGGAGTTGGGGCTGAAACCGGTGGAACACGTGGATACCGCCGGCGCGGCGGCGGATATCGCGGCCGCCGGCGATAAGACCCAAGGCGCCATCGCGTCGGAATTAGCGGCGGAAACGGACGGTCTGGTCAGCCTCAGGGCCGGCATCGAAGACGCCGATCACAATACCACGCGCTTCGTCGTGATGGCTGCCGAACCGTTTGATCCGGGCGTCGATGCGGAAAACACCATGACCAGTTTCGTCTTCAGGGTCCGCAATGTGCCGGCAGCGCTGTATAAATCGCTGGGCGGGTTCGCCACCAACGGCGTCAATATGACCAAGCTGGAAAGTTACGTCGATAGCGCTTTCGTCGCCGCCCAATTTTATGCCGACGCCGAAGGCCACCCGGAACAGAAGGCCTTGAAGCTGGCGCTGGAAGAACTCGATTTCGTCACTCACGAAATCAAGATTCTGGGCGTTTATACGGCGCATCCCTTCCGGTTGCAGCAGAACGGCGGTGAGGACTAAGGCTTCAAACGCCCCCGGTTTCCCCGAGCCAGCCGTCGATCAGCCAGCGCGAGATGGAATCCGTCCTCGGAAAGCGCCTCTTGCGGGGGGATGCATCGCCCCATTCGCCGAAACTTTTCATTTCCTCGAGGGTGAACCAGCGGGCGTCTTCAAGTTCGCGATTGTCAATTTTGATGTCCGTGGTTTCGGCGCGGGCCCGGTATCCCAACATCAACGACGACGGGAACGGCCACGGCTGCGACGCCATATAGCGGACGTCGGTGACGTGGATGCCGGCTTCTTCCAGCACCTCGCGGGCGACGGCGGCCTCTAGGGTTTCGCCTGGCTCGACGAAGCCGGCCAGGGTTGAATACATGCCGTCGACCCAACGGCGTTGGCGTCCCAACAGGCAGGCCGGCCCGTTACCTTCGGGGTTGTCGTGGGCGACCAGCATGATGACCGCCGGATCGGTGCGCGGGAAATGCATGTGGGTGTCGTCGCCCCCGTCGGCCCCCCCGTCGCAAATCCTGACATGTCCGCCGTCCCGGGATGTTGTCGGCGCCCCGCAGACGCCGCAAAAAAGATGCCGTTGATGCCAATGGATCATGCCCCGGGCATACGCCAGTATCGCCGCCTCCGGCCCGGTCATCAGGGCGCCGACGTGGCGTAAATCATCGAATTCGCCGGTCTTGGTGTCGTTTTTGGTGAATGGG